>PPYE01311320.1_pt1 | contig 33583 bp, 48 predicted proteins | sample 1559881 | NCBI WGS metagenome assembly PPYE01 (sample SAMN08240022, study PRJNA423297) | Human gut metagenome, whole genome shotgun sequencing project.
AAAAAAGGCGTTCGCCCAAACGAGGGTTTGAGCGAAAAGAGTTAATTAGGGGGTGTTATGGGGTATTACGCGACGTCGCCGGGGTATGTAGCGTCGTCGTAGGCATAGAACGATTCGAGGTATTCTTTAGCGGTGACCTGACAGGTTCCGTCTGACTGCGGAGCGATCTCCTCTACAATGGCGTCGTAGACATGGCGCGTTGAGCCGCAGAACACCAGGCGGATCGGCTCAATGGTTGCCGACGACAGGTCAACCTTCATCGGATCATCAAACTCGCTCAGGTGCGGGACTGACAGCTGAAAATCATCCCCCCTGCTTGCCACCATCAGCCCGGATGCAGAGCCATCCTGATAGCGGATCAGCGCGCGGGGATTTTCGTAAGACCAGTCCAGCGGCTCCGTGACGGTGAACGTTGTCACGCCACCAGCCGTTGTCATCGCCTCCACCAGACAGGAAATCGTGTTGTTACCCGGAATATCATCCGTCAGCACAATGCGATCGCCAGTGTTGTAGCACAGCGCGTCCAGCTCGGTAGTGGTCTGGAACGTCACCCGCTGCTGCAGATATTTCATCAGGCGACGCATTCCGATTTGGTAGGCGTGATCCTGATTCAGTACCCCATCGAGTTTGTAGTTCTCGATTTTCACCGGTGTGGGATTATCAGGCGTCCGGCATTTAACGGTCTCCTCTGCCCAGGTAGTCCCGTTGATGTACGTCACGTCGACACCATCAAAATCATCATCTGAGGGCACGGTAAATCCGCTCTGCAGCTCCTCCACCATCTCATGCGGAGTGATCACACCGGTCCATGGCTTAATCCCCTCACGGTTGACCGTCGCCAGGCCATCGCTTAACAGGAAGCGGGACTTGCCAGCATTGGCTATCTTCTGCAGCATTTCCAGCGCTGAGATACTGTCGCCGGTAGCGAAATCGAAATACTCTCCCCGTGGCGTCCAGTACGCAGACTCCAGCGCGTTGATGGTGTCGGCATCCATCTCCAGCCCAAGCGAGTTCCCGACATGCAGCAGCGCCCCCGAAATGGTTCTGGCCGTTCCTGAGTCATAGGCGCGCGTGGCCACAACGTTAACGCGACGGTCTGACTGCGCCGCCAGCTTCCCGCCCGTCTCAACGGTCACCGCCATCAGCGACACGCCGGGATAGGATGAAGGGCGCGTCAGCAGTCGCCCGCGCAGCGCCTGCCAGTACATACTGTCCCGCGCGTTGTTTGAGCCCTGCTCATTGCGCCGACGGCAGCGAACCTCTACCAGCCCTGGTGAGCTGAGGGTGATCCGCTCAGTGAATCCCAGCCCGTTGACGTTTTTAAGCGCATACTCGCCCTGGTGACTCACCCACCCCGATCCGGAACCGTAGACGCGATACTGAATCTCCCACTCAACATGCCGAAGCCGCTTTTTCCCCTTGCTGTCAAAGCCACAGATGCCGTTCGGGAAGGAGAAATTCACCTCGAACATATCGACGGTCTCATTTTCAGGGCAAACCAGGAATGGTCCCAGCCAGCTCAGCGTGTCGTTAAGACCAGTAGCCTCATAGTCGATCATCGTCCTGGCGGTGAAACCCGGCCATGACTCATCAACGGCACCGTTAACCAGGCGTGCCACCGTCGCCGTCGTGCCGTCGGCTGAGACAATGCGGTACTCATTCCCGCGGTGAGCAAGTGAAAGCCGTTGCACCCCCTCCGGCATGCCGGAAAAGGCCGTTCCCGTGGCAGAGTTATAGGCGAGTGTCACATTCGCCGTTACCGCCGGGCTGCCGCCGGTTGATGCCGTGCCGGAGGTGTAAACCGGGGCATCACCGAAAACAGCTGCAGGCAGTGAAGAGGACGTGATCGCCCCACCCGCGAACGGACTGGCCGCCTCAGTTATTAGTACGGTGCCGCCGTTGTCCTGCGCAACCAGGCCGGAGCCGGTGAGTCCCTCGGTGATGGCCGCCAGCAGTCCCGACATCGAGACATAGTTAGCCACCAGCGACACCGGGTAGGTAATCCCCTGCCAGGTGATCGTGAACGTGCTGGAGCTGGTCGAAAAGTCGTAGGTGGTCGGGGCCGCACTGGCCTGGAGTTTTGCCGCACTCCCCCCGGTGCCGGGCACTGCAGCCTGACCGGGGGTATATGACGCGATAAACAGATCGTAATCGACAGAGTTAAACCCCAGCGTCACCGGCATACCAACCACCGGCGCGATCTCCGTCAGTAGCGGGCTGGCGATAACGCTGTATCCGGCCGCCGAAGTGATCTGGTAGTTCGCCGGGGCTTTAAGTTCGACCACGGCGCCAGCGACCCAGCTGGGCGGCAGCGCGTTATCGTTCTCGTCATTATCGTCATCATCATCCGTATCCAGCCCGGTAAACGTTACGCTCGAACCGGATACGGTCATACTGTCTGCGATAATGTCGTCTGCGTCCGGCGACGTCTGGGCCATATCCAGCCCGGTGCCGGATGACGTCCCGCCCACTTCGGTGGAATTGACCCAGTTTTCGCTGCGCTCATCACCGGAAACGTCCGCGCCTGGCGGGTAATGGGTGCTGCTGAATCCCGGTAGCGTTGAAGCTGGCGTACTGCCAACCCGGATATCGCCATTGGTATAAATCAGATCACCGACACCGAGACACAGCAGCATCTGGACGCGCATTTTCGTAGGATCGGCGGCATCAAACCGGGTAACCGGCTGCACCACATAATCAGGGTAGATACGCACCCGGCCAAACACCTCACGAATGGCATCACCCAGTTTTGCCGTATTTGCCTTTGCCGGGTTCAGGTCGAGACTCCGCCCTGTGGATGAGGTATAGCCGCCCGTATCGATGTTGCTCATCATGAACAATGAATAAGCCGCAGATGCGACGGCAATGCCCACTCCTATCCAGGCAATTGTCGCGGTCTCAAGCCCGAAAGGCACCGGATAAAGCCGGACATCACTATCAGGGTGGATCACGAAAATAGCCCATTCGCCTGGCGGAATTGACTGCCCCTCAACCTCAACGGTCAGCGGTGGGACATCCCGATCCTCGTAGCCTTCAACATTTGCCACCAGCCAGTTGCGAATACTGGTTACACCATGCTCATGCGTTTCGAGTGGTTCTCCGGGAAGCCGGGACGGATAAAAACGAATGGTCATTGCCAGAACTCCACTTTGACAAATCGGCGCTTAAACCGCGGCAACGGCAGAAAGGTGACGTTCGTTCCCGGATTGCATTCCGCCACATGCAGCAGGCCACCGATACTGACAACGATCCCCACATGGGTGACGGCTGATCCGGAATAACAGGCCACCCCGGCCCCTTCGCAGGGCTCACAGCGCTCAAGGGTAAGCATCATCCTGCGCGCTTCCCGGTCGAGGCCGCCGTCGTCTTTGGTGACCCCTGCAAAATCGGGCCAGACGGGCAAATTAAGATCGCGGCGTATCTCGTTCACAATGCCGAAACAGTCAAGTTTGGGAAAAGTACGGCCGCCCTTCAGCCAGGTGACCGAAAAGTATTTATCAGGTTCAAACATAGGGAAGCCTCAACTCATGTAACGCAGTCCGGGGAATACAGGAAGCGTGTAGCGGTAACGTGGCCAGGCGGTATCAAGGATATTCATATAACCCGCGGTAATCTGCGCCTCTGTCGCCGTCCAGTAACCAGACTTGATTTTCAGCGTATACGGCACTTCCGCAGGGGCCGCTAAATCCGTGGAGATATAACGCCGGTACGTCAGCGATGCAGGCAATCTGTTAGCCAGGGCATTGCGGATCGCCGTGGACACAACACCGTCGATATTGCACAGGGCAAATTTGAGGTCCTGCGTGCCGTCCGCATTGCGCGCCGGCAGAGCAATGTCTATCGCACAGGCGGTAAACGTTACGGTATCGCCGTTCTCCGTCGTTGCCGTAATACCCTCGTAGCCCTGGCACAGATAATGGACGTCAGAACCAATGGTGATCTGCAGCGTCTCAATGATCAGCTCCGGGCCGCTGCTGGCGTAAAGGCGTTTAATCTGAGTCATGCTTCGGCCACTCCTTATTCAGCGCAATATCCAGCAGTGAGCTGCCGACGATCCATTCCGGGTAATGCCCCCATCCAGACGGCGGCAATGGGCGCTCCCAGAGTTCTACTGGCGCGGTATATCTCCAGTAAAATCCGCCTTCTGGCGTGGGGCCTTTATAAATATCCGTGAAACGACACACGTAATTTTTCAGCCCTACAGGCGTTAATAACGGTATGTTGAACCACGCCGCCCCATCTGATAACTCATCCCGAAACCACGCCTCAAAAGCCTGCGCCTGGGCGTCAGAAAAAATCCAGGCCAGATCTGTTTGGGTTGGTGTCGAGGTGTAAGCACGCCGCTGCCGTGCCCGGCCAGTTACCATCTGAGTCCGTTTCAGAGGAGATACAGGAGTTAAACCAAAACTCTCTTTAAGCGGTCCAGGCAGGTAAGCGGAGGGGTAATAAAGCGTTGTGGTGATAGCCATTAGCTAATTTTCCTCCCCGAGGTAGTTTTCCCCATCAAGGCCTTATGCAAATCACCCTGACCGCTTGCGACTGAATTAACCGCCTTCCGGTATCCCCTTTCTGCCCCCTCATCTGCAGCTTTACGGACCAGCGCCAAAGTTGCATCGGAAGGGTTACCATTGATGGGGATATTGATTGTGGGCGAATAAATCGCGCCGCCCCCTGTTGACTGGTTTGCTACTCGATCCAGAGTGGCATCAAGTTTGGCGCTGGTTTTAGCAGTCGTAACGCGTTCACCTTTCTGCAGGAGCCAGGTTCCAGTTTCGGGCACAGAGTCGATACCGTCGTGAGCCTGGCCATGAAGCGCCGATCCGATAGCAGTCATGAACACGCCAGCAGCAGCTGCCGCAGCTATTGCTTGTGCAGGTGCAACAGCAGGACCAACATAAGGAACCCCTATCCATTGGGTGAAAGCATTCAATGCAGCCATGGCGACTTGCGCTGCTGCATATTGCAATAGCGCAGTTCCTACAGATTGAATAAACGTTGCTGCAAAATCTTGAGCATTTAATTTACCTGTTTCGGCCCATTGAACGATCATATCGGTCATGCTGCTAAATGTTTGCGCACCAACCTGTTGCATGGTGGAATACAAATCCATTGCGGCAGTTGCTTGTTCAGCAAACCCAGATATAAACCCAGCGTTATAATCACCACGCATCTCATCCTGCTGCTTATAGTAATCCTTCTGAATTTCAAGCCTTTGATTTAGAGCATCCTGCAAAGCTGATGTTTCAGAATCATACAAACTCTTAGTTATATCACCAGATTGATACTGCTTTAATAAATCCTCTTTTTGTGATTCAAAGTCTAACTGAATGCTATTTAACTCTTGCGCCCTACCTCTTTCTCTTGAGCCCGAATAACGACCAACAAACTCACTTTCATGCCCCTGTCTAATTAACTTATTTTGGCGTTCAAGATTTGATGCAAATTCAGCTAACTTTGCATTTTCTTTGTTTATCCGAAGTTCTTCTTTTTTGGAATCGAGAACTCTCGCTGCATCTCTCAATTGCTCTTTTTGTGCTTCTGCTAATTTTTTAAGATTCCCACTGGAAATATCGAAGTTTATCTTTTCAAGCTCGGTAACTTCGGCTGTTTTTTTACCAGTCGTTTCAATCAGGGCGGCTTGCTTTTGTAAATCAAGCAGTCTATTTTTGAAAGCATTGTCAGTAGGATTGCTTTTTGGTTTTGTTTTTGGCTGGTTCTGGTTAGACTCCCCTTTGCCCAACGAAAAATCATTATCTTTAGAAGTGTCAATGCCAAGATCAGAAAGTAGAGAGGTGAGCCCTTTCGCTCCTCTATCTACCTGCTCCGGAGTCATGCTTGACTTTATCGCGCGAAGAAATTGAAGACGTTTAGTTAAAAAGTCTAATTCGTCTTTTTGTTCCTTACTTTGATTCCCTCGTTTGTTAAGGAATGCAATGCGCTGTGCAATATCACTTTCATCAGCAGCGTTATAATTACCAGATACAGCACCGATACGAGAGCGGGTATAAGTAGCAATGGCCCCCAAGCCACCAGCAATACGCCCCACAACCCCGGCAAGGCTTATGGCTTCACCAACTAGGTCTGATAGCCCCTGAAGAACAGCAGGATCGGTGAAGACGTCACGAATATCATCAAGCCCATCCTGCAATGGTGTAAGGTCAATCTTAGCCAGCCCCGAAGCAATTTCCATTTTAAGGCCGCGGGCGCTAGTCTCTATGTCCTGAAAGAACTGATTAACCTTAACAAGGTTATCAATATCTTCTTGCGGTGGAGCGACACCAAAATCTTTTGATAACTGGATAAACTGTTTCAGCTTTTCGTTGTTGTTATCAAACAACGGCAGCATTTTTGACAGATCATTACCCAGACTTTCGAGAATATTTGTTTTCCCGGCCTGAGTGGGGATTTTCTGTAATGCTTCACTGATTGCCATCAGCTGCTTATCTGGGGATTGCTGAGCCAGCTTCTGAGCTGAAAGCCCCAAAGTATCCAGCGCCTGAGCAGCCTCACCTGATTTATTCAGGACCGCATCGCCGACCTTATCATTAATGTCTTTGAAAATATCGGCTATGTTGTCACCGGTTAAACCGGCTTGTTCAGCAGCGTATTGCCACGATAACAAATCCTGGGTGGACATTTTAAGAGATTTTGCCCAGCGATCAGCTTCTGTAACCTGCTGTGCAGTATTTTTAACAATGGCTAACCCAGCAGCACCAATGCCAACAGCTGCTGTAGCCGCCGCAGCACCCACAGAAATGATTGAAGAGCTTACCTCTTTAGCATCCTTTTTTACCTGGTCGCGCCACTTTTGAGAAGATCTTTCGGCTTTGTCCATACCCTGAACAAATCCACCCACTTTTGCGATCAGGTCGATTGTTAACGTACCAAGGGACTTGCCAGCCATTGAATTTTCTCCAGGCAATAAAAAACCCCGCAGGAGCGAGGTTTATTTTATGATTTATCTAATTTAACTTTTACCGCACCCTCCGATTTGGAAGGATGCAGTATAGTCAGTGGCGCTATTTTGATTAACAAGATACAGATAAGACTTATTACCAACATAACCGCCATAACTGTTTTTAGCGTTAAGAGTAAAAGGAACTAACCATCCGTAATAAGTTGTAAATCCTGATTTGCACCAGCCTTTGAAAGGTTCATTGAAATCATATCGTGCAGAATAAGGGTCCTTAAGGCGCGCCGACATACTATTTTTAATTATTTCCTGATAATTATCAGGTAACTTCCCATAATCGGCGCGGCTTAGCTCCGCCTTATCTGGCGCACTAACGCAGCCACCTAAAAGCATTACAGTAAAAACAACAGCTGCTTTCTTTATCATAATCCCCTCGGTATCAATATAATCATCCCAGAGAGAATATAACCAAATAAATGATATCAATGCCAACTTTTCATAGCTTCTTCCAGAGATAATGGCGCTTCGTTGATGTGCGGTGCAAAGTCACTTACCTTGAACGGCGGCGTGTTTTTTGCCTTATTGATGTTAGCCAGGACAGAAGCCACCAGCGAAGCCCCCCACTCGGTACGCATCATGATATTGAGCGGTCCGTACTTCTCACGGTACTTGAGCCAAACCAGAAATTCCCTGCGACTCATCCGCTCCTGAGCCTCTGCGATGGTGCGGCCGCCGATGCCGTTCATCACCAGTTCGCACCAGAATTCATCCTCGCCGGTTAGCTCGTAGTCTTTCCCAGTTCATTGACATCATGAATTGCAGCCAGCAGGGCCATAACGATCGGGCCGTCCAGCGCCCCACGCTCCGGGGTAGCAGTTCCAAGAATGTCAGCCGCGGTAAACACTGGGGCTCCGTCCTGTTCGCAAATATGCGCCGCAATGCGCTCAGCAATCGGGTCCGATTTCCCGTTGTACGCCAGCAGTTCAGCTTTAGTGGTGTGGTAGCCCATCGGGCGCACATAGACGGTTGCGATATGCTCTTTCCCGTCACGGCCTTTCCACTTAATTTCTTTTTCCACGGGACGCCCGGTAAAAGCACCGGTTTCTTTTAACGTATCGAGAGTAAGTTGCATTTCAGCTCCTGAATAGAAAAGCCCGGATAACCGGGCATATTAATTACGCTGCGGCCTTAGGCACCCATACGGAAGAGCCAGACCGCTGGATCGTGGCGGAGGTCGTCACAACAGCGTTACCCTGAAAATCAAACGGGAAGTCAGAAACGTAACCCTGGAAAATGAACCAGGTGCGATCCGATGGCAGCACCAGGCCATCAACAGCATCCTCAGCGCCAGGAGCGGCGGCTGTCGGGACACTGGTTCCATCTGACCAGCCAACCGCAAAAGTTAACGGCGTCTGGTCATTCGCTTCAGCGAGGCCATGCAACATAATGTGGCTGGCGTTCGTCGGATCAGCGTTAAGCCCGACGGTTGCGGCCGCAGGCGTTTTAAGCCCCTTTTTGTAGGTTCTGGAATCCCGTTCACTCAGACAGGTATCTTCAATCTGATCGGCAGGGTTCCCGCCGGGGTTGAAACTGGTGATGCATTCAACCTCGCTGACCACGCCAGACTTGAGCACAAAAAACTGCGTGCCTTGCGTTAATACAGACATGTTTTGTCTCCATAAAAGAAAAACCCGCACAAGGCGGGTCAGTTTGGGGTTGCTGGTTATCTGGGCGTTATCCAGTCAACATCGAAGGAATAGCGGTATCGCATTGTTTCAGGGTCGCGGCTTTGTTCACCCCATCGGGTGATATAGGCCTTGCCCTCTATTGCGTCACGCAAAGCGCGGGCAACGGCGATCACATCGGTGTCAGTATCACCATAGACATCAACCTGCAGAGAATAGTGATCTGCATCTGGCCGCTGGTTTAGATAATTTTCAGGGAAGCCACCTACGTTTTGCCAGACTGCGTAGGGATAAACGATATTGTCGTCCTGCATACCGAACGGATAAAGCCGCACGGGAGTAGAACCTAACAAATCCCTGACTGCCTGGCTGGCTGCGCAAACTGCAAATATTGGAGCAATCATACCGGAGTTCCTTTTTTAGCCGCCCGTCGTACAGCGCGATCGATGGACTTTTCCAGCTCCAAAGCAAAAACGTTAATCACATCGGCATCGACCCCATTCAGTGCAGGCCTAATTATTGGCCTCGCTGCAGCATGTTCTGTGCCGAACTCCAGGAATCGCCAGTACCAGGTATCACCGCCGGGATTACCTTTATCTCCGGCAGTGTTAAAACTTTTACCCGCCCTGCCTTTTCGGACGTTGGCCTTTGTATTGGCGTATTGCCTGGCGCCGCCCATCACCCCGACACGAAACGTTGGATCGCCGGTTCTGCGAAACGCCTTGCTGCTGAAGCTGACCACAATGTTTTTGTAGATAGCCTCTTTGGTGAGAGGATCATCTACCCGCGCGGCATTATTGCGCGCTCTGTCCCTGATGACGTTTGCCGCTTTACGCAGCGCTGCACGACCGGATTTATCGCGAGTGACCTGTGAGACGGCATCCAGTTTCCCCAGGACGGAATCGAGGCCGGTCAGGTTTACTTCTACGCCATCAGCCATCGTTAGCCCCCTCTGAACAAGGCAGTGTCAGGTATTCCCTGCCGCTCCGTGGATCAGGTAAAACGCCCTCAATGTTGTAGATGCGGCCACGAAACAGGATCCGATGTTTGCGGGTAACACCCTCACGGTAACGAATCGTTATCCGGGTGGTAACTTCGCCCTGAGAGGCCTGGGCGGCGATAAACTCACGTGCGGATAAAGGAGCGACTTCGGCCCAAAGGGTTGCGACATCGCGCCAGGTATTAATTACGGCTCCCGTTGTCGGGTTCTGTTCTTTGACCGGTTCCTGCAGGGTGATCCTGTGACGCAATTTTCCGGCCTGCATATCACCCCCTGGGTTTCCCGCTCAGATAGGTTTGCTGCTCTGGCGCCTCATCGAGATCGCCGGCAAGCGACTGGATAATTACATCGGACAGGGCGACGTTAGACTCAGCCAGGCGGTTTATCGCTTCCGTCTGCTCTTGCTGTGCTGCTGTTTGTTCTCTCAGCGCTGCTATCAGCGCATTTACCAGTTGCTCGTTCATAGGCTATTTTCGTCCACTTTTTTAACCATTCACGCCGTTTAGCACATCCTGAGCAGCCCATTAACTCCACCTCCGGTGCCTAATCAGAAGAGCTTCAACACCCAGCGGAACTTCCGAAAGGTTCTGCGCTACCGCTTCGCGGTTCGCATACCAGTGTCCAATCAGCAAAAGCATTGCCGCCCAGATGCCGGAAGTAAAAATAACCTCACGGGGCTGAGTTTCCCCTTCCACTGGCGGCGTTAATGTTTCGACCAGCGCACCGTCGCAGAACCGCTCAACATAATCGATGGAGGCCGACGCATAGGCAGAAATAAGCGTATCTTCGTCGTCACCATCAACCTTCAGATGCGCCTTTATCTGCGCCAGCTGTTCCTCGCTTATTTCCACCTTTACCCCCTGGTTTGGCTTTTGCAGGCTCTGCAGAACCAGAGTCCGTTGCCTTTTCCGGCTCAACCGCCTCGGCCAGATGCAGTTTCACCAGTACTTCGCCGATTTCTTTATGCACCTCGCGGATTTCCCCCTGAGATACCGTACCAAGGTGATAATGCGAGAACATACGGAGAGCTTTAATTTTCATCGCGTTTACGCGGCCATTGCTGGCCGCGCCCTTTTGTTATGCACCAGTGCTGACAGCAATATCACCCGTCACAATCGCTGCCGGGCGATAGTGGGCCAGCGCCAGGCGCTCTTCGCAAAGGATGGTCAGCATGTTTTTAACGAAGTTATCGCGGTCCTGGTTGCTGATCTCGATGGTGGCATCCATGCGATCCCAAACCTGCGACGCCAGGCCAAACGCGCCAACGGTGAATTTGCCTGCCGTCTGCGCTGTGGTCGACACCACCGGAAGCCCCCAAAGCACTTTCGAGGCAAACGCCTGCGGGCCACCGAGAATGTAATTGCCGTTAGCGTCCTTCAGCAGGGCAATACGGTGCCAGTCCGCTGGGTTCAGAATGATGCCGTCTGCTTCGAACTCACTCAGCGATACCTGATAGATGGCGTGTGCCAGAACATCAGCGCCAGTATCTCCGGTTGCGTTGAGTGTGGTTTCGTAGTCATTCGCTACTACGTTGAGCCCCTGCAGGTTATCGCCGGTACCGTCCCCGTTCAGCATCTGGTTCTCTTCCACCAGTGCCAGTCCGTACATCATGCGGGAATTGAGGTAAGACTCGAGCGCCGGAGCATCATCCATGATCTGGCGCGATGCCTGGATCCAGTGGGCGATAGTTTTCACGTTCGCCGTTTCTTTGGTGAAGGTAATATTACTTTCCGGCTTGAGGGTACCTTCTGCCACTGGTGCTGCAGCGTTGGTAAACACGTTTTCGCGCACGTATTCCAGCGCGTTACTGGTGATACGCCCCTGTGCCAGCAAGTCACGCACGGTCAGACGGCGAAGACCCGGCATAAGAATACCCGGCAGCTGCTGCGGCTGGACCAGGGCGCCTGCCGACGCTGCGCCGGAACCAATCGCTTTATCAAAACTGGTGACTTTCGCTTTGGTACGCGAGCCGTCCCAGCCCTTCATCAGGTCTTCAGATACGCGCTGAGCAAATGACTTCTGCGCAGTCTGCTCAGGAGAGTTTCCGGCCAGTTTCTGCTCAAGATCGAACAGGCGGGTGCCGGTGGCTTTCAGTTCTTCCTGTGCTTTCGTCAGATCGATCTGCAGCTGCTTGTTGATTTCACCGGTCTGGTTGATGGATTTACGCTGTTCTTCGATAAGCTCCTTTACTTCTTTTTGGGAGTTTTCGATAGCTTTTTCCAGTACAGATAATTCAGACATGTGTTACTCCGTTAAGGTGTCCGCAGGTTAGCGGCAAATGAGTTAATGCGCTGTGCCAGCGCGTCAATGTCGTCGCTACCGAACTCGCTTCGGCCTGCAGACTTAACACGGGCGATAAATGCCTGTGCTTCAGAACGCGAAAGCCCGACTGAATCCCTCAGCCAGGCCTCCGCATCGCGAATAGATTTGATACTGTCGATGCTCTTCATAGCCGTTACGCCAGCGAGCTCGTTGGCCGGGAAAGTACAGACGCTAATTTCCCGCAGGTAAGAGATGTTTTTGAAGATGAGCCCTGACGTGCCAACGGTGTAATCATCAGGCCCAACGGAAAACCCCACTGACATCCCTTCAACCGTGCCATGCTGCATGGCAGCTTTCAGGTCTTCGGCCAGGCTAAGCCCTGGAGTAAGTTGACCACGGACAAATAGCCCCTTGTCATCTTCATGCATTGCATCCCATTTACCGACCGGGATAGCACGTGTCTGGTGGTTAAAGAACATGGCCACCTTGCGACTCTGGTTAGCAATCACACCAGCGAAAGCACCTGGCAAAATAATGTCGCCATCGGCGTCGGTGTTATTAAAAACCGAGGCATACCCTTCAAATGTTCCCTTACTGCCGTCGCCGATGAACTTGATTTCTGTCTGGTCGAAAGCCAGCGTCTTCTGAATGTCAGGCATCATAGCCCCCATAAAAATTAAGCCCCGGCATTGCGGGGCTCTTTGTTTGTTCCGAGATCGGTAATGGGCACGTTCTGCGACTGCCGTGTCGCCACATCACCTCCGGGCAGCGGCGGCAGGTTATCCAGCCTTCGAACCTCGTTAACGGTCCGAATCCCGGTGTTGACCATGATTTGCATAAATGATGCCCGGCTTGTTGAATCACCGCGCAACAGTCCGTCGAGGTTATGCTCGGCGTGAATGACGCCCTGTTCTGACTCTTTGACCAGCCAGCGCTCAATGCTGTACTCCCACCGATCAAGGTAGGGTTTGAGGGTATACTGGAGAAAGCCCAGGTTTTGCTGTTCAATCCCCGATCCCCAGGAGGTGGTTTTGTCCACGTCGCCGACCAGATGTGGAGGCACGCCGTAAAATCGCGCCAGTTCGGCGACCTGAAATTTACGCGCAGCCAGAATTTCTGAATCCTGAGGCGAAACGCCGATAGGTTGCGTGGTGAAGCCGCTCTCAAGGATCCAAAGCCGCTTTTTGACCGGACCACCAGCAATCTCCTTAAAGTTTTCCTCCAGCTGCCCACGCTGCTCTTTCGTCAGCACCTTGCCGTCAGTCATCAGGATCTGCGGAGACTTCGCACCGTTGGCGAAAAATTCACGCTGGTTATCTTCCATCGCTATGGCCACACCAGCAGACTTCGCACTGAACGCCAGCGGCGAAAGACCAGTCAGACCATTGAAGCCAAATCCTTTGAGATGAAAAATTTCTTTCTGTGAAAAGTCAGCGTATTCAGTGTCCCGTCGGTAGCGGTAGATAATATTTTTACCGTTATCGCTGAGCCGAACTTCCATATTGGCGCTCATCAGTGGAACCATGCTAATCACGTCACCAACACCGTTTCGCTCAACATGTGCATAGGCGTTGCCGTAGGCACATAGCTGCATAGTCATTGCTTCGCGAAACTCAAGAGCGGTCATGAAGTTGTTGGGACGGAATCTCAGCAGTTTCGCAAGGGGGTGACTGTTGTCCACTTTCGTGCGCTGATCATTTTTGGTCTGATAAACATCGAGTGGTAAAGATGCTGTTACGGTGGAGATTAACCTGATGCAGGCCCATACCGTACTGATTTGCATATTACGCTCATCAGTCACAACAGAATCACCAACCACACCGTGCGCTGACGTACCCGCCATTTGCGAGCCCTTATCGGGTGTCACCAGGCGGCCGCCGGTCAGGATAGAGGCCATGCGCGCCCAGAATGGCGATCGCGTCCGCAGGTCAATGCTGTAATCGGTATCTGCCATTTTTACACGCTCAAAAAGTTGTAAATGAAATCATTAACGTCACCCTGCTCCTCTACCTCGTCACTGGTCTGCGCGCCAATAGACATCGCCAGCGCTACCATGCCGTCGATACGTCCGCTCGACTTACCTTTCACAAACTTGCGGTTACCGGCAGGGTCAGTGATTACCGTGGCGTTTTTGGCGCACATTTCGAGGATCGGATGATTGCCGTGCTTCAGCTGCGCACCGAGCAGTTTGGCTTCCAGCTCCCTGAGAGCAGGCGACATGGAAACAAACCCCTGACCGAACTCTACGAATCGTTCGAGCTCCACATCGGTGAAACCAGCATCGATGAGATGCGGGCGAAGGAAGCGCATGTTATAGCGGTCAAACGCCAGCGCCCTGACGTTACAGAGATCAAAAACGCGCCGCAGCTCCCTCGCGATAAATCCATACTCGATAGCCTTACCAGGTGTCGTGTTTAGCCAGCCCTGCTTCGCCCATATGTCATAAGGCACACGATCGTTACGCGCCTTATCTGCCAGCCCTTCCTCCGGTAGCCAGAATTTACAGTGCACATCGCCCTGCGTGGTGTTCAGCACCAGTGCGGTCAGGTCTGACACGCTGGAAAGATCGAGCCCGCCCCATACGGTAGCCCCCGCAAGTTCGCCGGGTTCCTCCTTGTTCATATGCCAGACACTCTGGCTAACGAACGGGCTTTTCGCTTCAACCCTGCGGTTTAACACAAGGTTCTCAAACTCTGCCTGGCGAGACGGCAGGCGTTTCGCACTGGCGGCCATATCCAGCACTTCTTTCTGGTTCATGAACACATCGAAGGCCGGGTTTGCCAGCCTGATGGCCTCGACAGAGAAAGGATCGATATCTTCCGGCGCGGTCTGAAGCCGGACCACCGTCCGGGGATCGGCTCCGGTCAGGCCATCATCAATCAGCAGGCTAAGCAGGTCGCTCGCATCGGGCGCCTGGGTGCTGATGATTATCGAAATAGGGTTATCCTGTGCAGCGGTGGCGGTTTCCAGCGCTTCATAAAGCGGGTCTCGCGGCCCACGCACCTGGCCCAGTTCGTCGTGTGCAACAAATCGCGGCGAGAAACCATAGGCCGTGGTAGCTTCGGCACTCAGTGCGCGGTAATAAGAACCCAGCTCAGGGCAGTGGATTTCTTTAGCTGAATCCTTGATCGCAACGTACTGCATTAGTACCGGGTTCATCCGGCACATCTTCGAGGCCAGGTTAAACAGAATGGCCGCCTGGTCGCGTGAGCGTGCCGCAGAATACAGCTGCGAGTTCGGTGCAGCCTCGGGCCCTACCAGGTAGAGCAACATCAGCATGGCGGTTTCCACCGTTTTGGCGTTTTTTCGCCCGCGACTGATGATTGCGCGACGTGTACCATGCTTGTTGTCGAAAATGGCTCTGAAGTCATCCTTCATGAACTCAGCCATTTTCAGCGGCTGGCCGACAAACTTACCTTCGGGAATATAAATATTTCTTTCGCACCAGAGGATATTCCTCTCGGCTCTTGTCAGAGTTTTTTTAGCCATCGAAGAGCCTTATTCAATTTCCCAGGTTTTTTTCTCCCGCGGCAGATTTTTGTTGGCGCGTCCTACTGTTTTAGGATCAGCAGTCGCCTGCCGGGTGATACGCAGTCGCGTTGCCAGTGAAGACGCAGACCGTACTTCACGTTCGCGCATCGTGAGCAATTTATCGTAGCGCTTCAGCCCGTCATCCCGAGCCAGCCATTCCAGCTCAAACTCCTCGATCTGAGTGGTTAACAGTCTCGCCTGCACCACATGCCGACAGTACATTTCCATCATGTCGCGATGTGTTTCAGTAAATGAGCTGGCCGGGTTATCGTTAACCAGTCTGATCCAAACGTTTATCTCTGGATCGCTAAGGTGTAACGAGGGCTGCAGCCTGCTTTCAGCCAGAGCCGGAAGCGACACAGCCGTCGTCGCGGCAAGAGATTTTCTGCCTCGCTGTGCCATCGCTTTTTTCCTTTTTTTCTGGACGTTTTTGAAAAGAAAACTGGGGGCGCGGTCTTTTTACGATTGCCGCCAGAGTTTTACCCCTCCCCCCACCCTCTCTGGTTGATAATGAGAAAAGCTATCATTTCTCGATGTTCCGCAGATTTCCGTTGGGAAGGATGCTGGGTGCCGGCTAACGGCTGACGCCGAGGGCGCTGTCAGTTGCTCTGCTGTTACCAGATAACCCGACCTTCATTATCGAACTCTGTAACCGTTCCGCCCTTCTCCATTCGTTGCTTAACCGAGTCGTGGCAGCGCTTGCATAGCGACTGAAGATTGTCCGGGTCGTGGAATAGGGTTTCATCGCCCTTGTGAGGTTTGATGTGATCAACAATGCAAGCAGATACCACCTGGTTACGGCGGAGATGAAACTCACATAGTGGTTGCTTTTGTAGTTGGTGGTAGCGAAGACGGTACCACCGCTTAGTGTTGTATAGGCTATGCCACGGTGAATCAGAAGCCATAGAACCTCTCAGCGAAGGCTTTTTACTGCATTCCGGTAGCCTTTCTCAGCGCCTTCATATGCTGCATTTTTAATTTTTTCGAATACTTCATCCGAAGGTTTACTTTCAAAATTAATTCGAGCGACAGGGTCATCAAGATTAATTACCACCTGGTTTTCAACGGTGCTTTTATCCAGATTGAATACAGCGGTTGCCGTGGGAATTATATTTGGCTCGGTATTAATTATGACAGATGCCAGTCTATCGAGTAGTTGACCGTTAACAGCGATACCGAAGCCACAGAAGCTATCCCCACGGTAAAGCTTAGCAAGCTGAAATTTCATGGACTCTCCTTAAGGTAAATAGCTCATACAGTACAATCTGCTGGGTATCAGTGATAAAGCCCCGAAAATCGCGAGACAGCACTCAATAAAAACTTACATAAAACTCTGCCAATGATGCTTTACCGACACCATTTTCAGAGCTTTATAAAATAGCCTGTGCCTTAGCCGCTCGCTTCTGTGCTGGTATCAAACAGCGTCAGCGCTTCAGTAGACTCCTGAATTGCTTTCATGGCCTTAGCCACGTAGGTGTTCTCAGTCGTGACACGGTTGTATTGCTGGACGAACATTTGATACTTGAGATCGTCGTCCTGAACGAACTGAATGGCTTCTTTCGCTGCGGCTGTGTCATAGCCCAGCATTGCAAGCAAGTTCATTCGAATCTGTTGAGCTGAAGTGATCTCTGCCATGTGTTACCTCTGTGCGATGTGGGGAGCATTATCGAAGCCGCACGGTAGCGGCACTGATCGAATATCAGGATGTTACAAAAAGTTACGCTCGCTTATCTTTGAGTTTCCACACAGCAAAATAAGGAGCTTTTATGTCTGTTGATAATCAGAAACTTTTCCAGAAAATCGTCGAGGAGCTGGAATCACTCAAAGGTGAGACCGAGGTACTATCTATCGCTATATCTTGCCTCTTCAGCGAGATGCCATCAGATAGCGTCAGTAAAGTGAGGGTTAAATCACAAAGGCCGTGAATGAACTAAACACCCTTAAACCAGCAGCAGCTCCTAGTCGAAGGAGGTCGCGTCAAGACGTGTATTCAAAAGCGCTATCAATGATGACCAAGCCTGAATAATTTCGGCATCAAGGTTGCTAAGGAATACGCTTCGGGCATCCTGCGTGTTCCTTTCCTCTTCTGGCTTTAATGCTGCCGGCACTGCGTCAGAGATGTTGATCGGCAGGCTGAGGCTTCTCAGTTCTTCTTTGAGCAGGCGAACCTTTTCGATTACTGAATCAATGGCGTTGTCATGAATTTCAATTACGAGTTTTCGTTCTTTCATAGATACTCCGTTCCGGGCATAAAAAGTCCCGCTATTGCCAGTCATCACGATTGAAAGTTGCCACAGAGTAGCGGGCAACATTTCTCCGCTATACTGTTAAATCGCCGAGCTCAACAGAACAGGAATGAAAATATGATCGATCATTACTTTGTAACTCATGCTCAACTCCTGGCGCTGAGAAACGTTGTTGCTTTTATTGTGCAAACGATGCCTGAAGAACAAAAAGAGAGTGTCCTTCAGGTTTTGAAAAAATTTGCTGAAATAGAATTAATGGATGGTATCGACGCGCCGCCTACGAGTGATATCACCCCGAAAACAGTTGAGAAGTTAAATAAAGCCTACAAGGCAATCTTCAATGACATTATCGATCTTTCAACGCCTGGCAGGAAATCTGCTTCAGCAAGCTACCTGCAATAGCTCTCGACCTTATCTCCATGATGGCCAGAACGTTCTCGTCTGGCCCTTTCTCAAGTTTGCTCAGTCGAAATTCAATATTCTTTGCCTTGGTCATCGCGTAACCCTGCCGGTTAGTTGCGGGCAGTTAGCCTGCACTGATTTGTTTTGCGCCAGGATGTCACGCTTGGTCTGCTTATCCAGCACGTCGATATCGTGGTCAGTCAGGTAGATGATCCGCACCCAGCTGCAGGCCGTATCAACGACTACTGGGGCGGGTAAATCTTTCGCGCAGCTCGCGATCAACATCGTCATCGCCCATACGCTTAACGTCTTCCTGTACATCACAGGCCCCTTTCGTGACTTCAGCACGGCGTTCTGCCGCGGCGACAGTAGCAGCGGCGTTTTCTTCGGTACGCTGCTGTTCGGCTTTGGCTTCCGCCTTACTTGTTCCGCGAGCATGACCGATGCCAAACGCGCCAGCGATAGCGCTCAGGATAACGACCACCAGTCCCGCGATAATTTCAAAGCTCATTGCTGCTCCTTCAGTTCGTCGGCCTTTTCTTTCAATGCTGGCTGGCGTACGTATTGCGATAGTACGGCCAGCACCACCAGCGCAGGGCTAATCAACGCAACGATGTTTGGCGGCAGGATGTTTTTGATATCCGGCGGCAGCTCCGCCCAGGCGTGCAGCGCAGCATCCGGGAACGACTGCGCCCATACACCAACCAGCGCGCCGATAGCTCCCAGCTTTACAGACCACGTTTTCAGCAGCAAGCTGGCATGCCCTACGAACTCCAGCCGGGTATATTTGCGCAGAAGTAACAGAACGAGCACAGCCACCAGCACAAGCAAAGCGAAAATGATCATCTTCACAGGACACGCTCCTTAACCCAGCCGTAGAGAAAATCCTCGTTGGCTTCGCGGCCCTCCGCCAGTTCGAGGTATCTGGCACCCTGGCTGCAGTTCAGCGCACGCAACAGAACCTGTTCACCCTCTTTCCCGCGGGCGGAAAGGTATCCCTTAAGCGCGGTGATGGTTCGGGGACCAATGGCGCCATCCGGAATCAGATCGGGATACAGCTTTCCGCGCATATTCATTGCGGTCAGCCAGCGCTGGAAAAACTTACTGGCTACAGATGGCCCCATGTTCACGCCAGTGTCGCAAAGCTCATCTGCCAGTAACGTAGATAGAGCTGCCACCTGGTCAAACCGGGGGCCGGTCCAGTAATCGCTCAGCAGGATTTGCTTTGCTGTTTCCCTGGGCAGGTTCCGCATATCACCGGTGTAGCCATGTGCACGGGCGGTGGTCTGCGTGATGCCCCAGCGGGTCGGCCCGCCTTTATCCGACGGATGATCGACATAACCACCCTCCTTGCCGAGGATCCCCTCGATAATCTGGTCTGCTGTCATTGTGCTTTCACTCCGGTGATTCGTTCCCAGAAATACGTGAGCGCTACGGAACCCATAGCACCACTGATACCGGCAGTGGCCAGTATCATGTAAATACTCAGCCCACCTTCAATGCTGATGAGCCCACCAATGACCCCGGTAAAAGCCGAAACCACAATTTGCGCAAAAGCATTTATCCAGCTCCATTTTGCTTTGCCCTGCTTCACATCCATCAGGAATCGGACAAGGCCGCCCCAACCAGCAATGATCAGCAGAGCCAGCCAGGTGATTCCGGCCATGCTCTCTTTGTCTTGCATATGCTTTGCCATAGTTTCACCTCCGGGTTAACGGGGTGCTGTGTGAATAAAGGTGGCAGGCCCATCGGGCTGATTTAACAACGAGCCGTATCTATGATGGTTCCCGTGAGCCTGAAATGAAAAAGGCCACGTATTAGCGCAGCCCTTAAATGTTTTTGGTTAGTTGAAGTGCCTTAATCAGACGAAAAAAAGCCCGCTCAGAGGAACGGGCAGAAATGTAGGCAATACTGATTCTGTACCGGATCGAGACGTACCTAATAGTCCGAGCTACCGATTTACCAGGCGAGCGCTCGCTTTTTCCGTTACTGCCTTTTAAACATAGCTGGAGAAGCCGAAACGACAACCCCACTACCAAATAGCTTAGTGGCATTGCGTGGTGCCGGGTGCCTCCCGGTGAGCATGCCCCAGTCGGCATGGCCCGCGCTGCATTTACAGGTTCTGTAACTGACTGGTCGCCCCTCCGCATAGGGGGATTCACCACACCAGAAATTTAACATTCAGTCTTTCAGGTTTCAATACTCTGCTTGTCTGAGGTATCGGCTCACCATAACCGTCCAGCCTGATGTTATCAGCGTGTAGCGGCTTATTTTTCTCTTTGATAAAATTGATTCGCAAATGATTAAAACATCAACTGGTGCATAATATGAGTAAGTACTCAGACCTTTTACAGGTAATCAAGTCACGGGTTTGCCAAAATAACAACTTCCCCCAAACATTACTGGCAGACTCACACAGTTACAGAACCAGACAGGTTTGGTACCGAATAGGACAAATATTCACTCTTGAATGTATTCTCGATGAGTACAGGAAACATTTTTCATCGGATTATTATTATCTTGATAACGATAAGGCTCTTCATCACCTTATCTTCGAAATGACCAAGTGGAAACCTGAAGAGATTAGAAGACTCTCGCTAAACGACTGTCTCTTTATCATTGCCAGTCAACTAAAGCCCAGTTATATGTCAGAAGATGCTGCCGCTGTCCTGGCGTCACTCAATCTGCCGACTGGCCACTATCCTGTTGAGGATTTTCCACAAGAGGACTGGGATCCCAGGGAAAACTCAGCATTCCTTCAAAGCTACCAGTAGCGACTCGCCCAATCTCCGCAGAGATCTGACTCAGCCGCTCCTCAAGAGCGGCTTTTTCTGCTATCAGACGGTTGAAGTGGGCAAGATAGATTTTCTGTTGCCCAAGCCAGTCTTCAAGCTGTTGAGTGGTCATGCCCGGGTTAAAAAAATATGGTTGCTGCATAGCTTCCCCTAGATAAGTTACGCATTGTGATAGGGATTCGCTTCAGACGCTGGCCCCTCTGCCGTTCTGGTGATGGTTGACGGAATCGAACCGCTGACATCCTGCTTACAAGGCAGGCGCTCTACCTTCTGAGCTAAACCAGCAATCTGGTTCAGGGCTCTGCGCAGAGGGCTTTAACGTATCGTGCAGCACGTCTCTACCCAAGAGCCCTGACCGGAGTGCAGAAATGACAAAGCCCAAGGGGGTTAGCCTTGGGCCTTTAATTTATTTCATGCTGCTCAGTTCGCTTTAACGTCCCGAGCCTATCACAATTCAAGCAGTTTCTGGCTCACTTTGCAAGTAAAATCTGTCGCCATTTGTGCCGAATGCGTCACACATTGGTGCGTACAGCATCCATTCTGCCAAACTAAGCCACATATCAACTCTGCGTCTACAGGTCATAAAGCACCAGTCGGGATGCTTTTCATAGAGCTCTTCCGCTATGCGGCGTTTGCTCTTCCGTAACCGGTAATGCTCCACCAGCAGGTGATACAGCTCTTTGTGACCACCTGTAATAAGGACTGCCCCCAGTACCTTATCAATCAGCAGTCCTTCATCGTCTGTACAGAAGGCCAGGCCGCTTTTGTTTTTCCCCGCGAGTATTTCACGAAAAAATGCCTCAAGCTCTGGCTTCGAGATGCCAGACTTCTTCATCCGGCGTAATGCTTCGTTGATGGCTGTTTTAGTGACTTTCCCGGAAGCCAGTAACTGGTTAAACATATTGCCGCCACTACCGCCGCCGATGTAAGACCAGCGGCCCCACATGCGCAGCTTCCCTTGAATCCAGATGGCCTCCAGCGTTTTCAGCCTGACCATTTCACCAGCTTTTCCAACCTCGGACGGGTTAATCATTATGCGTTCTCCACTATGCCAGCACGCCAATTGCCAGCGAACGATCCAGAAATCGAAACAGCAGCTCCAGCTGTGAGCCGTGCTTCTCCTCAAATGCCACGGTGTCAGCGTGCAACTCGTCGTGATGCGCTCTGCAAAGCGGCAACACAAACAGGTCATGCGCTTTTGTTCCCATTCCACCTTGTCCGTGGCCTATCAGGTGATGGGGATCATCTGCTGGTTTGTTACAGCAGACACACTGCTGGGACTTAACCCAGCGCGTCCAGCTCTCGTTTACCCAGCGGCGGCGTTTTGGTCGCAGCATGAATGATTCCGGCGTTTCAGGATCTACGCGAAGACCGAGAATCTTTTTCTGCACCACTTCGCTCGCCGCTGGCTCCGGCACAATATCGCTCTCCTTCGTCACTGGTTGATGCTTTATTTCCGGCAATCGCAGGGCTTTACGGGCCAGCGATTCAGGGATTACGTGCGCCAGATTGTTTATCACCAGCCACCAGCACAACTCCGGGATCGTCAGTTGATGGTCTTCGTTGAACCCCAGCTGTGAGCGGATGACCGTTATCAGCCAGGATACCAGGTTCCCACGCGCAATGCCTGCCAGCGTCTCTGTGTACTGATCACGCAGCAGATTATCGCAGGCCCAGCAAAGGCGGATGCTGCCAGGCTCATGCCGGAACAGCGTAAAATTTTCGCTGTGCCATGAGCCGTGGGGATACTGGCATTCAAAATGACGCTCCAGCTCGGCCTCCAGCGAGCTGATACCACCCGCGCGCAGAATGACGTCTTTGTTTTCGAATACTGGCTTCAAAACCGGGTCTTCTGCCAGTGGCTGCGTGGCGGGAGGGATGGCGCCGGTTGCGTAGTCGCTGTATTTTTCCGGTGCAGGCTCAATCAGTACCCGTCCTCTCCTGAACATCGGCATGAGATCAGCACCTGGGCGAAGAAGAACAACGCCCATACGTGGGGCAATCTCAGGGGTTAGTAGTGCTCTCATATCATCTCCACGTCAGGCAACTGCACGAAAACGTCGGATGGTGATTTCTACTTTCCCTTTCTTCACGATGTTCCCCCACTCCACCAGCATGCGCTTAACCTGACTGTCGTCTTCCCAGACGCCTGTTAGAGTCAGGGCATCGAACAGCGCTTTGTTGTAGTTATCGATATCCCGACGGCGCTGATCCGGCGGATACAACACTATGTGAACCTCAGCCAGATCAGAGGATGGCCGGGGAACGGCCCGCAGTTGCTCAATAATCGCCGCTCTCGCTGCCTGCTGGAACTTGCGCCCAGTCTCGCTAACCAGATGTCTGCCTTTCAGCGGTCCCTTGCTCGGGGCGCGCCAGTAACTATTTACGCTCGGTGGAAATGGTAAAGTCAGTTTCATTTAGCCCCCTTAAAGGATCGCTACAACGTCTTTTGCGACTTCCCGCGTACTGCTTTTGCAGGAGATCGAACGGCGCGCGTTGATGAATTGCAGGTTAAAACCATGCTCCCGGTACAGGTCGAGAACCTTCGGTGCAGATGAGTTAGAAATCACTACCCGAGCGCCACGGTGAAAGGCAGATACACATTGCTTCGCCAGGTCCACCTGGTTATCCCAGCTAAAACCACCAGCGGCGTAGGCGGTGAATCCGGTTGTTCCCGGCATCGGTTCGTAAGGCGGATCGCAGTAAACCACATCCCCTTTACCGGCCAGGCTGATTGTCCGGCGGTAATCAGCGGTCATGAATACGCAGTTATGCGCCATAGCCGCGAAGGCTTTCATCTCATCCATCGGGTAATATGGAGCCTTGTAGCCTCCCCAGCCCACATTGAACTTGTTCGCCTGGTTGTAGCGCATCAGGCCATTGAAGCAATGCCGGTTGAGATACAGGAATGCAGCTGCGCGTTCAGTAGCATCCAGCGTCTGTGCGTTGAACTCGGAACGGATCAGCTCATAGCCATCTGGTGACCGCATGTGCTCGAACATCCAGCGGGCCTTCAATTCCACTTCATCCGGCACCACCGCTAACATCTGATACAGATTAATCAGGTCCGGATTAACGTCCGCCAGCAGGTAATCTGCGTGCTTTTCGCTGTTCAGGAATACCGACCCACCACCAACGAATGGCTCTATCAGGCGTTTCCCTGCCGGGATATGCACGAACAGGTCAGCCAGCTGGGTATACTTTCCACCAGCCCATTTCAGAAATGGCTTACTCATGAGCGGAACCCCGAGTTTTCAGGCAATGAGTAATCAACTCCTTCGAAGCTGGCTCGCGAAATCGACGCCTCCTGGCGGGAGCTATTGAGTGGAGCAGAAAGTTTTAACGACAGCTCATCCCATTTTTCCCGAAGTTTCGACGGGCTAAGCACGTTTTTGCACCAGAACGAATCTTTGTTGGCGCGTTTGAAAAGTGAGCAAATTTGTTTATGGGTTCGCCCGTCCTGCATCACCATCAGGCGCACCTCATTAGCCCATGCTGTCCAGTTTGGTTCTTTAGGCCGAACTACCTCACCATCACTTTCAGCGGCCAGTTCGTACATGCTGATAATTTTCCCCCAAATGAACTCGGCGCAGGTTAAATCGTCCTGACTTCCCCACTGCCGCTTTGCAGCGCTGTACACCACCGCGTCAGGATGTCGTGACAGAAATTCATCAGCAGAGCCCTGTTCGTCCGGTTGCGAAGCGTCCGGACAAGAAGGATTTATATCTGATGGATCAGTAGTTGATTTTACTGACGGATCCCCACCAGATTCTGACGGGTCAAAAATGGGTTTTTTGTTGGATTCCGACGCATCAAATTTTGAGGGGTCAATTTTTGAGGCATCAGATTTTGATGCGTCAGATTTTGATGTGTCAGAAACTGACAGGTGAGAAAATGCCGCTTTCTGTAGTTTGGAAACGTTGAGCTGGTAGACGTTCGATGCATTACGGTTGCCGTTGCGGCGTTGCGTACGGGTGAGCCATCCCTCTTTCTCAAGCGCAGTAATCGCCGTTCTGACAGTACTTTCACCAGCGCCAATCTGACGGGATATGGTCGCGATAGAAGGCCAGCAAACACCCTCATCGTTGCTGAAGTCAGCCAGGCGCGCCATGATTGCCACGCTGGATAGTTTCATCCCCGAAGATGCGCAAGCGTCCCAGACGTATCCTGTTAATTTAGTGCTCATGATCGTCCTTTATTTCTCTGAATTTACGTCTGAACTGCTCAAGGGGACTAAAGCATTCATGCTCGTACCCTTTACGCAGGTATATAACGCGCTGTGTCTGGGGCTCCCAGCGTATGACCCTGACCGGGACGCCGTAGTGATCTCTGAACCATCGGTTGAGCTCTCGCATACTTTCTCCGCCTGGCCGTTGAAGTCCCCTACCACCCACTGAGCAAACTGGTAGCAGACAGGCTCGAACCCGCCTGGTACTCTTACCCCATACACGAACTGCACCGGTCCTGCTCCACCAGGAACTGGCCGCGCTACAAGTTGCGACCTGCGGTATTGTGTTGATAAACTGTTCATGCGTTAGTAATCTCCACTGATAACGACACGCCACGACGCCAGGAGCTGCAACTCGCTGGCGTCACTTCTTTTTGCGTGCAAACAACGTGATAATTGCCGCGATCTCTTCTTCACGCGCAGCCAGGTGGCGGCGGTGATGCACCATGATTTCTTCAGCTTCATGTCTTTCGATTACCCCATCCTCAAGTGCCTGTTCGATAATCTGATCAACCTGTCCTCTGGCGGCAGAGGTACGCATTGCCCGGCTGAACAAGTCCACGCGATCCAGCTCTTCCAGATGCGGAACATCCACCAGCAGAGCACCACGGAGGCGAGCGAAGTAATCAGCCAGTAACGACGTGTTGGAAATGTCCTCCATCGCTTCCAGCTCGCTGACTTCGAAGAAACGACAGCCGTTTTTCTCGTAGAGGTTGTTGTTGAACTGCGTCACCGTCATTCCCAGTGCGCCAGCCATTGCTTCGCGCCCACCTGGATATGCTTTGCACATAGATTTCACGACTTCTTTGAGGTTCATACCTACTCCTTTCAAACTCGGGTGGTAGTTACAAATTTGATGCAGTGACATTAAGCTTTCGCATTGCTGTACCTCTTAAATAGGCCCAGTCAATGTCAGGACGAAGCTCTTCGCAGGTGACAGCACCACCAGTGGCTTTTTCAATCTCAGGGCATCGTTCCGCAGGTATTTGCCTAATGCCCGTTGTCCATTGATTCACTGTTGGTGATGAGATGCCTAGATTCCTTGACAAAGCGGCTTGTCCCCCAACAATGCGGCAGGCTTCACTGATTGCTTCAAGGCTACTTCTCATAAACGGATTCCTATGATTTCCACACAAGCAGATATTAGGCTAAGCCTAATAAACAATCAATAGGAATTGCCTAAGCTAAAGGTTATGAGGATTATTAGGCAATGCTTAGTGGTAAAGAATTGGGCCGAGCGATCGAGCAGGCCATAGACAAGAAGCTTTCAATAGGTTCTGCCAAGAGTAAGGCGGAAATCGCACGTCATTTCAAAATAAAACCCCCATCAATCCATGACTGGATCAATAAAGGCTCCATATCGAAAGAGAAGCTACCAGAGCTTTGGAACTACTTTTCTGATGTTGTGGGCCCCGAGCACTGGGGACTAAAAGGATACCCGCTAACTGATACATGTGAGCCCGCAACAGATCCCATAGTTAAAAATGGTTCTATTGACGAACTCTATAATAAGGCTTCGAGAGAGAAAAAGGCTATCATTGATTTTGTCCTCTTAGAGCAAGGACAGCGTATACCTGGCTGGGTAGATAGCGACGCTAAAGCATATTTAGACTCACTAGAGATGAAGATAAGGAGATGGGCAGAGCAGGAGGAAGATGGAAAAAAACAAACGAAAGCCAGAGCTTAAGCTTATATGGTCTAACGGACAATATCTCTAAGCTCCATACATGTTAAAAGCTCTGAGATTGATTCACTTGCATAACTCAATCCCTGTGGGGGATTGGCTTGTATGAAGCCCATCCGGGGATTGTGATTTGCTTTGATTTAACAGCAGGTTTTCACTTTGCATGGAGGATGCATGGAAAACTTCAAAGTACGTCTTAAAAATCACATTGAACATGTTAAAAATGTTAGAGAACACTGCACAACGGAAGAGACAACCAAGCAGGCTTTGATACTTCCTTTCTTGGATATCCTAGGCTTTAACGCATATGATCCGCAAAAAGTCAAAGCTGAATATGGTGCGGACTTCCCTGGTGTGAAAGTGGGTGAGCGTGTAGATTATGCTCTATTCTGCCAAGGTGTTCCCGTTATGTTTATTGAGGCCAAAGGTTGTAAAGAGAAAATGGACAACCATTGCCCTCAATTATCTAGGTATTTTAATTCTACTCCTGAGGTGACAATATCAGCAATTACTAATGGCATTGAATGGCGTTTTTTTACGGATCTCAATGAGAAAAACATAATGGATTCAACGCCATTTTTACGAATCATGATGGATGACATTAAAGATTCTGATGCTGAGCAATTATTTAGATTCCGGCATGACAAATTCAAACCAGAGGCCTTAAGAACACTTGCAGAAGAGAGTGTATATATTTCTGCATTTGTTAAAGTAGTGAGTACAAGCCTTCGGGAAGTAGATCATGAATTTGTTAGATATGTTGCAGGACGAGCAAACATTGGTCGTCAATTGAATCAAAGATTTATAGAAACAATAACTCCATTGGTGAGGCAGGCCGTAGAGAGGTCAGTAAGTGAAATGGTTGTTTCTGGTCTTTCATCAAGAACATCTATTCCTGAATTAGAATCCCCTGCTGATGTAACTGAAAATAATGTAATTGATGAGCGCGCAGATATTGTCGATGCAGAGAATCCCAACATCGTAACAACCTATAATGAAAGAATTTTATTTGAAAAAATCTGTTCTATTATAGGTCCTGCATACGAACTTCAAGCCAAAGACACAGAGTCATATTACTCTATTCTTTTCCAAGGAAAAACAAACCGCTGGCTGGTTCGCTATTATGACAAGAAGAACCGCTCAAACATACAGTTACCAATTGATATCAATGAAATAACAGGTAATGAAATTAAAAGAGCCGGACTTGAACATGATAACAATCGTATTTTCATTGAACATCCCGAGGATGTATTAAGGATTTCAGGTTTAATCCTTGATTCTTTACAATATGTACAGAATGATGAGAATTTCAGAAAGCGTCGTCCATAATCATAAAAACACTAGCTTTATTTCACACAAATCCCGCTTATGCGGGATTTTTTTGACTGCCGACAAACATTAGGCTAAGCCTATTGACATATCATTAGGCAAAACCTAATATCAAGTGAGCCTGATGGACTATGTCATCTTGGCGGCGCCATGTGCAAGCTAAGTGTTTCAGGCACGACGTGCGCCCCACCAGCGCGGCGAAAAGGTGTGACACCTCGGAAGAGACGAGGATATCAGCCGTTCACGTTAAGCATTTACACGAGTGTTTAGCGGGACTGGAAGAGTTACCACTTGGAGACGGTCCTTTTAAATGTCCTGGACAGTGGCGCTTTGGTAGCGATAACAACCACTCCAGTTGATCCTGGGAGTTATCAGGTCAGTGAGCTGCCAGCACTCTCGACGGCAGTGACAGCCGGAAGTAGACGGCACAGCCCAGACGATATCTGAGTGGCTTTAAAAACAGATGGGAGCCGGTGGAAGCCAGGCACACAACAGGAAAAAGCACTGTGTTAGTCAAGTGAGTTTCCAGTGCTTCAGTGCTCTTTCCGTTGTGTGGAGATAACTAACCTGATGCCATTGCAGTGGCGGATCGAGGAAACGAAATGAACTTCTTCAAAAATGCTCTTATTTACCGGCTCTCTCGCGATATTACCATCGTGGAAGAACACACCATCGCGGATCTGGCAGACAAGCTTGAACCATTCCGTTTCTCTCCTTGCGGGAGTCAGGATATGGCTAAATCCGGTTGGGTATCTCCCCTTGGACAGTATTCTGACCAGCTATTTCATTTTGTTAGCGGTCAGCTTCTGCTCGTGATCCGCCGGGAAGAGAAAATTATCCCACGCCCAACCATTACCGATGAGCTCAACAAGAAAATTTCTAAGCTTGAATCAGAACAGGCGCGACGTCTGAAAAAGACTGAAAAGGATGCTCTACGCGATGAGGTTTTACATAGCCTTCTCCCCAGGGCTTTCTCACGGAACATCATCACGCGAATCTGGGTGAATACCACCGATCACCTGGTCATAGTCGATGCCTCCAGTGCGCGCAGTGCTGAAGATGCCCTGGCACTCCTGCGCAAGACCCTGGGATCTCTTCCCGTCGTTCCTTTGACAATGGAAGAGCCTGTCGAGCTAACGATGACTGAATGGGTTCGTTCAGGCAGCGCGCCTAATGGTTTTAATCTGGGTGATGAAGCAGAAATTAAAGCTGTTTTGGAGGCCGGAGGTATTGGACGCTTCAAGAAACAAGACCTCGTAAGTGACGAAATTCATACCCACATCGAAGCTGGAAAGGTTGTCACTAAATTATTCCTCGATTGGCAGGATCGTATTCGCTTTACCCTTTGTGACGACGTATCCATTAAGCGTATTAAATTCGCTGATGAGCTCGTATCTCAAAATGATGATATCGATCGTGAGGATGTAGCACAGCGGTTCGATGCAGATTTCATTCTCATGACAGGTGAAATGAGTACTCTGATTTCTGATTTGACCAAAGCTCTCGGCGGCGAAGCTAAGCGATAAATTAACCAAGCATCTAACCCATTCTCATGGGTTGGGTTGCTGCACCCTAAATTTACGCGTTGCAGCGCGTCAGATGGAGAACAAAAGATGGCTAAGACAGCAAAACAACTGATTAAACAGGCGTACGAAATAGCCAAAACTATGCCACCAGAACAGGCAGCAATCATCAAGGAACTGGCTACCGTCCTCGATGTTTCGAATGTAGCTCTGCGCCAGACGCGCACCGAACGTGACGCCCTTCTCGCAGAGGTCAAATCCTGGGCGAAGGAGTGTGATCGTATTACTGAGCGATATACCAAGAAGCGCATAAATCTGCATGTCCTCGAAGCAATGCGCGATTTGAAAGCAATTTCCCCCACCAGCTTCCGTAACGTGGAGGCTCTCTGATGGCTAAAGACTCAAAGGTTGTATACGGCGCCAGCGGCAAAACGAACGTTTTAACGTTCGAACCTGAAAGCCTGCACCTAGTTACCGACAAAACACACCCGCTTTACGATGAACGGGTCCACCTTCCTATCGACGAAGGGATGGTTCTGAACATCAAGGAGCTGGGTGTACTGGAACCTATCATCGTCTGGAAAGACCCTGAACTTGGGCTCACCTGCGTAGTTGTAGGCCGTCAGCGCGTAAAACATACCCTGGAGGCAAATAAGCTTCTTTTGAAAGAGGGCAAAGACCCACTGCTTGTTCCTGGGGTCGTTAAGCGCGGATCAGCAAATCAGATGGCTAAATACATGGTCAGCGAAAACGAAATTCGCCGACCTGATACACCGCTTGGCCGGGCTAAAAAAATGTCTGACCAGCTCGACCGCGGGCTCGATGAGGACGACATTGCAGTGTTGTTTGGCTGCAGCGTTCAGACCGTTCGTGCAACGCTCTCCCTTCTCGATGCCACCCAGGCCGTCAGGGAAGCGGTGGAGGCTGGCACAGTTACCGTTACCCAGGCGCGTCAGCTGGCATCGCTTAAACCCGAAGAGCAGCGGGAGAAGGTCTCTGAAATCGAAGCGGCAACTGCTGGCACAACCGGCCATGAAAAAGCTCGGCGTCAGCGTCAGATCCTCGGTGATGCAAAGCCGCGCCTGAAAACCCGCAAAGAAATTGCAAAAGCCCTCGAAGATGCCAGCGGCGAATATGCCGAGGCTTTGCGCTGGGTGCTTGGAGAGGCGGTATGAATATTGATCCTGAGAATTACAGCAAATATACCCTGCGTCGGTTCGCCGCCTTGTTAGATGTGATCTGCTGGGTGCTGATTGCCGTAGTAACCGTTGGTATCTGCATGTTTATTGAATGGTGGGCAGCATGAGTAAATCACTGAACGCACGTTGCATCCGCTGCTGGGAAGTTGAATTTAAACCATTCTGCGACTCAAAGCGCAATCCGTACTGGCGCAAGCGTGACCTTCGTGGGTATATCCGCGAAGCGGCGCTTACCACCGCTTACAGTATGGTCGAGAGCATGGCTGAACGTAACGCCAAAGTTGACTTTGACGGCTCCCTACAAGGCTGGACTCCTGAGTTCTCAGAATGGTACCGGAAGCGTCGTGAAGTGTATCTCAAAGAAGCCCGCGACCAACTGAATGAAGAAGCTACCAACGACGAGATCGACGAAGAAATAGAGAACGAACTGGAGGCCTGGAATGACTGATATCGCCACATTCACTAATGAGCAATTAATCGCCGTGTGCCGTGCTGACGTGGCGGAAATGTCGAAGTTTTTAAAAGAGGGTGAATTCAGCAATCCGTCCCGCGCAGCTATGTATTTGCGTATTACTGAAATCGCATTGGCAGCGCTGATGGGGGAGTTCTCATTTGCTCGCAATCAGGTTCGCCGTGAACACGCTGAATGGTCAAAGGCTACCTTCGGCAATGTGGGCCCGGTTGGCCCGCTGAATCACCTCAGCAAAGAAGCACTGGAAGCCGCTGCCGAGCCTGGCGACCTGTCGGAATGGGCTGATATGCAATTCCTGCTGTGGGACGCCCAGCACCGGGCTGGTATTACAGACGAGCAAATAACCCAGGCGATGATCGATAAGCTGGCGGTAAACAAACAGCGCTCATGGCCGGAGCCGAAAGACGGAGAGCCGCGGTTGCACATCAAAGAGCAGCCAGCGCCGGTAGCGCCGGTAGTACCGGATTTCAAAAAACTGGCTCGCGAACTGGTTGATAATCTCGTCGATTGCGGCGGACTGGATGAAGGGGTGAAAGAGAAGTATCTGGAGTGGGCGGAGAAAACCTGCCGCGCCGCCATGCTCGCAGCAACCCCGCAGGAGGTGAAGTGAAAGCGAACAAGCTGAAGCGTCGCCGCTGGCGGCGCATGCGGGATGCTTTGGCCGCATATAAGACTGAAGCAAGTGACTGGAAATCGTTGTACCTCGAACGCACTGCAGAAATTGCATCACTACGTAGTCAACGATTACTGGTCCCTATGCCGGTAATTGTACCAGCGGAAATTTATAACCAGTTTAAAGGGGTAAGGGAGGACCACCAGCTGTGTAAAAGGTGTAATGACGGACTGCGTGGTGGATGTTCGTCTTGTTCATATAGTGGCAGATAACCGGTTGCAGCCGGTTCAGTGGAGAACAACTCATGAGCGATCGCTTCCTGACTGATGAAGAACTGACAGAGGCCACGGGTTCGCCCCAAAAGTCACTGCAGAAAGAGGTATTAACGCAGAACGGGATCTTTTTTATTGAACGCCGGGACGGAGCAATTAAAACGACCTGGTTTCATATTAACCATCCCGTACAACGCATACTTCCACCAGCAGGCCATATGCCTACTCCAGGCATGAACTTTGACGCTGTAGAGAGATAATATGGGCCGCAAAAGAGCGCCTGGTAATGAGTGGATGCCGAAGGGTGTGTTTTTCCGCCCTTCCGGTTACTACTGGAAGCCAGGAGGTACTACCGAGAATCTAGCCCCAGCAAACGCTTCTAAAGCGGAGGTTTGGTTAGCTTACGAGAAAGTCGTTGAAGGTCGAAAAAAACTTCTCACCTTTCAACAATTGTGGAAAAAATTTTTAAATAGTGCTGACTATGCAGACCTTGCCCCCAGGACACAAAAAGATTACCTGGCACATGAAAAATACTTGTTAGCGGTTTTCGGCGATGCAGAAGCAAAGGCCATTAAACCTGAACACGTCCGGCGCTACATGGATGCACGTGGTAAAAAAAGCCGTGTTCAGGCTAATCACGAGCATAGTTCAATGTCTCGTGTATACCGCTGGGGTTATCAGCGTGGTTATGTACCAGGTAATCCGTGTGTTGGTGTCGATAAGTTTCCTAAACCCCAGCGCGACCGCTACATAACTGATGAAGAGTACATAGCTATCTTCACTCATGCGACACCTGCAGTTAAAGCCGCGATGGAAATTGCGTATCTTTGCGCTGCAAGGGTATCTGATGTTCTTAAAATGAACTGGAATCAGATTCTTGATAAAGGAATTTTCATACAGCAAGGTAAAACTGGTATTAAACAGATCAAAGCCTGGACTGAGCGTCTTAGTGCGGCTGTGGATATTTGCAGGGAATGGGGACAGGATGGCCCTGTTATCAGGACAATGTATGGTGAGCGTTATTCATACAAGGGATTTAATGAAGCATGGAGAAAAGCGAGAAACGCGGCTTCTGAAGAACTTGGTAGGCCACTTGATTGCACCTTCCATGATCTAAAGGCTAAAGGGATCTCAGACTATGAAGGATCTGGCAGGGATAAGCAAAAATTCAGTGGTCATAAGACAGAATCACAGGTACTTGTTTACGACAGGAAAGTTAAAATCAGCCCAACGTTGAACAAGAAAATGAGATGATTCTTTGGCGTCGGAGCATGCTTCGGCGCTAGAATTTTTCTCAGTGGATTTTCTCAATTTTTCTCATCGGGATGCAGGTCACTGAAAGGGAATGCTGTAAGTGTTTGAATAGTGGCGGAGAGAGGGGGATTTGAACCCCCGGTAGAGTTGCCCCTACTCCGGTTTTCGAGACCGG
>PPYE01585034.1_pt1 | contig 33576 bp, 30 predicted proteins | sample 1559881 | NCBI WGS metagenome assembly PPYE01 (sample SAMN08240022, study PRJNA423297) | Human gut metagenome, whole genome shotgun sequencing project.
TCGCCTTCATGAACATAACCACATACACTACATACAAATTTTTTCATAATAATAATCTCCTTTTCATTTAAATAATTTTACTATGAAATCTGGTAAAACCAGTGTTAAAACAATAATAATAATGATTACTGTTTTAATATAATATACTTAACCAAAAAAGTCAAGTATATTTTTGAAATTGTTTTTTATGATGATGCCAGAATTAAAAGTTCTTTTCATAGTATTAGCAAAAATAAAAAAGTTAATCTTTTCCTTGATTTTTAAAAAAATAAGGTGTAGTATAATAAATATCAATAAGTAGTATTAAAAACTACTTATAAAGATAAATAAAACCATAAAAGAGCATTCGAAAGAAAAAAGTATCATATACTATCTTTATAAAAGCAAAGGAGTGACTGACATGAAACTGAAAATTAAAGACCCCGGAAGTGCAATTACCCATTTTATTGGATGTATTATGGCGATTTTAGCTGCTCTGCCGCTGCTTTGGAAAGCGGCAAGAGAGCCGGATTATATCCATATTATTGCGATGAGTATTTTTATATTGAGTATGATTTTACTATATGCGGCAAGTACGATTTATCATACGGTAAATTCAACAGAAAAGGTAAACCGCAGACTTCGCAAGCTGGACCACATGATGATTTTTATTTTAATCGCAGGGAGTTATACACCGGTTTGTCTGATTGTTTTGAAAGGAAAAACAGGATTGCTGCTGTGTGCCGCTGTGTGGATTACGGCAATTATCGGAATTATTGTAAAAGCATGCTGGATTACATGCCCCAAGTGGTTTTCTTCTGTAATTTATATTGGAATGGGCTGGCTGTGCGTATTTGCTTTTGTTCCGATTGTACATTCCCTCTCGCCGGCAGGGTTTGGATGGCTTTTGGCAGGAGGAATTATTTATACAGTAGGAGGAATTATTTATGCGCTGAAGCTTCCTATTTTTAATTCCCACCATAAAAATTTTGGTTCTCATGAGATTTTTCATCTCTTTGTAATGGGAGGAAGCGTTTGTCATTTTATTGTGATGTATTTCTTTGTAATGCCTATGCCGGCATAAGATGTGTAAAAAGAGAAAAGAATGTGGATAAAGCAGATAAAATAAAATCCTTTTGTGGATGAAATTTTATCTGCTTTTGGTTTGTAGGAGATTGCGTTATATGAAACAAAAAGTTAAATCAGTCCAAAATGTTCCATAGCTTTATAAATGCCGTCTTCTTCAACCGAAGCAGTAACATAAGAGCAAACGTCTTTAATAGGCTGTGAAGCATTTCCCATAGCGATGCTGTTTGGAACAGCTTCTAACATTGCTCTGTCATTTTCACTGTCACCGAAGACATAACAATCTTCTTTAGATTTTCCAAGATGTTCGCAAAGAAAGTCAATTCCGCTTGCTTTTGAGTAGCCTTTTTGAATGATTTCATACATATTATTAGAGCGGTCAATGCACTGGAAGTATTGAGATAAGTAAGATTTTAATTCCTCGTTTTCCGGTGTAGGAGGAAGCATTGCGAGGATTTTATCATAAGTGAGGGTATCACTGTGCAAAATGTCTTCAATATTTTCTCCTTTAATTTGGAAAAGTTTTTCCGCAGCATCAATCCATTTTTCGGCATTTGCAAGAGTATAATCAAAATAAACAGCATGAGATGCTTCGTAAAGTACAGAAACTTTATGTTCACGCAGTTTATATATAAGCTCCTTACAAAATGTATTGGTAAGTTTTTGAGAGAAAAGTTCCTTATCATGAAGAAAAATATTGATGCCGCAGCCGCAGATATAGCCATCAAAATTCAAATCGGTTATTTTTTCAGGGAGACTGGTTCTTGTTCTTCCGGTATTGATAAAGAGAAGATGTCCGTTGTCACGGGCCTTTTTTAAGGCAAGCTTTGTGCTTTCAGGCATAACTCCGGGACCTTCTGTAATCAGTGTACCGTCTATATCAAAAAATAAAAGTTTGGAAGTCATAGAAAAAACGTCCTTTCTGGTAATAGGGTTAAAATTTTGTATTCTATGGGGTATTTTAGGACAGAATGGGAATATTGTAAAGTGTTAATCAAGTCAAAATCGTATCAAAACGTGCCAAAAGATTGATACGATTGACATGATTTGATGAGTAAATGTATAAAAATTCCTTCCTTTACAGATACTATTTCCAGAAATGGAAATTTTAACAGATGGAGGAATTTTTTTATGAAAGCGACAGGAATTGTAAGAAGAATTGATGATTTAGGCCGAGTAGTAATTCCAAAGGAAATCAGAAGAACTTTAAGAATAAGAGAAAGCGACCCAATGGAAATCTTTACGGACAGAGAGGGACAGATTATTTTGAAGAAATATTCTCCTATCGGTGAGCTGAATATGTTTGCGAAAGAATATACAGAAGCGTTGGCACAGGCAGCAGGCTGTATTGCATGTATCGCAGATAAGGATCAGATTATTGCAGCGGCAGGAAACGGATGGAGAGAATATGAGCAGAAAACCATTAGCAGAGAACTGGAAGAACAGATTTCAGATAGAAAAAATATTTGTGCCGCAGAGCAAAAAGAATTTATCAGAATTATCGAGGGAGACAAAATGGAATATGCGTCTCAGGTAGTATGGACAATTACCTGTGCGGGAGATGCAGTTGGTGCAGTGATTATTTTGGAAAAAGAGGGTGGTCGTAAGTTTACGGATACAGAACCAAAATTGGCACAGGCAGCAGCAGGATTTCTGGGGAGACAGATGGAACAATAGTAAAAATAAGATAGATAAAATTCAGCCATAGAGCGGTGCGTTGATGTGAGCGGTTGCTTATGGCTGAATTTTTAATAAATTTTTTCTTATTCAATAGAAGCCTGTCCGACTTTTTTTAAAAGGTCTGATTTTATTTGATAAAGCTCATCAGACAAATCTACATAAACCTCCTGTGGGTTGGCAAAACGTCTTGTTTCATCCCATAAAGTATTTAACTCTTTGCGACAGATTTCCTGAATTTCCATGACGGAAGGTGAGGTATAAACACATTCTCCTTTCAGGAATACCGGTACGAGAAGCTCTCGTAAAGTGTATGAGCCGCCCGGAATTTTTGTCTTTTTCCATGTGGCAATAGGATCAAAAATAATCATATCTTCATCAGGATTAAATACTTCGTGTTCCATACAGATTAAATCAGCACGGATTTTTCCGGTTTGCTTATCATAAATTCTTTGAATAGTTTTATTTCCCGGATTTGTGATTTTTTCAATGTTTTCGGAAAGCTTGATTTTCGGTATAAAATCAGCATCATCTTTATTCTTAATAGCAGCCAATTTGTAAACACCGCCAAAAGCCGGATTATCATTACAGGTAATCAGATTTGTTCCTACTCCCCATGAATTGATTTTTGCGCCCTGAGCTTTTAAGCTTTCAATTAAATATTCGTCAAGGTCGCTGGAAGCGGAAATAATAGCATCTTCAAAACCGGCGTCAGACAACATTTTATAAGCTTGTTTGGACAGGTATGCCAAGTCACCGCTGTCAATGCGAATACCATAGCCTTTTAAATCAATACCGGAGTCTCTCATTTCTTTAAATACACGAATGGCATTAGGGACACCGGAATTTAAAACATCATAAGTATCTACTAATAAAATACAGGCATTTGGATAAAGCTGGGCATAGGTTTTAAATGCTGTGTATTCGTCAGGAAAACTCATAATCCAACTGTGGGCGTGAGTTCCTTTTACAGGAACTTGGAACATCTGTCCTGTAAGTACGTTGGAAGTACCGATGCAGCCGCCGATAACAGCGGCTCTTGCGCCATAGAGTCCTGCATCAGGTCCTTGTGCACGGCGAAGTCCAAATTCCATAATGCCATCGCCTTTTGCTGCGTAAACAACACGGGAAGCTTTTGTGGCAATCAGACTTTGATGGTTCAGCAGATTTAAAATAGCTGTTTCAATTAACTGAGCTTCCATAACAGGTGCAATTACTTTTAAGAGAGGTTCTCTTGGGAAGACAACCGTTCCTTCGGGAACAGCATAAATATCACCTGTGAAATGAAAGCCTCTTAAATATTCCAGAAAGTCTGTATCGAAAATTTTCAGGCTTTTTAAATAATCGATGTCATCCGGGGAGAAATGGAGGTCACGCACATATTCAATAATTTGCTCCAATCCAGCAGCAATGGCATATCCGCCGCCACAGGGATTTTTCCTGTAAAAGGCATCGAAAACAACAATTTGGTCTGTGGGATTTTTGAAATATCCCTGCATCATAGTCAGTTCATATAAATCAGTCAATAATGTCAGATTTAAAGCTCTCATATCATAGCGCTCCTTTGCATTTTGTGCAATCAGCTTGTTTTGCACTTTGTGCAGATATTATACCACGTGCGCAGAAGAATTAAAAGGTTTGTGTTAACTTCATTCCGTGATATTCCTCTAAAGTAAGTCCTGTAAGAGAAAGATATAGGGAAAGTGTTTTGCCTACAAACCGAATATGCCATGGCTCAAATGGATATCCGGTAATATGCTCTTTTCGTTTGGGATAGCGTAGGATAAAGCCATGAATGGGTGCATGTGCTTTTAACCATTTTCCTTCTTTTGTATCAGAGAAGCTTTCTTCTAATTCAAAGTCTAAAGAAGGGCAGGAAACGTCAAGGGCAAGACCGCTTTGGTGTTCGCTGGTTCCCGGAGCTGCCACAGCCGTACTATTTCTTTTTAAGGCATTTTCATATAATTGCTTTTGACTTAGATAAGAACGATATCCGGAAACACCTACGAGAGAAATATGGTCTAAGGAAGCCTGTTCAAATAAAGCCTTTGCTGCTGTGGCAGCGTCAATATCCAGCATTTTGCGTTCCTCATTGGCGGAGGGGGCAAAGGGGATTTTTGCAGTTGTAAGGTGAGTCGGTATATAATCAAATGCTAAAGGGACAGAAGGGTTAATAAGCTGCGTATAGGAAAACATAGAATAAGCACCTGCCTTTTTATAGTAAGTACAAGATATGCGGGTAACGGGAAAAATAGAACTAAAATTTCTATATTTTTCTTAAAATAGAGAAATATAGAAAATAGAATTTCAAAATGCTCTTTAGTATGATAAGACAAAAGAGAAAAAATAAGAAAAATGCCTAAAAAATAAGGCTGAAAAGGGGCTGAAACAGAAAAAATAATTTTGAGCATATTACTACGTTGAAGTGGGAAAAGTCAAAAGGGAGAAGTGTTATTGGACATATTGATGAATGAAACAGAAAGTGCTATCATACGCATTGTAAAAGATAAATATATTTTAATTGAAAAGGAAAAGAGGCAATCGCTATGGAAGCAAATGCAAACGTAGTAAATAAGAAAAAAAGTTTTAAGGAAAAATTTCATGATTATATGATGGGAATGTCAAAAATTGTACCATTTGGATTGAATGATAAGGAAGACAAGTATTATCACAGCATTTTTAATTATGATAAATAAGAGATAAAAACAAGGGAAGATAGGGCTGAAAAGTCGCTGTCTTCTTTTTTTGCTTTATTTCTTGTTTTTAGTATACTCGTTTTTGACAATGAAATCTACTCGGAAAAATACACAAAAATCCATAGAATGTAACCTATGCTTTTTTGGGAACAATGTCAATGGATTTTAAAATCTCTCCATGCTAAAATATCTGCAATGGTAAGCTATTCAATATCGTATACCGCATCATTTAAGCTTATTCCATTATCTATATTATTATAGTTATTAGGAGGTACAGTATGAACGATACGAAGATTGATGCAATGTTTGAAATATTGCAAACCATTACAAAAGATATAACTGATATGAAAAAAGATATAACTGATATGAAAAAAGACATGACCGACATGAAAAAGGACATGACCGACATGAAAAAGGATATCCTAGGATTAAAAGAAGAAACAAGGGATATAAGGCTTCATATTGAAAATGTAACGGACAAAAACATATCTTTACTGGCAGAAAATTATTGTAATCTAGTTCAAAAGCTAGATGAAAATAACAAAGTGACAGACAATCAATTAGCATATCAGATTAAAGTGAATTATTTAATTTCTGACATGGAAAAGGTGAAACAGGAAGTGGCAGAAATTAAAAAACGCATTTCATAATGTGTTACAAATACCTCCCGGTGAGCGGTTTGGTTCGCTGACCTGGGAGGATTTTTAAATTTTATTTATTTACGAGGGGGAAACACATTGAAAAAGATAAAGCAATATAGGCTAAAAGGGATTTACTATCGCAGTTTTATGATTTTAATTGTAATCCCAATTCTCATTGTATTTATTGCAGCAATTTTTATTATTCGTCAAATGATGGAAGATTCTGCTATACGGAATATTGAACGTGTGCAGAAAAATATGTGTATGAATTTGGAAAATGAAATCCAAGATGCAGCTTTAAGGCTATCGCATTTTTTATATGTAAATGATGGTACAATTACAAAGGCAGCAGCGAAAACAGACACTTATGATATGGAAAAAAAGAGGGTGTTGTCAAAGGAATTAGACAGATATTTTAATTTTGCCATGTGTCCCATAGAGGATATTGCAGCGGCAACTTTTTTTATGAAAAACGGAAATTATACCAATTTAAAAGAAGATTTTTCTATTTCTATGGCAGAAATCAAAGGAGCAGATTGGTATGTACAAGCGTTGAAAGAGAAGAACAAAGTCTCTGTAGGAAGTTTTAACAAAAAAATCACATCATCGAAATATGGTCAAAATCCTTTTTATATTGCAGTAGCAATTTCACCGGACATTCGGGTAGATCAGTCGGGACGTATTGAAACAGCTATGTTAATCGTTGTATCTGATTTAGAGAAAACAGGGAAATCCTATGTGGCAGTAGCTAGGTCTGTAACAGGTACAAAGTGGCGTGTTGTGAACGTAGTGCGAGCAAGAAAAATAACAGGAGCTTTTTTGCGTACAGCAAGTATTATGCTTGTGATAATTGCTGCGTTAATGTTGCTTTTTAATATATTTTCACATTATTTTTTGAAAAATATTATTCATCCGGTTAATGATATTATCCAAGGCTTAAAAGTAGTACAGACAGGAAACTTAGATGTTCATATTACACCAAAGGGACAATCAGAAATCCGTAACATGATTCATTCCTTTAACCAAATGGTGAGACGGTTAAAGATACTGATTAAAGAGAATGAGCAACAGCAGTTGAAGAAGCAAGAGGCGGAAATGAAGGCTTTACAGTCACAGATAAATCCACATTTTCTGGTAAATTCTTTAAGTTCTATTCGATTTATGGCGCAGGTTTCCAGATTTGAGGGGATTCGAAAAATGGCAGAAGCATTGATAAAAATATTGTCCTGTTCTTTTCGAAGTAATCAGAGTACCTATACAATTAGAGAAGAACTGGAGATGCTTGATAGTTTTATCTTCCTTATGAGTATTCGTTATTCTGATGGCTTTCAATTTGAAAAAGAAGTGGATGAAAAATGCTTAGATTATCAAATTCCCAGACTGATTTTGCAGCCTTTAGTAGAAAATTCTATTGTTCATGCTTTTACAGAGAAAGAGGATATAGGGGTAATTAAAGTATCTGTATATGAAGATACGGAATGGATTTATTTAACTGTAGAAGATAATGGAAAAGGAATTTCAGAAGCACAAAAAAAACGGATTTTCAGCGAGGAAGAAAAGGAAGATAATTATAGTATTGGAATCAGAAATGTTTATACCAGATTAAAGTTAAATTATGGAGAGGATAGCAAGTTCGTTATAGATAGCAGAGAAGGCTCTTATACGAAGACGAAAATTGCGCTTAAAAAGAAAGTGGTGGACAAGTGAGATGAAAAAACTATTAATTGTAGATGATGATGCTTTAATCAGAGCAACACTACACACAATTGTGGATTGGAATGAGTTGGGGTATGAAGTTGCAGGAGATGCACAAAATGGTGAGCAGGCGCTGCAAATATTAAAGAAAGAACAGATAGATTTAGTATTTACAGATATGAAAATGCCTGTTATGGATGGAATAGGGTTGATGCAGCAGATTAATCAAATGGAAAAAAAGCCTCAGATTGTGACATTAAGTGGCTATGATGATTTTAGCTTAGTACGCAGTGCCTTTAAGCTGGGGGCATTTGATTATGTTCTGAAAGAGGATATCTGCGAAAAGGGCATTACTGAATTAATCAAAAAGATTGATCCTGTAATAAAAAAAGAAGAAGTGCCCTTATACAGTGGAAAAAAGGAAGAAGAAGCCTTTTTAAAGGATATTTTATTAGGGCGTGTAATTCCTGTGAAAAAGGGAAGACTATTTGAGGAAAATTATGTGCTGGCAGCATTTGAAATCGACGAGTTTAAAGAAAATACAGTACGATTTCAAAGCTCCTTTGAAGAATATCTTGTAAAGCCAATGGTAAATATTGCACAGCAGATACCGAGAATTGCCAATAAATGTGTTTTTATTTCCTTGTCACCGGGGCTTTATTTCTTATATATACCTATGCCAGAGGGAACTTCTCCGATTGTTTCTGAAACGATTGTTTCTCTTTGCAAACAGCTAAAAAGTGTATGGAACAATTATATGAATTTGCCCGTTTCCGTAGGGATAAGCAGAGTAGGGAGAAATTTAGAAGACTTTTCAGACTGTCTGCTGGATACAGAAAATCAGTTGAAATTGCGTTATCTGGTTGGCAAAGGGAGTATTAATTTCTATGGACAAAAGGGAAGGATTTTGCCAGAGGAGGCTTATGAGAAACAGGAATTCTATGAAGATATTATTCAAGCTTTACGGGATGGAGATTTAGTAAAACTGGAGGAACAAAAACGTATTTTATTAAGGCGATTAACAGACATGGAAGAAGATGATGCAAGGAAAGAATGCCTGCATCTTGTATGGTTCATTGCTCTTATGATGCGAGAGAGTGAAGACAGTATCTGGTCTTTGTTTCTGGGGGAAGTAAATTATTATGAAAAAATAGGACGTATTGCAGACGGAGGAAGTCTGGCGATATGGACCAATAATTATATTAGCTATGTCGCTGATTATATTGTAAATACATACGATAGAAATCAGATGGATTTATTTCAAAAAGCACGAAGATTTATTATGGAGAATTATGCTAATCCTGAGCTTACATTGGGAAGTACGGCAGCTTATGTAGGATTAAACGAAAAATACTTCAGCTCTTGTTTTACAAAAGAAATCGGAAATACATTCAGTAACTTTCTGACGGAAATCAGAATGGAAAATGCCAGAGAACTGCTTCGCACTACGGATATGAAAATGTATGAAATCAGTGAAAGTGTAGGTTACAACAGCGTAGAGCATTTTAACAGAATGTTCAAGAAGGTGTGTGGTGTGAGTCCCAGTGTGTATAAAAGACAAATTTTATAAATCTAACGATAAGTCAAGAAATCTTACTTTTTGTCATAGTGCCGCATATTTATATCTGTTATGATTTCAATATCATAATATTTGAGGAGGTCAATATGAAAAAGAAAGTTTTAGCAGCATTATTATGCGCGGCAATGGTTGCTACAAGTCTTGTAGGTTGTGGTGGTTCCGATGGCAAAGAAAGTGGGAAAAAGGATGGAGAATCTGAATTATCAGGGGAATTAGTAATTGCTTTGTGGGACAACAGAACAATGGAATTATTTGAAAGTCTGGATCTTGAAGGACGTTTTCAGGAATTATATCCAGATGTAACATTAGAATTTGAAAAGCTGAAAGATGATACAGAATATTGGAATGCTATGAAAATGCGTGCGGCAGCAAATCAGCTTCCGGATGTAATGTTTAATAAAACATTTACTCTTTCCAGATTTAAAGAGTATTTGGTAGATATCTCTGATTTAAAAGCAGTAGAGGATAATAAAGTTGCTTCCGGTTATGCGGTAGATGATAAGATTTTAGGTATTCCTCTTACTATGAGTAGTGAATATGTATATTATTGGAAAGATATGTTCAAAGAAGCCGGTGTAGAAGTTCCGGATACATGGGCAGAACTGGAAGAAGTATCCAAAAAGCTTCAGGATTATTACGGAAAAGACAACGGAGATTATATGGCATTTGCTATTGGTGGAAAAGATGAATGGACAACTTATCCATTTGCAGAATTCATGCCTTCTCTGATTTCCGGAAACGGACAGAACTGGAATACTATGGCAGGTCAGGATGAACCTTTTGCAGAAGGAACAGATGTAAATACAGCGTTTAAGAAAATTGATTCTCTGTTTTCTTCAGGCGTATTTGGAAAAGATCCTTTAGGTCTTAGTAATGACCAGGCATATAATCTGTTTGCTACAAAACAGTCTTCTATTATTGCAGCAGGAGCAAGAGCTTTGAAATCCTTTAAGGATACAGCAGAGAGCACAGATGAGTTAGGAACTTTCTACTTACCTGTAAGAGATGATGAGTCTGAACCATTTAGAACTGTTACACAGGGTGACTTATTCCTTTCTGTAACTTCACACTGTGAAAATCCAGAACTGGCAAAAGCATTTGTAGAATTCTGTTTCTCAGAAGACTGGTATCCGGATCATATTAAATCTATTCCAGATGACAGTGCAAGTAAAACATTTACAAAAGAAAAAGATCCAATTTTAGCACAGGCAGATGAACTTCAGCCAGAAGCAGAAATCGTTATGTATGACGGTGGTGGAGATGATTTCCAGGCATTAGTTGCAGAAACTACTTTCGACTATAAAAAATTAGGTGCACAGATGTTAATTCCTGATTTTGATTTAGACGAAGCGCTGAATGAGTTAAATACAAAGTGGAAGGCAGCAAGAGAAAAACTTGAAATTAAATAAGCAGACGAAGTGAGGAGGATATCAGAATGCAAACTCTGAATAAGAAAAAAGCACGGTTTATTGTGTTGTCCTTAATCATTCCGTTGACATTGCTGATTTGCTTTGTAGTATTTCCTGCAGGAGATTTAATACGAATGAGCTTTACAAACTGGGACGGATATTCAAGCTCCAGTGACTTCATAGGTTTTGACAACTATATATCCATGTTTCAGAATAAAGATTTATGGACATCTCTTAGGAATAACGGTGTTTATTTCGCAGCACATTTATTGTTTATTCCCATAGAGCTGATGGTGGCAGTAATGCTGACATCAAAAATGAGAGCAGCAAAGGCATATAAGACAATTGTATTTCTGCCATATATCATCAATGGAGTAGCAATTGCCTATGCATTTTCTTATTTCTTTTCTCCTGTAAACGGAGCATTTAATTCCATGTTAGAATTTGCTCATTTAGAAGGATTTATCAGAAACTGGCTCTCTGATGAAAAGATTGTAAACTTTGTTTTGGCATTTGTATCTTTGTGGCGTTTCAGCGGCTATCATACTGTTTTATTCATGGCTGCACTGCAGTCCGTGCCAAATGAAATTATGGAAGCTGCGGCAATGGATGGGGCAAATTCCTGGCATATATTCCGTTATATTCAGGTGCCATCTATTCAGTTAATGGTAGACTTTGTGTTGTTTGATAACATTCGAGGAGCCCTTCAGGTATTTGATATTCCGTTTGTTATGACAGCGGGAGGTCCGGGATACGCATCATCAACCTTTACATTACATACCATAAAGACGGCATTTACCTTTAATAACTTTGGCCTTGCTTCCACCATGGCGGTGGCAATCATGGTACTTATTGTGGTGATTTATCTCATACAGAATAAAATTCTCCATATTGGAAGAAAGGCGGAAAAGGTGAAATGAGAAAAGGCAAGACAAGAAGAATCGGAATTGAAATTTTAAAACAGGCAGTAGGTATTACGATGGTATTTATTGTGCTTGCGCCTATCTTGCTGACACTTTTTGCGTCACTGAAAACCAAGGCAGATATGGTAAATACATCACCATTGCTGCTTCCTGAGCTTTCCAGAATTACTTTTGATAACTTCAAAGAAGTATTTGCCAATAAATATCTTTTATTAGGATTTAAGAATACAGGAATTATTCTGGTAATCAGTTTGATTTTCAATGTCATGTTTGGAACAATGACAGCATTCATTTTAGAGCGATTTGAGTTCAGAATGAAAAAGGTAATTGTGGCACTGTTTTTCCTTGGAATGTTAATTCCTACCTTTGTAACAGAAATTGCCCGTTTTAAAATTATTACAGGATTAAATTTATACAATACTCTTGGAGCACCGATTATCATCTATGTTGCATCTGATTTAATGCAGTTGTACATTTATAGACAGTTTATTTCTACTCTGCCTGTATCCTTAGATGAGAGTGCGCTTCTTGATGGATGCAGCTATTTCCAGCTGTTTAGAAAGATTATTTTCCCGCTTTTAGCTCCGGCAACAGCGACAGTGGTAATTATTAAATCCATTTCCATTATCAATGATATGTATATTCCATATCTGTACATGCCTAAGAACAAATTGCGGACATTAACTACTTTCTTAATGGATTATGCCAATGCACAGGAAGGTTCCTGGCAGACATTGGCAGCAGGAATTATTGTAATTATGATACCAACGGTACTGATTTACATATTCTTCCAGAAATACATACTGGCAGGTGTAGCTGCCGGTGCAGTAAAAGGCTAAATAAAAGGTGTAAAGTCATTAGATTTCTAATGGTTTTACACCTTTTTTACGTTTATTTCTCAAAAACGTGATAGTTTGCTTCTTACCTTTCCGTTAAACTAAATCACAGATTGCTGAAAAAGGAAGGAGAAACACGATGTCAGAAATCACATTGAAAAATGTTTCAAAAATATATGAAAACCAACAGTATGCAGTCAGAAATGTAAATCTGGAAATACAGGATAAAGAATTTGTGATTTTAGTAGGACCATCCGGCTGTGGAAAATCTACAACTCTTCGCATGATTGCAGGACTTGAGGATATTTCAGACGGAGAACTTTACATAGATGGGGAATTCAGTAATTATTGTGAACCAAAGGATAGAGAAATGTCTATGGTGTTTCAGAATTACGCTCTTTATCCCAATATGACAGTTTATGGAAATCTGGCTTATGCACTGAAAATCAGAAAAGTTCCCAAAGATGAGATTAAAAAAAGAGTTCATGAAGTGGCAAAAATTTTGGAGATTGAGCATTTGTTGGACAGAAAGCCCAGTGCACTTTCAGGGGGACAGAAGCAGAGAGTGGCAATGGGAAGCGCAATTATCCGAAAACCAAAAGTATTTTTAATGGATGAGCCATTATCCAATCTGGATGCAAAGCTTCGTACTCAGATGCGTATTGAATTGGCAAAGCTTCACAGAGAAATGGAAACAACGATTATTTATGTGACACATGACCAGACAGAGGCAATGACGTTGGGAACGAAGATTGTGGTAATGAAAGACGGATTTGTACAGCAGGTTGCACCGCCGGCAGAAATTTATAATAATCCGGCAAATCTGTTTGTGGCTGGTTTTATCGGAGCTCCGTCTATGAACTTCTTTGAAGCCTGGGTTGCTGTTGAGGACGGGCGTACACTTCTCTATCTGGGCGGAAATGAGCTGGGAAAGAAAATTTATCTGGATGGAAAAAAAGGAGAAATTCTTCAGAGACAAAAAAATGGCGAAAAAGTAATCCTGGGAATTCGTCCGGAGGATATTTACGAATATAAGGAAGCGAAAAGACGAGGATTTGAGAAAAATAGTGTAGGTCTGGAAGAAAAAGTGATTGCCAGAGAACTTTTAGGTGCAGAGGTTGTTTTGTACTTTCAGGCACAGGGAAGAAATCAGGCAGTACGCTTAAATCCGGAGAATGAGACGAAAAGGGGAGAAAGTATTAATCTCTATTTCGATACAGAAAAGCTTTACGCTTTTGACATGGATACACAGGAAAACTTGTTCTATAAGGAGGATTTCGTTCATGAATAAAAAGAAAAAAGGCAGTTTATCCCCTTATGGATATTTATTGCCGTGTATGCTGATTTTTGCAGTGTTTTTGTTTTATCCATTTTTTAAGACCATTTATTTGAGCTTTTATAAAACAGATAAGATGGGACAGGCAAAACTTTTTGTAGGCATTGAGAATTACAAAGAATTATTGACATCCCCATCTTTTCTAAACAGTTTAAAAGTAACATTAATATTTGTAGGAATTGTTGTTGTGGGAAGTATGCTTTTAGGGCTGATTACCGCAGTACTGTGTAATAAGGCATTTCCGGGAATTCGCTTTTTCAGTACAGCTTATGCATTGCCAATGGCCATTGCGTCCAGCTCTGCAGCCTTAATTTTCAAGCTGATGCTTCATCCTTCCGTGGGAATTGTTAATAAGCTTTTGGGGCTTGATATTAACTGGCTGAGCAATCCGGAAACGGCATTGTACTGTGTGGCAATTCTTACAGCATGGTTAAACAGCGGAATTAACTTTTTGTACTTTTCAGCAGGACTTGGAAACATTGACAACACTATTTACGAAAGAGCTTCTGTAGACGGAGCCAGTGGCGTACAGCAATTTTTCCATCTTACTTTGCCGGGATTGTCTCCCATTATGTTTTATACATTAGTGGTAAACATCATTCAGGCATTTCAGTCCTTTGGTCAGATTAAAATCCTCACAGAAGGAGGACCAAACGAAACCACAAATGTTATCGTATATTCTATTTACAGAGATGCATTCTTTAACTATCGTTTTGGAAGCGCAGCAGCACAGTCTGTAATTTTATTCTTTATTGTAATGCTCATTACACTGGTAATGTTCCGCATAGAAAAGAAAGGAGGAAAACCATGATAAATACAAAGGCTTTACGAAAAAGAAGAATTCATACAGGAATAAGAGTATTGATTAACATAGTGACAGCAATTATCGTGTTAATTCCTCTTTTGTATGCAGTAAGTATTGCATTTATGCCTTCAGGGGAACTCTTTACCATGGATATGAATTTATTTCCAAAAAATCCGACCATTGAAAATTTTAAACAGGCATTTACAAGTGTCCCCTTACTACGCTTTATTATCAATTCATTTGTTATGGCAGCCTGTATTACACTGGGGCAGATTGTTACCTGCTCCCTGGCTGCCTTTGCCTTCTCCTTCTTAGAATTTAAAGGAAAAGGCGTGCTATTTATGATTGTTATGGCTACGATGATGGTTCCGGGAGAAGCAACGATTATCTCCAACTATCTTACTGTAAGTCAGCTGGGTATGTTAGATACATATTCAGTATTAATTGTACCTTACCTGACATCGGCAATGGGAATTTTCCTATTCCGGCAGTTTTATAGCACATTTCCAATTTCTCTATACGAATCTGCGAAACTGGATGGGTGCAGCAATTTGAAGTTTATCGTAAGAATATTGATACCTCTTACAAAATCAGCAATTGGAGCAATGGGTGTTTATACCTTTATCAATGCATGGAATATGTATATGTGGCCATTGCTGGTAACTGGTTCTGATGAAATGAGAACTGTACAGATTGGTATCAGTATGCTGGACAGTGTAGACTCTCAGTCAATTACACTGATGATTGCAGGTGTGGTAATGGTAATTATTCCTTCAATATCTATCTTTATTGTAGGACAGAAACAGCTTATTCGAGGAATGTTCGCAGGAGCAGTAAAAGGCTGACAAAGAAAGGAAAAAAGAATGAAGAAAAAAATAATTTCAGTGATTTTAGCAGGAACAATGATGATGGGAACTCTGGCAGGATGCGGAGGAAACAAAACTACAGAAACAGAAAATAAAACAGAAGGTAAAACAGAGGAAAGCCAACAGACAGCGGGTACAGAAGAATTTTTCATGGCAGACGCTTCTGAAGTAGACGGCACAGAAATCTCCTTCTGGCATTCCATGGGTGGTGTCAACGGACAGGCGATTGACACATTAGTTAAGAAATTTAACGATGAAAACGAATATGGAATTACTGTAAAAGCTCAGTATCAGGGAGAATACGATGACTCCTTAAACAAATTAAAAAGCGCACAGATTGGAAACATGGGAGCAGATTTAGTACAGGTATACGAAATCGGAAGCAGATTTATGATTGAGTCAGGCTGGATTACTCCTATGCAGCAGATGATTGATGCAGATAGTTATGATTTATCCCAGATTGAGCCAAATCTGGCAGCATATTATACTATTGACAATCAGTTATATTCTATGCCTTTCAACTCTTCTACACCGATTATGTATTATAATAAGGAAATGTTTGAAAAAGCAGGCATTACAGAAATCCCAGACAGTCTGGAAGGAATTGAAGCAGTTGGTGAAAAGCTTTTAAATGAAGGCGGAGCAGGACAGGTAATTTCTTTAGGAATTTATGGATGGTTCTTTGAGCAGTTTATCGGAAAACAGGGACTGGAATATGCCAATAACGGAAACGGAAGAACAGAGCCTGCCACAGCTGTTGCTTTTGATGAAAACGGTGCGGCAGAAAATATTTTAACTGCATGGAAGTCTCTTTATGATAAAGGCTATGCGCCAAATGTAGGAAAAGGAGGAGATGCGGGACTGGCAGATTTCTCAGCGGGAAAATCAGCCATTACACTGGGTTCTACAGCTTCCTTAAAACAGATTTTACAGGATGTAAACGGAAAATTTGAAGTAGGTACTGCATACTTCCCTAAAGTAAAATCCACAGATGAGGGTGGAGTTTCCATTGGTGGTGCATCTTTATGGGCATTAAATAACAATGATGCTAAGAAAACAAGAGCAACCTGGGAATTTGTAAAATTCCTGATTTCCCCAGAGTCCCAGGCATACTGGAATGCACAGACAGGATACTTCCCTGTAACAACAGCAGCACAGGAAGAGCCAGTATTTAAAGAAAACGTAGAAAAATATCCACAGTTCCAGACAGCAATTGATCAGCTGCATGATTCTTCACCAAAATATGTAGGTGCATTGTTAAGTGTATTCCCTGAAGCAAGAGCAACGGTAGAATCTGAAATTGAAAACCTTCTCAATGGAAATACAGATGTAAAAACGGCAGTAAAAAATATGGCAGATGCTATTAACAAATCAATTGAAGAATATAATCTTGTAAATCAGTAACAGAGGTGAATGAGCATGACAGAAATATTTGCTCACAGAGGCGCCAGCGGTTATGCCCCAGAAAATACACTGGAGGCTTTCCGCCTGGCAATGGAACAGGGCGCAGATGGCATTGAACTGGATGTACATCTGACAAAAGACGGAGAAGTAGTGGTTATTCATGATGAAACTCTTGACAGAACCAGCAATGGACAGGGAAAAGTAAGAGATTATACATTAGAAGAACTGAAAAAATTTTCCTTTCACAATCATATAGAAAAATACAAGGGAGTTCAGATACCGACCTTAAAGGAAGTGCTGGATTTGGTGAAAAATTCTTCCATGAAGGTAAATATCGAATTAAAAACAGGTATTTACTGGTACGAAGGAATTGAAGAAAAAACCATGGAAATTGTAAAAAGCAGGAAAATGGAAGACAGAGTTATCTATTCTTCTTTCAATCATTATAGTATTCAGAAAATATTAGAGCAGGATATTCATGCAGAAACGGCATATTTGTTCAGTGATGTAACTCTTAATATGGAGAAATATGCAAAAGAGACAGGTGTAAAAGGACTGCATCCGGCAGTTTACCACCTGAAAATGGCAGATTTTCTGGAAACTTACTTAAACAGTGGGTTAAAGGTGCGTGTGTGGACGGTGAATAAGAAAGAGGATATGAAAATGTTTATGGACGCAGGGGTAGACGCGATGATTACTAATTATCCGGATGTAATTTAGTTGACGAACCCTTCCAAACTGTGCATAATAGAAAACAACTGACAAGACAGTTGAAATGACAGTTAAGAAGGGGAAAAGGATATGAAAGAATTTTTAAAGAGAAAAAATATTATTTTTTCTGCAAAGAGGTACGGAATTGATGCCTTAAGCGCCATGGCACAGGGATTATTTGCTTCTCTGCTGATTGGTACAATTATCAGCACACTGGGAGAACAGCTGGGAATTGATATTCTGGTAACAGTAGGAACTTATGCAAAAGGCGCAACAGGTGCGGCAATGGCAATCTCCATTGGGTATGCATTACAATGTCCTCCGCTGGTGCTGTTTTCACTGGCAGCGGTGGGAATGGCAGCTAATGAGTTGGGCGGAGCAGGAGGACCTCTGGCAGTTCTGGTAGTAACGATTTTTGCAGCAGAGTTCGGAAAATTAGTGTCAAAGGAAACTAAGATTGATATTATTGTAACTCCATTTACAACCATTGCCGTTGGTGTGCTCTTATCCTTATGGTGGGCGCCGGCAATCGGTTACGCTGCAAGCAGTGTAGGAAATGCTATTATGTGGGCAACAGAGCTGCAGCCATTCTTTATGGGAATTGTAGTTTCTGTGATTGTGGGAATTGCACTGACACTTCCAATCAGCAGCGCTGCAATCTGCGCAGCGTTATCTCTTACCGGGCTTGCCGGAGGAGCAGCAGTAGCAGGCTGTTGCGCACAGATGATGGGATTTGCAGTAATGAGCTTTCGTGAAAACAAATGGGGCGGACTTTTTGCACAGGGAATTGGAACATCCATGCTTCAAATGGGAAATATTGTGAGAAATCCAAAAATCTGGCTGCCTCCTACTTTAGCGTCTGCCATTACGGGACCATTGGCAACCTGCCTGTTTCATATGGAAATGAATGGAGCAGCAGTAGCTTCCGGTATGGGAACTTGTGGCTTTGTAGGTCAGATTGGCGTCTATACAGGATGGGTAAATGATATAGCAAGCGGTGTAAAAGCAGCCATTACACCTATAGACTGGATTGGGATGGCTTTAATCTGCTTTATTCTTCCGGCAGTGTTTACATGGCTGATTGCTATTCCTTTTAGAAAATATGGATGGATTAAAGAAAATGATTTGAAATTAGACTTATAATTATAGGAAAATGGTGTTATAACAAAAAATTACGTTATGGCGCCATTTTTTTAATATTTGTTAAAAATAACTAAAATCAACCAAAAATTTTATAAATTTTGGAGACGAAAAAAAGTATGATTTGTTGAAAAAGAGAGGGGATAGTGTTACAATAATTACGATATAATATGCTTATTACATTTATATTGGTCACCAAAGACAAAAATACTAATGAATATGAGACTTCAAGATTGATTGGTGTCCGATTTGCAAAAATACTGAATTTTTGTGACGGGATGGATTTTGAAGTTAAAAATAATTACCCCCTCCCCCTTAAGGAAGTTTAGATGTATAAGGCATTTTAGTAAATTTTTTAGGGGGGGGGGGTAGTTGTGCAATGAGGTAAAAAAGTTATGAAAAGAATTGATTTACACTGCCATGTTTTGCCGGGGGTGGATGACGGAGCAGCGGACTTTGGAGAAAGTCTGCGTATGCTGAAATCTGCTGCTAAGCAAGGCGTGTATGCAGTTGTTGCAACTTCTCATTATTCCAGACAGTTTCGCAATGAAGAACCGGAACGATTTAGGATGTTAAGAGAAGAACTGCAAAGAAGAGCCCGAATAGAAATTCAGGAGAATTTTACTGTTTATTCGGGACAGGAGGTTTTCTATACAGAGGATGTAGTAGAAAAACTGGATGAAAAGAAGCTTCTTACATTAAACGGAAGTTCTTATGTGCTTACAGAATTCCATCCTTCTATGCCATATTCTATGATTATTAATGGAGTAAGAGAATTGACTATGGCACAGTATACACCAATTATTGCTCACTTTGAAAGGTATTCTGCATTAAGAGAAAAGGGACGTGTGGAGGAATTGATTCAAGCAGGTGCTCTCATGCAGATGAATTATAAGCCTATTGGAGGTAAATGGTATGAGGAAACAACCAGATGGTGCAGAAAGATGTTGAAGGAAGGAAATGTTCATTTTCTCGGAAGTGATATGCACAACATGAGAACGAGAAAACCGGAACTTATGGAAGCTTCGCACTGGATGGAAAAACATCTGGATAATGAATATATGAAGGATATTTCTTATGCAAATGCAGAGAAAATTCTGAAAAATAAAATTTTATAAAGAAAAGGATTGAGATGATGGAAAATACGCGTGAAGATGAATTAGAAATTGATTTAAAACAGATTTTTTATGTCTTGAAAGAAAAAATACTGGTTATTCTGGCAGTAGGCTTGCTGTTTGGCTGTCTCAGTTGTGTTGCTACAAAGCTTTTGATTACTCCCACGTATACATCAACCTCCAGTATGCTGCTGTTGACAGATCAAGGGCTTGAAACAGTATCTGATGTGCAGATGGGAACACAGCTTACAAAGGATTACAGTGTACTGATTACAAGCCGTCCTGTTTTAGATGAAACAGTGAAAAACTTAGACTTGGAGTTGCCATATGAGGAACTAAAAGAAAAAATTTCTGTGGAAAATCCGGAAGGAACACGTATTTTAAATATTACAGTAGAAGACTCAGAGCCTAAGATGGCACAGAAGATTGTAAATGAGGTTGCATCTATATCTTCTCAGTTCATTGGGGATAAAATGGAAGTAAAAGCGCCAAAGATTATTGATGAAGGTCAGCTTCCAACGCACAAGGCAAGCCCGAACATGAAAAAAAATGCGCTCTTAGGACTTCTTTTAGGATTATTTTTAAGTGCAGGCATGATTGTAGTAGTAGCGATTATGGACGACACGATTAAGACAGAAGAAGATATAGAAAAATATTTAGGACTGTCCACATTAACCAGCGTACCGGACAGAAAAGATTATATTAACGAAAAGAAACACGGTAAAAAGAAAAAAGGTAAGAAGGGGAGAAAATAATGGAACAGAAAGTCGTATTAACAGATATCAGAAAAAAAGATTATTTTTACGAAGAAGCGATTAAAACCCTTCGTACAAACATTCAATTTACAGGTAAAAATGTAAAGACGATTATGTTTACAAGTTGCTTTCCTAACGAAGGAAAGAGTGATGTGACTTTCCAGTTGTGCCAGGAAATCGGAAATATGGGTAAGAGAGTGCTTCTGATTGATGCGGATATTCGTAAATCTGCTTATGTAAGCCGATATCGTATTAAGCAAAAGGTAAATGGCTTATCTCAGTATTTAAGTGGACAGTTGGCAAAGGAATTTCTTATTTACCAAACGAACTTTCTTAATGTAGATATTATTTTTGCAGGACCTATGGCGCCTAATCCTTCTGAGCTTTTGGAGGAGGAAGCGTTTCGTGAGTTGCTTGCTGAAGTTAGAGGTTATTATGATTATATAATAATTGATACACCACCGGTGGGAAGTGTTATTGATGCGGCGATTATTGCAAAGGAAAGTGATGGAGCTGTGTTAGTAATTGAAAGCGAACGTGTGAGTTATAAGGTGGCACAAAAATCTATGGAACAGTTGGAAAAAACCGGTTGCAAAATACTGGGCGCTGTTTTAAATAAGGTAAATATTGAGAAAAACAAATATTACGGAAAATATGACTATTACTATAAAAGTAAATAGTAAAAAAGATAAAAAGGCAGAGAAAATATAATGAAGAGAAAGAAAAAAAGCTCATGGGCATGGAACTTTTTGCTGTTAATTATATGCGCGGCTCTGACAGTGGCTTTGGCAGGATTTATTGCATGGGATTCAAAGACAGAAGCAGCAAAAAATGAAAAGCTGGTACAGGAAGCAAAAAAAGGAAGCAAAAAAGAAAATATAAAAGGCGAAAATAAATCGGAAAAAGAGGATAACGGCAAGGAAGAAGATGAAAAGCCGAAGGAAGAAAAAAAGGAAGAGCCTCAGATCCCGGCAGGGATTTCTTTCTGGGGTGATGAGTTTTTTACAGCAGAAAACGAACTGCAATATTCTTCCAGAGTAAAATTAGAAGAAAAGCTGAAAGCGGAAGGATATACACTGGAATATGCAAATAAAACACTGGCCGGTGCAGGGACTTTATCAGTAATGAAAATGGCGGGAGTACCGCAGACTGATTTGGACAAATATATTGAGAAGCACAAAGCGAGTGCAGGAAATGCAACTCCTTCGGTGACAGAAACAGGAATTCGTGACTTAACTGCTGAAGAAATGGATCGTTTTGATAAAGATTATATTCCGATTATTACCATGGGATATTACGGAGGATGGAACAAAGATCCGAAAGAACTGGCAGAACAGCAGCAGAAGGTTCTGGATACTTTCGGAGCTAATAAAGACAAATTTATTATTGTCGGAGTAAGACCAATGGACGGCAGTGTAAATATTCCGGAATATGAAAAGGTAATGAAAGAAACATGGGGAGAGCATTACATCAGCACCATTGATATTTGTACTGTTACAACAACAACAGCAGACGGACAGACACAAGTTGCAGATGCACTTTATAATAAGTTATTGGAATTGGGTTATATTGTGAAATAAAAGAAATCAGAAGAAGCACGAGGTGGGAACATGTATAGAAAGAATGCCAACAGTTGGCTAAAGCATTGGGACTTTATATTATTGGACTTAATTGCGCTGCAAATAGCATATATTTTTTCTTGTGTTATAAGAAACGGGTGGACTGAACCTTTTCAATCAAAAATATATATTACCATAGATATTGTTATATGCTTTGCTGACATTTGTGCGTTATACTTTCTGGAGTCCCATCATGGAATTATGAGAAGAGGGTATTTCCTAGAGTTCCGAAATGTAGCGCATCATGTCACTATGATTGCAGTTATTGAAGTGTGTTATTTGTTTTTAAGTAAAAATGGAGAAGAATTTTCTCGTATATCATTTGTAGTATTCTATATAAGTGGAATTTTGTTAGTATATGCAGAGAGAATTTTATGGAAACAGTATCTGCTTCATTATAATAAAAATTTTGCTCAAAAGAGAAAAATGATAGCCGTATTAACCAGCCAGAATGCAAAGGGACTTATTGAACAAGCTCTTGATACACCGTATAAAGAATGGGAAATCGTAGGAATTGTACTGGCAGACAGAAACGATATGGTAGACAGTAATATTCTGGGAATTCCTGTTGTATGTAAGACTGAAGAAATTCCAGATTATATTCAGACAAAGTGGATTGATAGTGTTTGGATTCATGTGGAAAGAAAATATCAATTGCCTCTTGATTTGGTAAATACTTGTATTGAGATGGGTGTTACTGTACATAATACATTAATTAATGTAGATACTTATTCAGGAACAAAAGAAGTAAGGAAAATTGGAAGTTATCACGTGTTAACTGCAAGTCTAAATATGGCAACACCATTACAGCTTCTTGTAAAGAGGATTATGGATATCTGCGGAGGATTTGTGGGATTGTTATTTACAGGAATTGCGACATTGTTTCTTGCACCGGCAATCTATATTGCTTCTCCGGGGCCAATCTTCTTTTCTCAGGTGAGAATTGGTAAAAATGGAAGAAAGTTTAAAATCTATAAATTTCGCAGCATGTATATGGATGCAGAAGAGCGAAAAAAAGAATTGATGGATAAAAATGAGATGCAGGGGCTGATGTTTAAAATGGACGCAGACCCACGAATTATCGGCAGTGGACCGGATGGAACGAAAAAGGGGTTAGGCTGGTTTATTCGAAAAACTTCTCTTGATGAGTTTCCACAATTCTGGAATGTGTTAAAGGGAGATATGTCTTTGGTGGGGACAAGACCACCAACAGTAGACGAATGGAATCAGTATGATTATCATCATCGTGCACGTATGGCAATTAAGCCAGGTATCACAGGTATGTGGCAGGTAAGCGGAAGAAGTGATATTACGGACTTTGAAGAAGTGGTAAGATTGGATAGAGAGTATATTGAGAAGTGGAATTTAGGACTGGACATTAAGATATTGTTTAAGACGGTTATGGTAGTGTTTAAAGGAAGCGGATCAAAATAGAAAAATACATTATAGAAAGATTATTAAAGCCTTGATATATCAAGGCTTTTCGAAAAAATATAATTCGGGTTGAAAATTAAAGAGGAGTTTATTTATGAAGAAAATTTTATTTGTGGTCGAGGCTATGGGTGGAGGAGTATTTACATATATAGTTGAATTAGCAAATGAATTAGTAAATTTTTATGATATATATATTGCATATGCTACAAGAACACAAACACCTGAAAACTATAAAGATTATTTTGATAAGAGAATCCACTTGATTAAAGTGGAGAGTTTTGTTCGTTCTATAGATTGCAAAAATGACTTTAAAGCATTTTTTGAAATTAAAAAAATAGCAAATGAAATTCAACCGGATATTATACATTTACATTCTTCAAAAGCAGGAGCTTTAGGAAGAATTGCTTTTGGTAGTAGGAAAGTACCTGTGTTTTATACACCACATGGATATAGCTTTTTGATGGAAGATACTAGTCCTATAAAAAGAAAAATTTATAGGGCTATTGAACGGCTTTGTGGGAAAACAGGATGTACGGTGATTAGTTGTAGTGAAGGAGAACATAAAGAAACTTTATCTTTAACTTCAAAAGCAGTTTATGTTAATAATGGGATTAATATAAAGAAACTAGAAAATTTAATTAAGCAATGTGATATAGAGAATGGACATGATTTTACAGTATTTACATTAGGGCGAATTTGCTATCAAAAAAACCCCGAATTGTTTAACAAAATAGCAACAGCATTGCCAAATATAAAGTTTGTTTGGATTGGAGATGGTGATATGAAAGATAAACTAACGTCTCCAAATATAGAAGTTACAGGATGGGTGAATAGGCAAGATGCATTAAGGTATGCATTAAATGCTAATGCTTTTATTTTGACATCATTGTGGGAAGGGCTTCCAATAAGTCTCTTAGAAGCTATGTATATGAAAAAAATATGTATAGTTAGTAATGTGATTGGAAATCGTGATGTAATTCATAGTGGTGTCAATGGATTTGTGTGCGATAATATTGGAGATTATATTACTGCTATTGAAGAAAGTAGAAAAGAAAAATGTAATCAATATATTGAAAAAGCATATTCAGATATACTAAATATTTATAATACAAAAAAAATGTCAGAAAGCTATAGATTTATTTATGAACAAGAAATTAGAGAAAAATAGTAAGATAAGAATGGAATTTAAATGTATATGAAAAGAAGAATTAAGGTAGCAGAGGTAGTAACAAGATTAGAATATGGTGGTGTAGAAAGTGTAATTTTAAACTATATTAACCATATGGAAGAAAGAGAAGAATTTGAAATCCATGTTATTACACAAGATATTAATAATACAGGATGTATAAATTTGTTTGAAGAATCGGGATGTATTGTTCATATAATTACGCATAAGAGAAAAAATATATTAAAAAATCTTATTGAGCTTAATCAAATTTTAAAAAGAGAAAAATTTAGTATCATACACAGCCATATGAATTTAACAAATTTTTATGTATTAGTTCTAGGACGAATACATGGATGCAAAAATAGAATTTCACATGTACATTCTGTTTTGAAAGCAAATAGTTTTCTTAAAAAAATATGTTATAAAATAATATTTTTAATAAATAGACTTGCTGCAAATAAATATATTACTTGTGGAATAGAAGCTGGAAATGTTTATTTTGGAAAGAAATATATGGAAAAAGGAAAAGTAAAGTTATTTCCAAATGCTGTTGATATGGAGAAATTCCAATATAATGAATTTTTGCGTTCTAGAATAAGAGAGAAATATGGTATAAAAGAAGATGAATTAGTTATAGGACATATAGGGCGCTTTACGCAGGTTAAGAATCACATTTTTTTATTGCAAATACTGAAATGTATGTTGGGAAAAAAAATGAAGGCTAGATTAATGCTTGTGGGAGGCGGAGAACTTTTAGAAGAAATAAAGGAAGAAGCGAGAAAACTAGGGATTTTTAATAATATTGTTTTTGTTGGAAATACAAATAAAACATTTGAATATTACCAAGCAATGGATGTATTTGTATTACCGTCATTTTATGAGGGAATTCCTGTTGTTGCTGTTGAGGCGCAATGTTCAGCTTTACCGTGTATTCTTTCAGATAACATTGATAAATCATGTAAAATTTTTGAAGATGTTCAGTTTTTGTCATTAGATGTACCTATAGAAGAATGGATAAATAGTATTTTGGAGTATAGAATACACAGTCGTTCTAGAGAGGTGAAAAAACAAATATGTGAAGCTGGATATGATATTTTGACAGAGGCTAACTTATTAGCAAAATTTTATAAAGAATGTGTAGAAAAAAATAGAGGAAGAAAAAATGTTTAAAAAAGTTATTTATGTAGTAAAAACAGATTTACATTACTATCCGCCATGTGTATCCCAAATTAGAACTTTAAAAAAGATTGGGGCAAATATAGAGGTGTGGTATGGAACGTCCAATCAGAGTGCACTGGATATTTTTGATAAAGAAAATATTAGTTATAAATGCTTAGATGGTAAAGATAAAGGAAGAAATAAAATTGAAAAATTGAAAAATTGGTATAATTTTCGACTGATTTTTGCTGAAGAAGTGAAGAAGATACCAACTGACAAATTAGATAATATATTGTTCTGGTTTGGAACTACAGAAACAGCACTTCCTTTAATAGGAAATTTAAGGAATATACATTATTGTTTAACGTCTCTTGAACTATTAGATGATGCTGCAAATACATCTAAAAGAAAAATGTTTGGAAAGTTAGCTTCTAATGCCGAAGCAATTGTTTCTTGTGAAGAAACACGTTCATATATTATGAAATATTGGTATGGATTAGAAAAATTACCATATACAATCCCTAATAAGCCATATATGTTAGGTGTAAACAAAAATGCTGAACCATCTTGTGATAAAACTAGAAAAGCAATAGAAAAAATTTTAAATAAAAAATTTATAATTTATCAGGGGATTTTCCAAAATATCGATTATTTATCAGAATTAGCGAAGGCATTAAAAATGCTGGACTCAGATTATTATTTAGTAATGATGGGCTTCGATACACATAATCATAGTGTTATAAAAATTTTGTCTGAAATATATGATAAAGTAATACATATTGATAGTATTCCAGCACCCTTACATTTAGAAATAACTAGTCATGCAACAATAGGAGTTGTTTTCTATAGTGATGAAACTTTAAATAAAGCTTTTTGCGCACCTAATAAAATATATGAATATTCAGGCTTTGGCATTCCAGCAATTGCGAATTGTATTCCGGGACTAATAAATACTATAGGTAAGTCAGGTGCAGCAGTTTGTACAGATTTTAAAGCAGAAAAGCTTAAAATGGCAATCGAGAAAATAAATGCAAATTACGAAGAATATAGTAAAAATGCTATTGAATTTTACAATTCTACTGATAATATAAAAAAAATACAGAAAATTGCTGGCGATTTACTAATAGAAATAAAGGAATGAGGATAGAATGTTTTTTTTGACAGATTGGATATTAATAGCTTTATCAACGTATATCGTATATTGTTCATATAAAAAAATTATATATAATAAATATTCTTCAATGGCAAACTATATTATTTTTGTAGTATATATTTTTTGTTGTTTACCAATATTGTTTAATTATATTTTAGGTATACCACAGTATAAAACAGTATATTGGTATAGAGTATTTGCAGAACCTATGAATAACCCATATATTGCGGTTATCTATGATTTTTATATTGGGATTAGTATTTTATTATTACATATGTATGCTACGCATTTTGATAGATATAAATCTCATGATAAAGTATATAAGGTGATGGATAGGGGCGCGTTTTTCACTAATCCAATTGTCTTGAATCTAGGTGTATTATCTCCTTTTTTATACATAATTATTTGTGGAAAAACATCTTATTATCTTACTTATGGGTTAAATTCATTACGAGGTTTGGAAGATGAAAGTTTTAACTTGATAATGTCGACGCTTATTTTATTAAGTTTATATGCTTTTGGGTATTATATTTTTAGCAGAAAAATTACAAAAAAAACCATTTTAATCGTTGCAATATATAGTTTTTTGCTGTCTTGGATACAAGGAAAGAGATTTATTTTAGCGTTAATGGGAATGGTGTATTTATATTATTATACAAAAAGTGATATTGGGTATCAAACAAGAAAAGTTTTGGCAAAAATCTCACCAATAGCTTTTTTAGTGTTGATTGTGTTTTGTTATTTTTATTTAGTAGTTATAAGACCTTTGTCAGACGTTTCTTTTGACAGTGTTTATGAAATGTTGCGGGTTGATTTTGGAAGAGACGATGTTATAAAATATGTTATTAATAAAGAATTTTTTGAGGGAACTCATATTTTAGAATATCCAGGACAGACAGTTCTTTCAACGTTATTCACGTATGTTCCTAGAAGTATATGGGAAAATAAACCATATCCTCATTATATGTATTTAACAGCAAGTATATTGAATTGTTCTATGTTTGACATACCAGCAGGAACAACTCCTTCTTGGTTTGAGATGAGTTTGTCAAATTTCGGATATATGGGATTTGTTATTGGTGCAGTTACTTTGCCAATGATTTGCAAAGTAGGTGATAAATTAAAATCGATACCAGCACAAATAGTTGTATTAATATTAGTAATTGTTTTGTTAACACAAAGTATTGATGCGTATGTTATTTTTTTATTTATTCTTTTTGTGCAAGTTTTTATAAAACTATTATTAAAGAATAAAAAGATAAAAATTAAGTGGAAGTAACAAGATGTACAATTTAAAATATATTAATGGGAGAAAATTTGTGAATAAAAATATTAATATTACTGTAAACAAAAAAGAATGTATGGGATGTGGTTTATGTGCATTTGTTTGTCCAGTGAGAGCAATACATCTTATAAACGATGAGGAAGGTTTTCAAATTCCTTATGTAGATGAAAAGAGATGTATAGAATGTGGAAAATGCATTAGAAAATGTCCTGTTAATGAACAAAATGAACAGACATCTAATACAAAATATGTTTTGGCGGCGCAACTAAAAGATGAAGATAGATTAAACAAGTCTGCATCAGGAGGGGCATTCTATGGAATTGCAATGGGGTTTATTACTGCTGGAGGGCGTGTATTCGGTGTTGTAGATGATGCAGTAAGAGGAAGCTTTTTTTGCGAGGCAACAACAAGAGAAGATATTGATAGAATGGTTGGATCTAAGTATTATCAGTGTAATTTAAATGAAAATATTTATGAAACGATAAAAGTTCGAATTAGAGAAAAAAAGAATGTTTTATTTATAGGAACACCTTGTCAAGTAAAGGCTGTGATTAATTCTATACCAGAAAAAGAACAAAAGTATTTGTATACAATTGATATTATATGTCAAGGTGTTCCATCTAGAAAGATAGTTAATTTGTATCATGAATATATTTATAAAAAATATGGAAAACGTGTTGAAGAACATTATTATAGAAGTAAAGAAAAAATACAGAAGGGAGATTATACAACTAAGTTAGTTTTTAGTGACAAATCATTCAAAATTATTGAGGGACAAGATGATTTATATACAAGATCGTTTTCGAGAAAGCTTTTTTTGAGGGAATCTTGTTACTCTTGTAAATTTACAAATTTAAACAGAAAATCAGATATTACGATAGGAGATTTTTGGGGAATTAAAGAAATTAAAAGTCTTAGTGAAGAAAAAGGAATTTCATTAGTCCTTATAAATTCAAAAAAAGGGCAAGAGATATTTGATAGTGTAGTTGATAAATTTAATATTGAGAGTAGAAAACTTGAAGATGCATTACCTTATAATTTACCTTTGACACAATGTGCCTCAAGAAAGTGGTATAGAAATATATCATATCGAATGCTAAATATTTTAGGGTTTGCTAAAACAACTCAGGTTTTATGCTTTAAATATTATATAAAAAAGATAATTAGGAGATAATCGTGAGTAAAAAAATAGGAATTCTTACATATCATAGCGCAATAAATTATGGAGCCGCACTTCAATGCTATGCTCTTAGACAAGCGTTGAACCAATATAGTAGTGATGTATCAGTTTTAAATCTTGTTACAAAATTGCAAGAAGATAATAATTCAATATTAAAAAAGGGCAAAGGAGTAAAAAGTATTATTATACAAATAGCTTTATTGCCATTTTTAGGTAAACGTATTAAGAAAAATAAGAGATTTGAGGAGTTTCAAAACTTATATTTTAACTGTACAGATAGAATTGAAAATCAAGATGAATTTCAAGAATTATTAAAGAGGCTAGAAATTGATACGGTTATTGTGGGAAGTGACCAAGTATGGTGTCCTTCCATAGAGGATTTCACAGATAATTTTTTTATACCATTTGATATGCCAATAACAAAGATAGGATATGGTGTGAGTATAGGCAAGACAGAAAAAGAGGGATTATTGCCATATAAAAAATATATTGAATTATTTTCCTATATCGGAGTAAGAGAAAAAAGTGCAATAAGTGTTTTGCAACAAGTAGTAAATAAAGAGCTCATAGAAGTAGTTGATCCAACATTACTTTTGACAAGACAGAAATGGTTATCTATGGTAGAAAAAATAGAAAGTAAAAAAATTAGTAAACCATATATGATTTGTTATTTTTTGAAAAAAGAGCAGTTTAATGTGTCATATCAATTAGCAAAAAAAATTGCAAGAGAAAAGGGACTTGAAATATATTTTATTAATCAAAGGTATAGTAGACACTCTTTTAATAAAAATACGATTTATGATGCAGGTCCCCAAGAATTTTTGGAACTAATTAAAAATTCAGATTTTGTGTGTACAGATTCCTTTCATGGAACGATATTTTCTTTGATTTTCCAAAAGGAATTTTATACATTTATTGAAAGTAAACAAGGAAAGGACACAAGAAGACAGGATTTATTAAAAAATTTAGATGCTTTTGAACGTTGTATATATTTAGATGATATTCATTTGAGCGAAGGTGTAATTAATTATAAACAAATTAATAAAAAATTGAATGCGATGAGAGATAAATCTAATCAATTTTTAAAATATGCATTATTAAATGAGGACTAATATGATTAAGATAGAAAAATATTTTAAATCTAAAGTTTTGGAGAATAGTTTATGGTTAATGGTTCTACAAGTTTTTAATACAATTATTCCAATGGTTACAATTCCATATGTTACAAGAATTTTGGGGGCATCAGGGTATGGAACGTTTTCGTTAGCTTTAAATTGGATTTTGTATTTTCAAGTGTTAGTAGAATATGGGTTTGGCTTTTGGGGAGCTAGAAAGGTTGCTATGAGTGAAGATGATAATGAGCTACAACATACATATAGCAGAATTATCACGGCGAGACTTTTTTTACTCATAGTATCATTTGCTTTAATGAATATTATCTATTTCTTCAGTGGTATGCAAAAAGAGCATTATTTTTGTATGGTTATTTTGTTTTTAATGGTTATTGGAGTTGCATTTCAGCTTACATGGCTATTCCAGGGTAAACAGGATATGAAATTTATAGCATTGGTTAATGCTATATCAAGAGGCATATCAGTGCTTTTAGTTTTTATTTTAGTGAGAAAGGAAAATCAAGTATATTTGTACTGTTTTTTATATTCATGTACATATATTTTTTCAAGTATAATAGGTTTGTATGTGGCATATAAAAAGTATTCGTTAAAAGTAAAATTAGCAGATATTAAAACATCAATAGTGGTCATAAAAGAGGCATGGCCATTATTTATATCGCAGGCAATGTCTAAAATATTGAGTGGTTTTGGAGTTACAGTTTTAGGCGTGGTAGCGAGTAGTAGTATTATAGGAATTTATTCAGCCATTTATAAGATACCATATGCAGTGACATTATTTTTTAGTCCGATAAGTCAGGCACTGTATCCACATATTAGTATTAAATATGGAAAATCAACAAAAGAGGGAAAAGAAGAAACTAGAAAGATAGCATTTTTTTTAATACCTATATTTATAATTTTAGCAGGTATATTGATTGTATTTAGATATTTTGTAATAGATATTTTATTTGGTGCTGAATATGTGGAATATTCTAATATTTTAATTCCTTTGTCGATATGGTTTGTTATTAGTGTTATAAATAATTTTTTGGGAATACAGACATTAGTGGCAAGTGGACATCAGAAACAATATGGAAAAGCATTTTCAATTAGTGCAATATTATCAATTGTATTTAATGTTGTTTTAGGGATGAGTTTAGGAATTAGCGGTATAGCGTGGGCTACAACAGGATCTGAACTTTTATTGACGATTCTGCTGTTGTTTTCAATAAAAAAATATATGAGGTGATAAAATGAAAAAGATAATGCTTACATTTGGAACAAGACCAGAAGCTATAAAAATGTGTCCATTAGTAAATGAATTGAAAAAGAGAGAGAGTATTAAAACTGTTGTTTGTGTAACAGGACAACATAGACAAATGTTAGATCAAGTTTTGGATGCATTCAAAGTTGTTCCGGATTATGATCTTTCTATTATGAAAGAACGGCAAACATTATTTGATGTAACTACTAATATTCTTAATAAAATAAAAGAGGTTCTTGAGACTGAGAAACCAGATGTTGTATTAGTTCATGGAGACACAAGTACAACTTTTGTGACTGCGTTAGCATGTTTTTATTTACAAATCCCTGTTGGACATGTAGAAGCTGGATTAAGAACTTATAATATATATTCTCCGTATCCAGAAGAATTTAATAGACAAGCAGTTTCTATTGTATCCTCCTATAATTTTGCACCTACATCACTAGCAAAAGAGAATTTAATAAGAGAAGGGAAAAACCCAGAAACCATATTTATTACAGGAAATACAGCAATTGATGCATTAAAAACAACGGTACAAGATGATTATAGGAATGAGCATCTTGATTGGGCAGCAGATTCAAGATTAATTATGATTACAGCACATAGAAGAGAAAATTTAGGAGAACCGATGCAACATATGTTTAGAGCTATAAGAAGAGTAATGGATGAACATCCAGACATAAAGGCTATTTACCCTATACATATGAATCCGGTTGTAAGAGAAAAAGCTGAGCAAGAATTAGCGGGATGTGACAGAATTAGAATTATAGAACCTTTAGATGTATTAGATTTTCATAATTTTTTAAGTCGAAGTTACTTAATATTGACCGATTCAGGAGGAATTCAGGAGGAGGCACCATCATTAGGGAAACCTGTTCTGGTTATGAGAGATACAACGGAAAGACCTGAAGGTATTTCAGCAGGAACATTAAAGTTGGTTGGGACAGAAGAAGAAACGATTTATCAGAATTTTTCAGAACTTCTTTCAGATAAAAGTATTTATGATAAAATGAGTAAGGCGTCTAATCCATATGGAGATGGATTTACAAGTGAAAGAATAGCAGATATTCTAGAAGGAAAAGTTCCGAGAAGAATGGAATAAATAAAAAAGTAATTTAAAGAGTTTGGCAAGGTTTTTGTGTGAATTTTAAGAAAAATTTTGAGATGGGGAGTGTGGACATAAATTTAGACTATCATAGGACTCCGAAAGGAGACTTACTGTGAAAGAAAGTAGAGGACAGACAATAAATGGCGCGCTTTAACAGTAAGCGCAAAATATTGCTACGCTGCCCATGAATCACGCTTGCACCAAAATGATAGATGCAAGCGTTTTACTCTATGTTTAGTTTTGACAGTTCGCTTTCGCAGTCTCGCTCCATGGGGCAAGCTGTTCCAGCTGTTCATCTGACATTTTAGAGTCTGGCCGCTGTGATAAGAGGTATGTCAGATATTTGTAGGTATTCAGGTCATTCGCTTTTGCCATCTCAACCATTGTATACACAATAGCACTAGAGGCCGCTCCCTTCGGACTGGCACTGAACAGCCAGTTC
>PPYE01643687.1_pt1 | contig 33538 bp, 38 predicted proteins | sample 1559881 | NCBI WGS metagenome assembly PPYE01 (sample SAMN08240022, study PRJNA423297) | Human gut metagenome, whole genome shotgun sequencing project.
TTCTTGAAATTCTATTCTTGATTGCATATCATCTCAACGAGTTTCGATAAGAAAGGATGCGCATGCGACCGTCTGTTGTGCTTGACATGAAGCGAAGCGCAGTGCGTGAAGCGGTAGGCCGCTTTCGCGCCGCGAACCCGCGCGTCTTCGGCTCGGTGCTGCATGGCACCGACCGGGATGGCAGCGACCTCGACCTGTTGGTCGATGCGCTGCCCGGTGCCACGTTGTTGGACTTGGGCGATTTGGAAGAAGAACTGAAATCGCTGCTCGGCGTTGACGTCGATCTGCTGACTCCCGGCGACCTGCCGCCGAAGTTCCGGGCCAAGGTGCTCGCGGAGGCGCAACCGATATGAGCGAGAACCGCCTGCCCGATTACCTCGACCACATTCAGCAGGCCGCAACCGATGCGCGCAGCTTCGTGGAAGGGATGGCCAAGGACGACTTCTTGGCCGACAAGCGCACCCAGCAGGCCGTCATCATGAGCCTGATCGTCATCGGCGAGGCGGCCACAAAGGTGATGGATGGCTACGTCGAGTTCACCCAGGCGCATGCCGACGTGCCGTGGCGCAGCATGCGCAATATGCGTAATCGCATGGCTCACGGCTATTTCGACATCAACCTCGATGTGGTGTGGGAGACGGTACAGGAATGGCTGCCGGCGTTGCTCCAGCAATTGCCCGCCGTGCGTCAGGATGCCGACGATGAAGACCGTAACGACAACTGTGAAAGAGGGATCTCCGATGACTGTTGAATCGAGAATATTTTCTGTAGCCGAGTATGTTCAGCCGTCCGAAGGCGAGCCTATTCGTTCCGTTGTGCTTGAAACCCGAGACTCAATTATCGTGGTTTGGCATGTCCATCCCGGGCAGGAAATTGCGGCTCACATTCATCCTCACGGCCAAGACACGTGGACTGTTTTGTCGGGAATGGCTGATTACTTTCAGGGCAATGGGATTGTTCGTGCCCTCAGGGAAGGTGAGATAGCCGTGGCAAGACCGGGCCAAGTGCACGGGGCGCGAAATACAGGTACCGAGCCATTTGTGTTAGTCTCGGTTGTGGCATCAGCCAATGCCGGTTTCGTATTGGCTGAGCGATAGAGCCCAATCTCTGGAGTTGGTCCAATGAGCGGTCGGGGAGATAGGTAACAGACATGCAGCGGACACGGCTGCTAAACCAGGTCGCAAACCTCCTTGCGTCGCAGCGTGCCGCAAGCGACGCGATCAATCGAATGGGGTCGGCATGAGACTGAACACCATCCAGTTCCCGACCGCGTAGCCGCCTGTCCTGCCGATCAGGTCTTGACCATCGACGCCTGGGATCAGTCCTGAATGTTCTTGGAGACCACTACGTTATGAGCCGCAGCCGCCGCAAAACACCCATCGTCGGGCACACGACCTGCGGCAGCGAGCGCGAGGACAAGAAGCTCTGGCATCAGCGCTGGCGCACCCGTGAGCGCACGGCGCTGACCAGCGCGTCGCCCGAAGCCCTGAGCGCCCATCTGCCCCTGCTGGAAAACCAGGCCAGCAGCGTCTGGTCGATGGGCAAGGATGGCCGCTCCTACTGGCCCGTCAAGCGCCAGGCCGCCACGGCGGATCGCATCGCCAATCACAAGGGACGCAACCCGCAAGAACGCGCCTCCCTGAAAAAGCGCCTGCTCACGTTAGCCGACTATTTATTTGAATAACATAATATTTTAACTGATATGCCAGCGTTCATCCTGACTTATCTGAACAGGGCTCCGCCTGTAAAATGTGAAAGATAGAAAGGTAATTATTTATAATAAAATTAAATAATTTCAATTTTCTCTTCAGAATATACACTGACAGTGTGAAAAAACCCCCGTTATCACGGGGATTTTCCTGTAGATAATACGTTACCTGACTTGCTTAGAAGGCGCAAAGCGCAGTATCAAAATACCGGCCAGAGCGGCCAGTATGGACCCTGCCAGAACCCCCACCTTGACCTCATCAACGAGCAGAGGGCTGCCTGTAAAGGCCAGATTGCCGATAAACAGGCTCATGGTAAAACCAATCCCACACAGTACCGAGACACCATAAACCTGTAACCAGGTACTTTTCTCTGGTCGTTTCGCCAGGCCCAGGCTGACGGCCAGTAGCGACAGGCCAAAGATACCTGCCTGTTTACCCAAAAACAGGCCCAGCGCCACGCCTACCGGAACCGGCGACAACAGGTCATTCATCGTCATGCCCGACAACGCGACGCCCGCATTGGCGAAGCCAAACAGCGGCAGTATCATAAACGTGACCCAGGGGTTGATGGCATGCTCAAGCCTGTCCAGAGGCACTTCATCAGCCGCATTCCTGGTTCGCAGCGGGATAAAGAACGCCAGCAGGATACCCGCGACGGTGGCATGCACGCCTGACTGAAGCATGAAAAACCACAGTACTCCCCCCGTCAGCAGATAGGGCAGCAGGCGCGTCACGCCGGCACGGTTCAGGCTAAACAGCAGAGCAACCATTGCCGCTGCACCACCCAGCATCAGAAGCGAAATGTTGCTGGTATAGAAGAGCGCGATGATAGCCACCGCCCCCATGTCATCCAGAATAGCCAGCGCCGACAGGAAAATTTTTAGCGAGACTGGCACACGACTGCCCAGTAAGGCGAGTACACCGAGCGCAAAAGCAATATCCGTGGCCGCCGGGATGGCCCAGCCGGAAAGGGTTTCGTCATGACCGGCATTAAACCCCACGTAAATCAGGGCAGGTACGGCCAGACCACCCAGTGCGGCAAAGCCCGGCAACGCACGCTGGCTCCAGGTGGCTAACTGGCCGGTGACAAGCTCACGCTTGATTTCCAGCCCGACCATCATAAAGAATACGGCCATCAGGGCATCGTTTATCCAGTGCTCAACGGACAGGCCTGCTGTTTTGTATTTCAGGAGTGTTTCATAACCTTCCCTGAGGGGCGAATTGGCCACGATGATAGCGGCTGCCGAAGCAATAATAAGCACAATACCGCCCGCTACAGGTGAACTGAAAAAATTAGAAACGGGCTTGATAACTTTTCTGGTTAATCCGATTGGGTTTTCTGTCACTTAATCTCCCCCTGAGATGTTGACTTACGAATTGTGAATCAGGCAACCCAGAGACTGTGCACTCCAAAAATGCAATGCACAGCCTGATTGACTGATGTAAGAAATTTAGATAATTAAATTAATAAGTTAAATTCGGTCGGTCTGTGGTTACATTTTATCATGCACCGTCAGGTAAATGGCCGCCTTCAGGTAAATTATCGTAAAGCGAAGCCTTGGCGGGGCTAGGGTGCGTTTCCATTCTGAGAAATTTGCTCAGTCTGTTTCCAGAACATGGCTGAAATTTACTATCCGCCGCGTGTCAGTAAATAGTATCTGTCAGTAAGAGCTGGCAACGTAAACTGACACGGGTAGTGATGGAAAATGATTACACAGGACACCGTTTGCAGACAGATGCTGCTCTGAGCCGCATTATCCTGAAAAGCCTGAACAGCAGCTGATGGATAATTATCCGTCCATGCCGGTGACGAATGGCTGTCAGAAAAGACATACCACAGGTCAAAATGGCGCATTTCGTTAACACTGAGGCCAGAAGTTTTGGGCTGGATATATTTATTGCTTGCCGGATGCTGTGAGATCTTTTACGCGGCGGCCATTCCGCGGACCGACGGGTTCACCCGGTTATGGCCGGGGTCGGTTCCGGCTGAGGGCGAAATGACACCCTAAGCGTTAGCTCTGTGTCGTTGCACGATGTCAGCGACGGTATTCTGATGAGATCCCGCTCAAACTCCGCAATGCCGGAAAGAAACGTCGCCAGCATTCGTCCATACGGCGACGAAAGATCGAACGCCATTCCATTCATGGCTATCACGGAAACCTTCCAGTTCTCCAGTTCACGTAGCGTATTGAGCAGATCGAGCGTCGAGCGCCCCCACCGGGAAAGCTCAGTGACCAGGATTGCATCAATTTGTCTGGACTGGGCAAGCGCCAGGACTTTCTTTCGCTCGGCCCGGTCGAGTTTAGTTCCTGAACCTGTTTCCTTAAATATTCCCACCACGTCGTAGCCGGCACGGCCGGCGAAGGCTCGCAGATCAAATTCCTGGCGTTCACAAGACTGATCCGCTGTTGAAACCCGGCAGTAAATGGCGGCACGATGTCCCAATTGAACCCTCCTGGATTTTTGTATCGGAACGCCCTGATTTATATGGGCTGGCTGTTGTCCAAAACAGACTATACTTCAAAAGGGACGAATTTGTATGTCACGACGCCATATTTTCACCGAACGGCAGCGAGCAGCGCTGTTCGATCTGCCCACGGACGAACTGTCGCTACTGAAGTTCTACACGCTGGGCGATGATGACCTGGAAAACATTAGGCAGCGCCGCAGACCGGAAAACAGGATTGGCTTTGCCCTGCAACTTTGTGCCTTACGATATCCGGGCCGTGCACTGGCTCCTGGTGAGATGATCCCGCGTGAAGTCCTTTCCTTCGTCGGTGCTCAGCTTGGAGTTCCGGCTGATGCGCTTCTCACTTATGCCACACGGCGCCAAACCCGTCAGCAGCACATGGACACGCTGCGCGAAATTTACGGCTACAAGACCTTCACGGGCCGTGGTGCCCGTGATCTGCGGGAGTGGACTTTCGGCCAGGCCGAAGATGCCAGATCAAACGAGGATCTTGCTCATCGTTTTATTGTGCGGTGTCGGGAAACTTCCACCATTCTGCCCGCAGTATCGACAATCGAGCGCTTGTGCGCGGATGCTCTGGTCGCCGCTGAGCGGCGGATTGAAACGCGGATTGCGGAAAATTTAACAGCGGATGTTCGCGATCACCTGGACAAACTTCTGAGTGAAATGCTCGCCGGCAATATCAGTCGTTTCATCTGGCTTCGCAACTTCGAGGTTGGTAACAACTCGGCTGCTGCTAACCGTTTGCTCGACAGGCTCGAATTTCTGCGTACCCTGAATATCAATCATAGTGCTTTGGCCAGCATACCTGCCCATCGCATTGCCCGGCTGCGTCGGCAGGGTGAACGCTACTTCACCGACGGTTTGCGTGACATCACTTCGGACCGCCGCTGGGCGATCCTTGCCGTCTGTGTTGTGGAGTGGGAAGCGGCGATTGCTGATGCCATAGTCGAAACCCATGACAGGATCGTAGGAAAAACCTGGCGGGAAGCGAAGCGCCAGCATGACGAAACAATTTCCGGCTCTAAAGCCACACTCACGGATACGATCCGTACCTTCACCGCGCTGGGAGCTTCGTTGCTTGAGGCCCGCAGTGACGGAACCCCGCTGGAGATGGCTGTCGCCAGTTCGGTTGCATGGGACCGGCTCGCTCAACTGGTAGCGACAGGGACTCAACTCAGCAACACGCTAGCCGATGAGCCTCTTGCATATGTCGGGCAGGGATACCATCGCTTTCGTCGTTATGCGCCCCGCATGTTGCGCTGTCTGAAGCTCGAAGCCGCGCCGGTCGCCGGACCATTGGTAGCAGCAGCTTTGTCGATCGGAGAGATGAAAGGTGTTGCATCGCCAGAAAGGCGTTTCCTGCGGCCCAGCTCCAAATGGAACCGTCATTTACGAGCTCAGGAAAAAGGAGATACCCGTCTTTGGGAAGTGGCGGTACTCTTTCACCTCCGGGATGCTTTTCGTTCCGGAGATGTCTGGCTCGCTCATTCGCGCCGCTATGGTGACCTCAAGCAGGTACTGGTGCCGATGATCGCGGCGCAGGAAAATGCAAAACTGGCCGTGCCTTCCAACCCACAGGATTGGCTGGCAGACAGAAAGGCGCGACTCACGATCGCTCTTAAGCGGCTGGCCCGGGCTGCCCGTAACGGCACTATTCCGCACGGTAGCATAGAAGATGGAACGTTGCGGATCGACAGGTTGACAGCAGACGTGCCGGATGGTGCCGAGGCACTCATACTGGATCTGTATCGCCGAATGCCGTCCGTTCGGATTACCGACATGCTGCTTGAAGTTGATGCAGCCCTTGGTTTCACAGATGCGTTTACCCATCTGAGAACCGGGGCTCCATGTCGCGACCGGATCGGTCTGCTCAACGTCCTGCTCGCTGAAGGGCTCAATCTGGGCCTGCGTAAGATGGCGGAAGCTACAAACACGCATGATTACTGGCAGCTCTCACGCCTTGCCCGCTGGCATGTTGAAAGCGAAGCCATGAACCAGGCATTGGCAATTGTGGTGGCCGCGCAGGGTAAACTGCCGATGTCACGCGTCTGGGGGATGGGCACGTCAGCATCGAGCGATGGTCAGTTTTTCCCGACAGCGCGGCATGGCGAAGACAATCTCGTTCTGCGAATCAGGGATCTGCCATCGAAGCGGTTGTACGTATTTAATCCCGATACGACCCCCAGGGAGTTACGCAAGTTGGTAGGTGGAAAAGCCCGGGAGGATCTTATCGTTGCGAACTGGCCTGATATTTTCCGTTGTGCCGCGACGATGACCGCTGGCAAAATCAGGCCCAGCCAACTCCTGCGCAAGCTCGCTTCTTACCCACGACAAAACAACCTTGCAGTTGCGCTTCGTGAAGTTGGTCGTATTGAACGGACCCTTTTCATTATTGAGTGGATCCTGGATACGGACATGCAGCGGCGTGCTCAGATCGGTCTTAACAAGGGAGAGGCCCACCATGCGCTCAAAAATGCGCTCCGTATCGGGAGGCAGGGGGAAATTCGCGATCGCACGACAGAGGGGCAGCACTACCGAATCGCTGGGCTCAATTTATTGACTGCGGTGATCATTTACTGGAATACCGTCCATCTTGGTCATGCCGTCACGGAGCGGCGGAACGAAGGGTTGGATGTTCCCCCTGAATTTCTTCCCCACATATCCCCATTGGGCTGGGCGCACATTCTACTGACTGGCGAATATCTTTGGCCCAAGGAACCGAAAGCTTAGGGTGTCATTTCGCCCTCAGCCGGAACCGACCCCAACCTTGAGGCAATTCTACGGGGAGGGGGATTATGTACGCTCTCCAGCAGATCATATGGTGATGGGCAACAGCGTAGGCGTCCACTACCTCAAGGAACTGAGGGCCAAACAAGGCGACGACATGCAGTATCAATGTCTCGGAGTAACAAATGCCGACGGCACCAAGCCAAGTTTGTCGTTTCAAGTCAAAGGTGAGCCTGTATGCTGCTCGTTGGCAAAAGATCAGTGGAGCATCCCCTTCAAAACTATTGGTGACAGCCTCCACCTGCTATGCGGAAAATGGCCCGACGAGAATGAAATTGTGATGACTCCCATACCTGAAAGGATGAATAGATGAGCGCGGATTTTAAGCATGGTTCGGAGGGGTATCCCTGCGGCCAATGTTGCGGTAGCAAGGGGGAATTGAGCACGGGGGGGTGCGAGCTCTGTGAAGGGGAAGGGGGGTTCGCTGATGCAAAGGTGATGGTTACCCGCGTGATCAGCTACGCCAAAGATAACCGACTGCCGGTGATCGCTGCCTTGTCGTCTTTTGCCTTTCGCAGCATTGCCACGAAGGGCCATGAACCGCGTGAGCTATTTAAGCTCAGCCAGGAGCTCAATGCCCCCCGTAACCTGATGAGGTATGGGTGGGATGCCTGGGAGATCTATGCGCGACATGAAGGCGTGATACCCGAACTGGCTGATCTGGGGCGTAGCGTCATGCGCGAATGGTATAACCACTCCTGGGAACATTTCGAGGATGAGGTCGGCTTTGACGCGGCCGAGCATATGATCGCTCAAGCTAAGGCGGAACCAGATAAAACAGAGGCTCGCTGGGCTTACCTGCTCAGTGAAGAGTGGATGGTGGCGTAGTCTGTAATGTGGGATGAAACCTGTGTCATCCCTGAAAATAGAGTTTCATCCTTGAAAATAAAGTCTCACCCTAATTTTATCATGACCCATCGAATCTTATGGCAGGCTGGCGCTGGTGTGGGAGATCAATAAAGTATCATACTAAGTAATAAAGATTCATACCGAGTATTAAAGTATCATGCTGAAGTGGCAGCGATCACATAGGTACGCTGCCATTTCTAAACCCTTTATGCCCCAAAGCGAGTTACAACCAAACTTGCCCAAGCGATCTAGTTCGAACATGTTGACCAAATTTTAGTAATGCTACAGAATGACTATTTGCGAAGGTTAAATATGAATGAAGCTCAAGTATTCAAGCAAGAAGATTTCTTAGGTGAGATTTTTGAAAATGAAGCGAAAGCGTTACTAAGCGATATTATGTCATCGACTTCCTTAGTATCTCTTATGTATGCATTTGAGGAAGAACAAGTACATAAGGCCATTGAATACATTGTTGGAATATTTAATGAGTGCTACAAATTCGGTCATCTTAAAGTTGCCACATCAAGCTCCGAACTGACGCTTTGTGGGTATGCAATGATTTTTGTTCATCCACATCATCAATCGGCATATCTCCATAAAATACAGATTTTTGAGCAGTTTAGAGGGCGTGGGCTAGGGACTGAAATGTTGCAGTCGCTTAGTCAATCATTTAGCGATTTGGGGCTAATTTGTAATAACGATAAAATCAAATTTTATGAACGTAACGGATTTAAGTGCGTTGGCGATTATAAAGTGCCAGACAGTGACGATTTTAAAATGTCCAAACATATGTATACAGGTCTCTACTTGATGTCAAACTCTCAAAAAGTTGATGGCTGCCCTGTGTTCTTTTTAAATGATGCCGACTTAAGGGCTATTGGCAGCATTTCAGAATCACTTTCTTAGCACTTGATGCTTGGCAGGCTGTGCCATTTAGTTGAGTATTGCGGCGTTAGGCACTCTCGCCGCATAACCCATTTTTTGCCCCGAAGTGAGCCACAACGAGTATGATACTTTCATGTACAGAACCTTAAGCGGCAAGCGAATTAATAATACCGTCTAACGTGTTGTTTTGCTTGGATTTTCTCTGCCTACTCTTTTTGCCGTTTTTGGATAAATACACCATTGCCCACTCCAACTTCTCTGTTATTTCCTGCCACGCACCATGGATGATGCTCGCCAATATCGGCATTAACCAAAGCGCGCTGTTTTTGGCAATCTTCAGCATCGATAACTCCGCGCTGCCAATCAGCGTCAGCGCCAGCCGACGTTTGACCAGCAAGGCCAGCAAACTAGCCCAGATCAAGCCGACATTCCGAACCTGATTTAGGAATAAATTTGCCGATAGCGCTCACCCAATACCTCCAAAATGATCTGCTGGTCTCCTGTTAGCTCCGTTACTTGTGGCGGAGCTTCTCCCAGTCGATATTCATGGATGCCACCAAAGCGCAAAAAGATCCAACGGGCCGTCGGCTGCTGGGTCGGTTTCTTTTTCATATCCGCCACACTGCGATTCTGCTCCACTAATCCCTGCCGGATCCGGTGCTCCAACGCTGCGTAAATCATCAGGCTACAGGTCATCACCATGAGCAACGCTTCAATCCGCTCCGGCTTTTTCAGGTACAGTGAGGAGGTTAAAAACTCCGGGCTCTTGAGAAAACGAAAGCCCCGTTCGACATTCTGCTGCGCTTTATAGGTGGCCAACAGTTCGGCCATGGTCAGCGTATCGCTGTGGTCATTGGTCGCCAGGATGAACACCCCGGTCTGGTTGCGGGCCTCTTCAACGCAAGCCAGGCTAGTTGCCGCCAACCCAGTGATTTGAAACTGATGGCCAATTGGCTCTTCGCCACGCTTGGGTCTGCCACGTCCTGTATAAACGGGTTCACCTACCACTTCGGCATCCAGTTGCAGCAGCATCAAGCTGGCGGTAAAACAGCTCAACTCAGCTTGGGCATCCGCCTCACAAGCAAAGCGTCGGGCACACAATTTGGCGAAGGCTTTGAGCTCGCGGGTACTGTCTTTGAGCAGGTTTTTGGCCAATGTCTGCTGCTCGCGGTGGCTGGCCTGTTCGCTGCGCACCAGCAACCAACGTTGCGCGACCCCGGCATAATTCGCGTGTTGCCAACGGCCATGATAGCCATTGCCCAGAGCGGTCAGCGGTTGTGCACCTATGGTTGCCACGGCCTGCTTTGCCTCATTGAGAGTGACGGGCACCCGGGTCACAAATAGTTGCTGCTGTTGCGCCAGTAATTGCAAGGTATCGGCGCAGTACAGTGCGGCATCGCCGACCAGATAACGGCACTCCTGCGCGGCCTTGAGACTGCTCAAATGGCGACGAACGGTCTGGGCAAAGGCTTTGGTGTCATTACTATTGCCGCTCAGGGCCTGCATATAGACAGGTAGGCCGGCCTGATTTTCACAGATGAGCTCAAGGATCACTTGATTCAGCTCTGGCCGGTGATCACGACTATAACCACGCACCAGTTGCAGCTTACCGACCAGATCCCCATCGGCACAGTCATAGGCGCCATCGACGTGGAAGCTGGTAATATCGAGGTGCACTGCGGTGCTTTTGAGCCCCAGCCGCTCGACAACTTGCGCCGCCATCACCTGATACAAGGCGCTGACATCGGCCTCAAAGAGGGCATCGAGACAGCGACCGAGCACATCATCATTGAGGTCATCAGCACAGATCCCGGGGCCAATCAGGCGCTCAACCGGCTTGTTAGCGAAGAATTGCGGGAACATGTGCAGGGTGCTGCTGTGAAAGCCGAGGCCGTTCACTATCATGGCGACCAAGGCTTCACCATGTGAGACCTTGAAAGGCGGGGTTTTGGGGAGCAAGGCATCGATCATGCGGGCAATGCCCAGTTCCTGGCAGAGTGCGGCGACCAAACCAAGGTGATCGAGGTTACGGATCGAGATAGCGGGTGCGGCCATGATGATCTACCTGCAAAAGAGAGTAATAGATCAGAACGGCCGATCGCCGTCAAGCACTGAAAATAGCAAAATCAGGTGCGGAATGACGGATCAAGCCTTCCGCTATCGCTTTTTGTCGTGTCGCGAACGCCTTCAACCGGTTATGTGATTTCAGCTCTTTGAACAACAGTTCGATCTGCCAACGGCAACGATACAATGCCATCACCTTCTCGGCTGGCCATCGCTCACGCGGAAGATTGGTCATCCATATACAGAACCGTTTTTCCTCTGCAAACCAACGTCTTATGAGTCGATATTTATACTTTCCCGAACTCACATCCAGATCCAGAACCTCGGCTCTGCAGCTTCTCCGATCGATATCCTTGAGCTTTTTTCCGAGTAACTTGGGCATTTCCCTGCCGTCCTGTCGGTAAGCTGCCTGTACTTTGGGATTGAGATTTTGACTCCCTCTGACCAGATAGCTTCCTTTGGCTTTGGTCACATCAGCAAAGTACTCGCGGCTGATGTAACCGGCATCCGCCAATAACAGTTTGTTATTTAACGAATTTGCGGCCGGAAGATGCTTGCGCTCCGATTCGGTATCCGCCGTGATACTCATCGATATCGGCGACTGGTCCAGCAAGGACATGGTCATATGACACTCTACCGCAGCGGGGCTGTGCTTATTGAATCGGCCCGGGAAATGTTCTGCCAATTGCGGATGTAACGCGAATGACGACCCGTCCTGCAGCAGTACCTGCTCAAAGCCTGCCAGTCCGTGGGCGTCCGGTAGACACTCCTTGAGGCGTAAGGCGATGGCTCGTTCAACCAGTGCGCGCATGAACAAGGGAAAACCCTGCTTGCGTAACTGGTTGTGAAAGGGTTTATACGCTATTTGGTCAGTATCATGGAGCTGCAACGCATTGAAATGGCGATGCAAACCAGCAATACCATCCACCTTGTCGCAACCAAGCCCTGAGAGCAGAGCCGGGAGTAGTCTCGCAGGCTGGATATCCCGGAGTCGCTGACAAAAACCGGTAAATTTACCGATCCGGTTGAGTTCAGAAGAGCTATGAAGTTGCTTGAGGTACTGGGTTGCATTTATAATAGTCATGGCTTCGGGCGTGTCGGTTTTTTTTTGCGATTAAATCAGATCACAAACGAAGCCTTTTTTCTATCTATTTCAATTGGTTGTAGCTAAAGATCCTGTACATGACAGGTCACTGCAGCGGCCAAACTGTTGCCACATCTCAGTTCAGGAGGAAACGCAATGACTCAGGAAAGGATCCAGACCCGCTACCCACTCGGCGGCCCCTTCGCCACCCAGGCTGAGCTGGAGCAGGCCATCACCCAGGCCATAACGACCCACAGACAAGATTTCTTCCCTCTGCTGGAACGGCTGGTGGACGTGGGGGACACCCGGGTCAACCTCAGTCAGGAGAACCCGCTGCGGGTGCTCAGCATCGAACTCGCTGACGGCCGTGAAGGAGTGGCCCATATCAACTACGAGTCCAACTTCGCCGAGAGCTGCCTGATTATCAACGAATACGACCAGCACCAGACCAGCCTGGCCTTTCGCCTCGACGGGGATGCACTTATCTTCGACGTCGAACTGCCGATCGCGTGGAATTTCAATAACTGAAGATTCAGCGGTGTAATGCCGCCTGGTTGCTACACCCGGTCAGCCAGCTCCCCTCACCCTAACCCTCTCCCAAAGGGAGAGGGGATCAGCCCGTGCCAACCTCCAGCCGTGGTAGTCACTCCATACTCTGCTGTTATTTCAGGCGCCTGTAATCTTCCCCATATGGCTGTCATCTGAATAGCAATATCCAGCATATAGCCACCATAACCCTCACTCATGTACAGGATCTTTAGCGGCAACCAATTGAAATAGATATAAAAAAGGCTTCGTTTGTGATCTGATTTTATCGCCAAACAAAATCAACACGCGCGAAGCCTATGACTATTATCAACGCTAATTACTATCTGGAGCAACTCTTGGCTCCCGCCGCACTCGAGCGCATTGCTCGGCTCTGCAAGTTTTGTCTGCGTCAGCGTGCCATTACCCCAGCCATGCTCGTACCTGCACTGCTGCGGGCCATGGGAGGCGACCAGGTCAATGACATTGCCGGTTTACACCGCCATTTCAATGCCTTGCAACTGGTAAACACCCATCAGGTTTCTTACAAACCGTTTCACAATCAGCTGCGCAAAGAGAGCTTTGCCCTGTTTATGAAAGCCCTGGTCGAGCGGGCCATCGCCTTGCGTATCGACCATCAACTCAAAGCAGCCTCCCTCGGCGCGTTCAAGCAGGTGTTACTGCACGATGGCACCTCCTTTGCGGTGCATCGGCGCCTTGCTGCTGATTTTCCCGGCCGGTTCAAGACCATCAGTCCGGCAGCTATCGAGTGCCATATGACCATGTCACTGTCGGAGCAGAGCCCGTTGTGCATGAGTGTGTCTGCCGATACCGCAGGGGAACGGCAATTTCTGCCTGAAGCCCACACGCTGACCAACTGCCTGCTGCTGGCTGACGCAGGTTACATTGACAGGGCTTGGTTTGAGCAGGTGAACGACGCTGGCGGATTTTATCTGGTGCGCGGCACGAAAAGCCTGAACCCCAAGATAATCCAAGCCTGGCGCGGTGATGGACGGGAAGTACCCAAGCTGGCGGGACTATCTCTGAGAGAGGCCGGACGGCGACGCTGTCGGGCCGAGGTACTGGATATGGTGGTGAAGTCCGGCCAGGTCGAGTACCGGTTGATCCGGCGCTGGTTTGCTGAGGAAAAGCGGTTCTGTCTGTGGATGACGAACCTACCGCGAGCAGCATGGTCAGCAGAGCAGGTGATGAGCCTGTATCGCTGCCGTTGGCAGGTGGAGTTGTTATTTAAAGAGTGGAAATCGCACAACCGGCTCAAGGGGTTTGTGACGGGCGAGAAAGCGATTGCCGAGGGGTTGGTGTGGACGAGCCTGCTGTCGCTGGTGATGAAGAGACGGGTCGCGCAGAGTGTGATGAGTGGGGCGCTATCGATGCTGAAAGCGTCGAAGAACAGTGCGACGTGGTGGCTACCGCTATTGGAAGCAGTGGCCCATAGGGCGCTGACAGAAATAAGGGAAAGATTGGAATGGGCTGCCGATTATTTGGCCAAGAACGCCTGCCGAACCAAGCAGAGAAAGTCGATACAGAACAGGACCTTGGAAGGCGTTTTAAATGGACTCGCCGCTTAAGGTCCTGTACATGATGATACTTTATTACTCGGTTGAAGCTCGATTCGGACTTCGTAGTAGCAATTAGTATGAATCTTTAATTTTGGTCATGTTTCATATAAAACGGTATGAGCAGGGGTGCTTGATTGTTCAGTATGAAACGTTATTCCTCTCCTACAGCTGGCGACCGGCCTGCTCTTCCACAACTTCACTCACTGATGCCGAGTTATCCAATGCCGCGACTCAAGGCAATGGTAAGGCTCAATATGAGTTGGCCAAACGTCTGGCCAGCCAACCTGATTACCCCAATGCCATGCACTGGATGCAGCAAGCGGCAGAGCAGTCGGGCCCTTTGGCTGCCGATGAGCAGGTCCGTGCCAATGCTGCCTGGCATTATTACGCATTATTGGTCGTTTTTTTTGCAACAACCTTACCGGTAGTATTGTCCATGCGGTACTGCGAGATTGTTCCATCCAAAATGTGGTGAATAACTTCAAGGATGGTTGTCAATGGAGTATGGAACCACTCTCTCGGGGCATAGCTGGTGCCATCAACCCCCTTCAAGGTGATATCGAGGCGCTGCTTGGCGAGAAAACCGTGCACCAAGGTCTCCAATTTGTGGGTGTTCATGTTGAAACACTGGAATGTCGTGATGATCCTAACCGGGGCTTGCAGGAACGTCTTGTCTTTCTCGGCGTGCTTTATCCGGTCTTCGACGGTACCCTCGGTGAAACCTATCTTGTAGAGATTTTGCATGAAGGGCATCAATATAGGGTCCGTGCTCTTTGTCGCGAGCACATAGACAAAGCCGCTTGGAATGGGCGCGTAATTTGGCAAGAGGAGTTTGTCACCTAGCATGACCTTACGGCCCTCCTTGTCACGAATAAGCCCCTGGGTTAGTGACTGGTAGAGCATATGCAGCTCAGTGCCATTATCAAAAACCAGGTGAAGTCGTGCGTTATACCTCTCGTACTGTTCCAATCGTTCCCCAGCACTATGCACATAACCCATCACCCCATTCAGGATGAAGAAATCCCCAACCTGAAAACCATGCTCGTTTCGATAGCGCACGAGGGAGAACTCTTGGCCTTGCAGGCCCGTTTTCACGGTCTCAAACAGCGGCGCAAAACGAGCGAAATCTGGACAGGGCTGGCGCTGGGCTATCTCGTCAGGTAACGCCTTTTTTTCCCTAGGCACATGCTGCATGCTGAATATATCGGGAGCATCAAAATCCAATAACCCGAGGTCATCATCGGCAAAAATATCGTCCAGCGAGGTCACCAGCTCCGACGTATCAACGGTGGGTGCATTAACAGTCTCAAGAGCTACTCCCCTGGCAGGATATTGCTCATGCTCCTCGGCAACCATCCCCACTACTTCTATGCCTACCAGCAGACCATGGATATCCTGACCTGAAAGGGCACTGCATTGCTTTGGATCCGTGCGTATCGCCTGCAAGCGCCTTGCAAGACGCTTCTCGGGCATATCGGCACAGGTCGAGTTTTGGGGGGCTCTACCGTGTTGTTCAAAAAACGCCACGATATCCCCAAACTGGTTGCTCACAAGGTCAACTGGCGCACTTTTCGGTTTTAGGGGCTCTACATTGAGCAGACCCAATGCATCGTCTGTCGGTACATTGGTTGAACGGACCAGCGGCTACTTGATGCTGGTGAAGATGCGCGACGCGACGGCCACGTCGGCGATGGAGGGCTTCAGTGCAGCGCTTAATCGGATGCCGTTGGCGGTGCGCAAGAGCATGACTTACGACCAGGGCCGGGAGATGGCCAAGCACGCCGAGATCACGCAAAACACTGGTGTAGCCATTTACTTCTGCGACCCGCATAGCCCTTGGCAGCGAGGCAGTAACGAGAACATCAACGGCTTGATTCGCCAGTTCCTGCCCAAGGGCACAGATCTGTCGGTACACAGCCAGGAGCAGCTGGATGAGATCGCTTACCTGATGAACATTCGCCCGCGCAAACGCTTCAACTGGAAGTGCCCGATTGAAGTCATGACAGAGGTGGTAGGAATGCATCATGCTGCGCCTGCTTCAATTCAATAACCGTGTTGCACTCAGCCCCTGCAACCGCCTATCATAAAACACTGACACTGTATTATATAATCGTGCTTTTGTGTTATTTTTTTAATATTTACTGATTACGTACTTGCTTAACCACTCAGTTGCGCTAGAACTAATAGACGCGAAATTTAAATCTCTAATTTTCCAACACTTAGTAAAACCTCGTTTGCCATCCCACTACCATTGTAGGAGCAAATCAGGAGACATAAAAAATTAGCGGTAGCGTGCCTGGCCCTCTAGATAAGTATTGGAGACTGTAATGAAGTTTGAAAAGTCACAGACAGCAATCGACCACCTGACTCCCGAGCAACACCGAATTACCCAGGAGGCGGGCACCGAAAGGCCCTTCACGGGCGAGTACAACGACAACAAGGAGCCTGGCATCTACGTCGACATAGTGTCGGGAGAGCCACTGTTCGCTTCGACGGACAAGTTCGATTCGGGTACTGGCTGGCCCAGCTTCACCAAGCCGATCGTTTCGGCAAACGTGAACGAGGTGCGGGACAGCGCACACGGCATGGTCCGGACGGAGGTCAGGTCAGTACACGCAGACAGTCATCTCGGCCATGTGTTCCCCGATGGTCCTTCCGACCGCGGCGGTCTGCGGTACTGCATCAACTCAGCGTCCCTTCGCTTCATCCCGCGCGACGAGATGGAGTCCGAGGGATACGGTGAATATCTCGATCAAGTAGAGGAGGCTTAACATGCATCAGCGCGCTGTTCTCGCAGGAGGATGTTTCTGGGGCATGCAGGATCTGATCCGCAAGCGGCCCGGCATCATCTCGACCCGTGTGGGTTACACGGGCGGCGATATTCCGAACGCCACGTATCGTAATCACGGCACGCATGCCGAGGGGATCGAGATTGTCTTCGACCCGACAGTGACGAGCTACCGGAACATCCTGGAATTCTTCTTCCAGATCCACGATCCGACGACGCTGAACCGCCAGGGCAATGATCGTGGGCTCTCCTACCGGTCGGGCATCTATTATGTCGACGAGGAGCAGAAGCGCGTCGCCGAGGATACGATCGCCGATGTGGATGCCTCGGGGCTGTGGGATGGCAAAGTGGTGACCGAGGTCCAGCCGGTCGGCGAGTTCTGGGAGGCCGAGCCCGATCACCAGGATTATCTGGAGAAGCGCCCGGGCGGCTACACCTGCCACTTCGTCCGTCCCGGCTGGGTGCTTCCGAAGCGCCAAAAGGTTGACGACGTACAGCCAGCGGCCGGGACCGCGGCGGAATAGGCTTCACTGCCGTTGCCACTGCGCCGATCCGGTCCGCAATCTTCGTGACCGCGTCGTTCAGCGACGCGGTCATCGAACCCTACTTCAGAGTGACGGCTCGTTCCAGTCAGTCGCCATCGCAACACCAGGATCGCAGATTTATGCCAGACCTCTCGTCCTTTCCGATCACGCAGCGCTGGCCGGCATCTCATCCCGATCGCCTGCAACTCTACGCAGCCCCTACGCCCAATGGCGTCAAGGTCTCGATCATGCTTGAGGAGACTGGCCTGGCGTACGAGCCCCACCTGATCGACATCTCGAACAACGAGTCGAAGGATCCGGCGTTCGTGTCGCTGAACCCGAACGGACGCATACCGGCGATCATCGATCCGGCTGGCCCTGACGGTAGACCCATCGCCTTATGGGAATCCGGTGCGATCCTCCTCTATCTGGCCGACAAGACGGGTCAGTTCATCTCCACCGAACCAGGCCAGCGTTACGAGACCCTAGCGTGGGTGTTCTTTCAGATGTCGGCCATCGGGCCGATGTTCGGTCAGCTCGGCTTCTTCCTGCGATTTGGCGGCAAGGACTATGAGGACAAGCGGCCGCAACAGCGCTTTATCGACGAATCCACGCGTCTGCTGGGGATTCTGGATCGCCGGCTGGAAGGCCGCGACTGGATCGTCGACGACTATTCGATCGCGGACATCGCGACGCTCGGCTGGGTGAATGCGCTGGTGGAATTCTACGCTGCGGGTGACATCCTTGGCCTCAGCAGCTTTTCGAACGTCCGCGCATGGCTTGGACGCGGGCTGGCTCGACCGGCCGTCCAGCGTGGCCTCCACATTCCCGCGAGGCCAGCATGAGCATCATCGCCGCCTATTATTACAACGAAGGCAAGCGAGTTCGCGAAATCGCGCTCGATGAGCACGTCAAGTTGGGCGAGAGTCGCTCGGGCTTCTGCTGGATCGCGCTTAGCGAACCCACCCCCGAGGAACTACTCGCGATCCAAAGGACATATAATCTTCATCCGTTGGCGATCGACAACGCGATGCACCCGCTGTGCCCGCCCAAGCTCGAGGTCTACAACGATGAGTTGTACGTCGTCGCGCAGACCGCCGAGCTGGTCGGCGACCGGATCAGCTACGGCAAGATGGCGATCTTCACCGGTCACAATCACCTTATCACCGTGCGGCACGGCAATGCCGGAGCGCTGGGCAAACTTCGGGAGCAACTCGAGGCATCGCCGACGCAGTTCGGCAAGGGTGTCGACTATGTGCTGCACGCGATCTTGCATCGCGTGGTCGACCAGTATCTGCCCATCTTCGAAATGATCGAGGACGACGTCCTGGCGATGGAGCGACGGTCGCTGCACGATTTCCTCGGGCCAGAAGAGGTGGCGCGAATCTTCGAACTAAGGTCCGAACTCACGCGGTTCCAGCGCACGCTCGGGGCTATGGCCGAGCTGGTGCGAAAGCTCGTTCGCGGCCACTTTCCCTGCATCAGCGCCGAAATGACACCATATTTCCACGACGTCGCGGACCATGTCCACCGCGTGCAGTCCATGGTCGACGGCCTCCTGCTTGTCCTGTCCACGGTCTTTGAGGCCAGCAGCCTTCTTGAAGCGCAAAGGACGGGGGTGATCACCCGCCAGCTGGCGGCTTGGGCGGCAATACTGGCAGTCCCGACGGCGATCGCTGGAATATACGGCATGAACTTTAAGCACATGCCGGAGCTGGACACGGCCTACGGATACTTTGTCGTGCTCGGAGTGATAGCGATATCGTGCGTTTTCCTATTTGTGCGCTTCAAGAAGGCTAAGTGGCTGTGAATACTGCCCATCGTTTTCTTCGCCGTCATCTGACGGTTACAGCGGGCCTTATACGGAAGCTTGTCCAATCCAACTCAAGATGAAGGTGCGTCCATGACATAGCAGCTGACCGACGCTCTACAAGCAGTTCAGTCCTTCATCGCCAAGGGCTAAGACCGCGAATAGCGCGTCAAGGACAGCAATCTCGTCGATCTCGAGCCAGGATCAACCATCGGTCCGTGCGGCATCTGCGTCGACGCGGCGTTTCGCCTCGGAAGCGGTGATGATGGCGATAACGCCTCCACCCTCTACGCGATCACCGATCCGGCGACCGAGCATAAGGGCCTGTTGATCGACGTGTTCGATGAAATCTGCTACCGCGACCCAGTTCAAGAGTCGGGACCTCAATGTAGAAGAAGTTGACTAACGAGCATTCGCGTCATCCGATCAAGCAAGCTGGAGACATTTATGAAAGCCATTGGTTACAAGGTTCCGGGACCCATCGCCGCGGATGCCGCGCTGGTCGACATCAATCTGCCTCGGCCTGTCGCTGCAGGATACGATATCCTGGTTGAGGTGAAGGCCGTCTCGGTCAACCCGGTCGACTACAAGGTCCGCAACAGCACGCCGCCGGCAGATGGCGATTGGAAGGTGCTGGGATGGGATGCCGCCGGGATTGTGCGCGAGGTCGGCCCCGACGTCACGCAGTTCGAGTTAGGCGACGAGGTCTATTATGCCGGATCGATCACACGGCCCGGTACCAATGCGGAGTTCCATCTCGTCGACGCCCGGATTGTCGGTCACAAACCTGCGTCGCTCTCCTGGGCGGAAGCGGCGGCGCTGCCGCTGACGACGTTGACGGCCTGGGAGGCGATGTTCGACCGCCTGGACGTGGCGAAGCCCGTACCCGGTGCGGCGGAGGCGATCCTCATCATCGGTGGCGCGGGCGGGGTTGGGTCGATCGCCGTCCAGATCGCGCGACAGCGCACGGACCTCACCGTCATCGCCACAGCCTCTCGACCGGAAACCCAAGAGTGGGTAAGAGGGCTTGGAGCTCACCACGTCATCGACCATTCTCGTCCGCTCGCGCCACAGATCGCCGAACTCGGCATCGGTGCTCCCGCTTTCGTCTTTTCGACCACACATACCGAGCAACATGTCGCCGACATCGCCGAACTGATCGCCCCACAAGGACGGTTCGGACTGATCGACGATCCCAAGGCATTCGATATCATGGTTTTCAAGCGCAAGGCGGTGTCGATCCACCACGAGCTGATGTTCACGCGGTCGATCTACGGCACGCCCGACATGAATGAGCAGGGCGAGATTCTGGATGCGATGGCAGCGCTGGTTGACGACGGCAAAATCCGCACGACGCTGACCCGGCGACTGTCGCCGATCAATGCCGCCAATCTGAAGACGGTGCATGCACTGATCGAAAGTGGCGCGGCTAAAGGCAAGATCGTCCTCGAAGGCTTCTAACGACCGCGATCGCCAAACATCTTGTCCAACCTCAAAAAGCCGAACGGGTTATGCCCCAGCGATGAGAATCCCATGACCAAATCTATTGCCACCGCCTCGATCAACCGCGAAACCGCAGTCGCCCTCATCGACGCGGCGCTCGCTGCGGCCCGTGCCATCGGCATCCCGGCTGCCGTCGCCGTCGTCGACGCCACCGGTAACCTGCGCGCGTTCGAGCGCACCGACGATGCGCCGTTCCTTACCGTCGATGTTGCCATCGACAAGGCCTGGAGTTCCGCCTCGTTTGGGTTCCCGACCCATGTCTGGAACGACTATGTGACCAACGATCCAAAAGTGGCGCCGCTAGCCTATCGCCCTCGGATGGTCGCTGTCGGCGGCGGTTATCCGATTCTGGAGGATGGGAAGTTGATCGGCGGCATAGGCATCTCCGGAGGCAACTATCAGCAGGATCAGGATGCGTGCGTCGAGGCACTCATGAAAATCGGGTTCCAGTTGCCAGCCTGACGACTGTGAGGCCATCACCGGTGGTAATGGCCAACAGATCCAACCTTTGAGAGGCCTAATGATGGAAGCGTTCGTCGTCTTTACGCGGGAAGAAACCAGCGACCCACATGCACTCGCAACCTATTCTGCAGGCGTCGGACCATCGTTCGATGGTCACGACGTTACCTTTCTCGCCGCTTATGGCGCGATCCAGCATTTGGAGGGGCCGCCCATCGAAGGGGCCGTAATCTTGCGTTTCCCGACGATGCAGGCCGCTCGCGACTGGTATGACAGTCCCGCCTACCAAACCATCGCTGCTCAACGCTTTGCCGGTTCCCGTTACCGCGCCTTTATCATTGAAGGGCGGCGGTGACATACCGACAGAAGCACTTCGGCGCTGACCACGAGGTATCGGCGTGTGAACTCGCATCTTGGGAATCTGTGGGGGGGACCAAGACAGCGGCGCTAGGGGCTCATATCGTCGATCGGATCAGAGAGTTGCTCGGCGAGAATGGGTTATCTATTGCCGAGCTGACGGAGCGGAGCCGCCCTCTCCCAACGGATTGATTCAATCGTTGACGCTCCTCCTATCCGGATCCGGGTTTTCGCACGCTGATCAACAGAGTTACAGCGCGCAACGCCTGTAGTGGGCATCAGGGGATGGGTGGCAATCAGGATGATTGCCCACCTTCCAACGATTAACCTTGCTCAAGTTGCTTCACTAGTCGCTCCGCGTCGAGATGGAAGTCCGAGAAAACAATGCTACCGCCAGCGTCGATAACCGTAAACCACGGAGTTCCTCGTGTGCGGTAGTCTTCCATGAAGGTTGGAAACGGCGAGCCGGTCGGTTGCTCGTCGTGACCGAAAACGATAGGAAGCTCATACTTGAGCTGGTTCACGCGCAACTTCTCGAAGGTATTCTCATGCGTTCCTTCGAAGACGGTCTGGATCACTGCGAACCCCACGTCTTTTGAGCTCAACGCTGCATGCAACTTTTGTAGCGTCGGAAACCCATGCAAATGGCAACCTTGGCACCAATGCTGGAAGGCAAACAAGATTTTCGGGCCGGGCCCGATATCTGACAGTTTGAACGGCGCGATACTTTCCCCATCTTTGCCAATCCATTTTTGCACCCGCAGCTCAGGCGCTTGTCGTTCGATCTCGTTCATCTGATCCTCCAACCCCGATACAGAAGCTTAGTGGATGATCGCGCGTCGCGACGGTGCGCGAACGTCCGACCTTATTTTCCCTATTTCCTGAAGCCAGAATAGATCAGATCGACATTTCGTCCTTAATATACTCAAGCTGCCGGCGAGCGCGAACTGGGCAACCATGCGCTGGTGAGCCTTGAGCTTTGCACGCTGCCCATCCGTTTGAGAGCGAACCTGCAACTTCCGCTCCGCATACCGCAGATCAGCGTACGCAGCCTTGGGGTTATCTACCCTATAGCCATTGGGTATTGGGAATCATGCTGGCCTGACGCTATGTTCGATACGCGATTTTTTACGATGATAGAGCATCTGTATCTGATTTTTAGTCGATTGGCTTATTCGGCGGATGTGCGGGCAAATGCTTTACGCAGAGTACTGAAATGAAGGCCGGCTTCGGTCTGCCGTATCGAGCAAGAGGGGTCACTATGGTCACCAGAGGTTTCACCGGTCGCGGTTCAGGCGACCAGTCCGATCGGATTCCGCCAGGTCAGCATCTGGTGGAGGATTTCCCTGTTCTGTCGGCCGGCCCTACGCCGAGGGTAGAGCCCTCCGACTGGAAATTCACAGTCAAAATTGGTCCGAAGCCCGTCAAAACGTGGAATTGGGGCGAATTCAACACTCTACCAAAGACCCAGGTGACAAAGGATATTCACTGCGTCACCTCTTGGTCCAAACTGGATACCGTTTGGGAGGGTGTACTCATTGAAGACATCCTTGCAGATGCAGAGCTTGATCGGCCTACCGATTTCGTCTTGGCGCACTGCTACGATAATTATTCGACAAACGTCCCTCTGACGGATCTGCTTTCCGGGAAAGCGATGGTCGCCCTCAGTTATGCGGGCAAGCCACTTTCCCGCGATCATGGGGGGCCGGCGCGTCTTCTAGTGCCGCACCTTTACTTCTGGAAATCCGCCAAATGGGTGAATGCGCTGCAATTCACGACGCGTGACGAGGCCGGCTTTTGGGAGCTGCACGGCTATCACATCTACGGCGATCCGTGGCGCGAACAACGATACACCCATGACTGAAAACGAAGCGCAAGTCCGTTCGTGGCAATCATGCGTGATCGACGACATCATCCAGCAAACACCGAGTATCAAGAGCTTCTTCCTTCGGTTGAGCAAGCCGTTCGCGCACACCGCAGGTCAGCACGTCGATATCCGGCTGACCGCGCCCGACGGCTACAGTGCAATGCGCAGCTACTCGATCGCGTCATCGGCAGTTTCGACCCCGATCGTCGAGATAGCTATCGAGCGCATGCCGGATGCCGAAGTTTCGCCGTTTTTTCACGACATCGCGGCGATTGGTGACGAAATCGAAGTTCGCGGTCCGCTCGGTGGCCATTTCCTTTGGCCTGAGCCTGCCATAGATCCGGTTCTGTTGATCGGGGGAGGCTCCGGCCTCGTGCCGTTGATGGCAATGATCCGGCAGCGCCGCGCATTGGCCCAAGCCGTTCCGACAGCGTTGCTCCTGTCCGCACGAACCGCCGAGGACGTTCTCTTCTCAGAAGAACTTCATTGCATCGAAATCAGCGATCCGGCGTTCGTCCTGGCGCTCGCGATTACGCGCGAGAAACCGGTTCGCGCATCGGACTTTGCGCGACGGATCGACGGCATGATGGTCCAAGAAATTCTAACCAGGCTTCAGGGAAAGCCGACGCAAGTGTTCGTCTGCGGGTCTAACGGATTCGTCAACATCGCAACCGATAGCGCGCTGCTGGCGGGCTTGGACGCCTCCATCATCAAGACGGAGCGCTACGGGGGCTAGCGGCGCGAGCTATCTCACGTCGCGCCGATCGTAGACGTGCGCCCTGGGAAGCTTTGGCGATCAACGTGAACCGTTTTGCCGAACACAGTCTTCGTACCCCCCGGCCTCTAGAACGCCTTCGCTCGCGATACCTGGCTCGACATCAAGCTCAATTTGAAAGTTCCTGCACTATCCGTCGTCCTGATATGCTCGACCAGCATGATGGGCGATTCGAGCGGGACCGCTTCCGTCCCAATCGAGGCTCGGTTACCTTAGAGCATCGGCTCGGCGCTACAGGAGGCGCGTGCGGCCTCTGCCTGGCGGTGAAAGCACTTTGGGCCATGTCGCCTGGATAGCGGCCAATCGTCAGCATCTGCTCCGATGTCGGCCAAGGTGCAGTCGCCATCTTTGAACGCCGCGAATTGGAGATCAACGCCATGACAGCGATCCGCGTGCAACTGCCGGAGATGCAATATGACAACTGATGTATTGCTGTACACCACGAATTGGTGCCCGTTCTGCCGCCGAGCGAAGGCGCTCCTCAAGGAAAAGGGCGTGCGATGGAAGGAGCTCGATATTGAGGCGGATCCGGCTCACCGGCAGGCCATGGCGGAAGCGTCGGGGCGAAGCTCCGTGCCGCAGATCTTCATCAATGGCACCCTTATCGGTGGCTCCGATGAGCTATTCGCGCTCGATGTCAGAGGCGAGCTCGACAAACTTCTCGGGCGCAACCCGCCTGCCACCTGAGGAGGTGCGGCTTGGGGCAGCCAGCCCGCGAGCCTTCGCCGGTTGATGAATACAAAAGGAGAGTCCGTTGGTCTCAGCCATCTGGAAAGACACTACTATCGCCACAAGCGACGAAACAGTCATCGTCGAGGGAAATCACTACTTCCCACCGTCAGGAGTCGACCTGAGCCTGCTTGAGATGAGCCCGCACACATCTGTCTGTCCGATCAAAGGCGCCGCGCGCTTCTTTCATGTTCGCGCGGGTGACGCGCTCAACGTGAACGCCGCTTGGACCTATCCCGCCCCCACTCCGGATGCCGAGGGTATCCGGGATTACATCGCTTTCTGGAAAGGCGTGGACGTTGCCTAGCAGACTGGACGGACGACTTCGCTGATAGCCATGCGGGCGCCGACATCTCAATTATCCTGCCCACCCCGGGCCTCGTCGGCTGCAGGAATCTGCCCGGCACCTTAGCGCGACCCGGCACTGGCGGTCTCGCACCCGCCGCGCCTCTGTTCTATCAATAAGGATGGATGACATGGAGCATTCCGAGTTCGATGCCGCTTTCGCGAAGCTTGCGGAGGGATACAGAGAAGGGACTTATGAAGGCCGGCGTTTCAGCTTGATCGTCCGGCGATCTGGGGACGGACGTCGCAACAGTCTGTTCGCCAGGGAGTTGGACGGGACTGACATTGTCAGCTTCAACCTCTTCCGCGTTACATCAGATAGGACATTGTTGAAGCCGTGCGAAATGTCCGCCGAAAAGGTCGTAGCGTTCGTGCTGGAGTTCCGACCGGACACCTGACGGGCAGAAGAAGATCCCGGCCAACCGGCGCGCCTGCGACGGCCGGCTATCTAAGGCTGCGCAAGCCTATAGCCGCAGCTCATTGCACTTCGTCTGGCGAGGAATTCAACATCGATACGTCGCCATCCGCGGGGATATCGGTACAGGCGCCCGTGTAAGCCAGATTGAGAAATCCTAAGCGATGACTAACACCAATGACGCCACCCTTCCGACACATTCTATTCTTGAGGAATGCACAGCGATGGCTGTCGTCAACGCTCTGAAGATTATTCTGAAGAACAGCTACGCGATCTACCTTAAGACAAAAAATGCCACTCGGGCGCATCCCGCCCCTACTTCAGGGACTTTCACTTGCTTCTCGCTCTGTCACTCACAGCATCGGCACGCCCATGACGCATGGTATCCAGGCCTCATAATTTTCCCATATAACCTTCTTGTCTTTTGCGCACCCAGAAAGACTCGAGGCTTTAACTGGACAGATGAGCCCTCGAGGGTAGTGTTCACCTGATTGGCTTTCTCATATCTGATGTTGATTCGCACAGTGTGCCAACCAGGTGATAGTTTCAAAAAACCTGCGCTTCAGAGCGAATTAGACGATCTTCGATAAGAGCGATCCGCCTCAAAATCCAAAACATCTAACATTGTCCTAGAGCCATATTTGTACCTAGTACTATGGCGCTCCCATTAACACATTTGATGATGCACAGAAAACTTAGCTCATGATAGCTTTCAGCTAACAGCTATTCGGAAGCCCGAAAGGATTCAACCGTTTAAGCGTGAACCGTCGATTATAAATACTTTCGTAAGTTAGCTTTAAAGGACGCTTTTAGTCCTTGTAAATACGCATTACGACTCCACAGCTACCAAATCCATACGGCGCCAGCAACCATTAAAACACCCGACACTACTAAAACAATAGTAGAGGCGCGATTGCTGCCTTTCAAAGTATGACCAACACCCACATCCATAACTAGGTGTCGAATTCCGGCTACGAGATGATAAATAAATGAAGAGTATACCAACCAGAAACTAACTTTGCCGAAAGGTGAAGAAAAAATCTCCTTGACTTCATTAAAACCCTTTTCTGACTCCAACGATTTGCTCAGCATATACAGTATCAGTCCCAGAAAAATAAAGAGCATAATTCCTGAAATCCGGTGCAGAATCGATGTAAGCGCCGTGAGAGGAAGCTGAATGGTTCGAATATCAAGATTAACCGGCCGCTTTTTATTCATTTTGACTCCAGTCAACAATTCTAGTGGGGGATTTCAGTTTTCGATCTCATTCATCATAGCAGCTGTAACTAAGGCTGGCGGCGACAATAATGGAGATATTCGGGGCTTACGTTGCATTTTGAGGTCGCAAGTGCATGTGCGTAAATTGAAGCAAATTGCAAGGTTATGCCCAATAGGTAGCTAGCTTATTAATTTAACAAAAGTGACGTGTGTCGTTCTGCAGGGCATGCTGTTCCCCAACCCTGGAAAACCTATCCTCTTTAACACGTCAAAGTCGATTGATAGGCTTGCTGCAACAGCTATCTGCCCGGTTGAAGTCGAAGATCGATGTATCTGTAGGGTTTGGAAATAAATGCGGGCGCCCACCGCACTCACGGCTCAGTTACCATTCTTTGTGCATCGCGGCCGCGCGGCTAGTTGGTAGCTGTTCTAAGCCTAGTCAGTGCCGCCCTTCGCCCCAAGCCCCATAGTCAGATTTGAGAAATGACAGTAGGCGATGCCGCAACGCGCTTCATCGACCTATGTAAAACGACTCCTTTATCGAAATAGTGCACTCATCGCTCTCCACGGCGATCCCTTCATCGCGAATTGCACCGCCCAAGACGATCTGCACTGAAATCAATACTTTCTGATGCCTCTTGATTAGAGATGCCAGCTATAATCATCTCATCGCCAACGCATACGGCGTTCGGCAGCCAACACACTCTCACTCACTACTGGAAGCTCAGACATGAAAACCATAGGCATTGAAAACTCGAAGTCCAGCGTACAGGCCCACTTAACGCTTGGAACCAAAACTATGGGGCTAGGTATCTATGGCGCGTACTTGGCTCTCGCTATTATTTACTTCTGGTTCGGCGGCATGAAATTTACCCACTACGAGGCCGAGGGCCTGGTTCCACTGGTGAGCAACAGCCCGCTTTTGGGATGGGTGTATAGCATTTTTTCGGTCGACATGTTCTCCAGCCTGCTCGGCATACTAGAGATTTCGATCGGCACTCTGATCGCAGGCCGCATGCTGTCGCCCAAACTATCCGTGGTAGGAGGCGCTCTGTCTGCAGGCCTGTTCTTCACAACCCTTAGCTTTATGTTTTCCACTCCGGGCGTCATTGAGCCTAGTTTAGGGTTTCCGGCGATTTCCGTTGCGCCAGGTCAGTTTCTGCTTAAAGACTTAGGGTTGCTTGCTGTTTCGATATTTGTGGCAGGCCATTCGCTGGTTGAACTGGAAAAACGTAAAATTAATGCATAATTTTTTCAATGGCTTAAGGCAGTAATGCCTTAGGCCTTTTTGCCATCATTTTCCCCCGCCAGATCTTTCAACCAGTCACGAGGGCTCAACCCCGTCTTGCGTCTAAATGCGCGAGACAGCGCCGAAGGACTTTCGTAGCCGACTTGAGCTGCAATCAGCGTAATCGAGCGCCCTTCTCGCATCAGCTTCTGAGCCAGGCTAACTCGCCAACTCAACAAATAATCAGCAGGCGTCTGTCCGATGACACTCTTGAAATGCACGGCATACGCAGCGCGTGACATATTTGACTCACTGGCCAGCTCTGCTATTGACCAGGCATGTTCCGGGGAGTTGTGCATCTGTAAAAGCGATCGGGCAAGCCGCATGTCGGCCAGTCCAGCCATCATTCCGGTGCGCAACTGGTGATGATCGAGCAGGTAACGGAGCAACAGAATGATTAGGAGCTCAAATAAGCGCTCAAGCGCGGCTTCCCTTCCACAATGCACATTTGCCGCCTCGGCAAACATCCACTCCAACGTGTCTGCCAGCATGGGCAGATCATCGAGTGCGAGCACCAAACAGTCCGGTAATGAAGCCGACAAAGGATTATCAATTCCGCCCTCAAACTCCATGGAAGCACACAACAACTTTGCGCCATCGGACTCACCCGCAAACAATTGATGCTTGGCGGGGCGTGGCATAAAAATCAAGCTAGGGCGAGTGAGCTGCAAATCCTTGCGATCGGGACCAAGCAACGTCACGCTGCCGGCCTGAAGCAGATGGATATAACCTCGCCGCTCGGCGCCATCGTAAGATGCAGAGCCGCATAGGTCGCCGTCATAGAACAGATTGGCCCGCACGCCGAACCGCGAGAGCAAATTAGACAAACGATCCATTGGCCGATCCTTGACGAGTCAGAACGCACAGACCATACCATCTGCGTTGTCGTTCAGTGCCTGTAGCGAACATGCCGGCGTAAATCAGCCAACGGATAAAGTGATCACTGAGCAGCTCAGCCTCCCTTTCCAGTTCGGCTGTTAAAAAAACAACACCGTTGTTTGAAAGCACCAGCAAATCAAGTGGCTGGCGACATCTGCGTGATCAACGCCAGCGCCTTGGCATTGCCAGCTGCCTCGTACTTCGTCAGCAGCAGGGACAGGATCGCCGAGTTGTAGAAGATGATCGCGTTGCCGATCAGCCTGGCGCACTGGTTGCTGATCTCGATTTCGATGTCGGTGCGGCCGGTCAATTCCTTCTTCCCACCGACTTGGGCGATGGTCGAGCGTAGCTGGTGATAGGACTCAATGCGGTTCTGCGAGCGGTGAACATTACGCTCCAGTTGCGGGTCGCGCAGGTAGCGCAGTGTGTAGATACTGCGGATGAGCTTGTCGAACTCGAAGATTGCGCGCCGCGTCGGGTTCGGCGCCGTATAGGTGCACAGCTTGCGGATCAGCGTGCCCTGCGTCATTTCCTTCAGGCCCAGTGTGGCGACGATTCGGTCGATGTTCGCCTTCTCACCGACGATGAGTTGCCGGTCGATCTGGCCAGCCGGCCGGATCAGGCATTTCTCGTACAATGCCAGATCATCGGCGCAATACAGCTCCTGCAACTGGTCGTCGAGGTCGGTGAAGCGCGGCTCGAAACGAAGTCCGAACCAGTGCAGGATGGCGAAGTTGGCCTTGTTGATGCTGTGCATGTCGCCGGTGATCGCGCTCGGCACGATGTCCGACGTGTTGCGGTACCAGATGTCGAACACGTGGTGAGCCTCGTACTCGTGTGCGCCTATCAGGTAGCCGTTCAACGGCACGTGATTGCACAGCAGCGTGTAGGCGACGACGCCCTTGCCGCGGCCGAAATATTTGCGCGAGTAGCGCGCCTTCACAGTTGGTCGCTCGACGCCGAATTTCTGCCCATCAACGGCACCGTACAACGAATCGAGGTCGAACGAGTAATGCGGGAAGATCGGCAGTGCGGCGATGGCGTTGCTGATGCAATCGTTGGCCACATGTAGCGTCGCCTGGCGCAGGTACTGCTGGTAGGTACTCTCCAGGACGTGGTACGGGATGTCGCTGGTACGTGCCATAACCTGGTTGCCGTGGTTCATGGCTTGGGCAATGATCACCGCCATCAGACTGTCGGCGTCGGCTACCTTCTTCGCATAGCGTGGCTGCAATGGTGTCAGCGCCGACAGGAACTGGCACTGGCCGTTGACGAAGCGAAACACGTCGGCGACATCGCAGTATGGCAGTTGCTCGTAGAGAGCTTGCTCGCGCGCCTTCTGGTTCTCCCCCTTGGGCTTGCGCCAGGTCAGTCTCTGCGTGTCCTTGTCGTATTCCAGGTGCGTCAGCTTGCCCTGTTTCAGCTCGCGATTGAACGCCACCCATTGCGCACGCAACTCGGTCGCCAGTGCATCGAGCTGGGCACTGACCGGCTGCCGCAGGAAGGGGATGTCCATCTGCGCGAGCACGGCGGCTTTCTCGTCCATCGAAACCAACTCGTCGGACAAATGCCGGTGCTGCAAGCTATCGTCAATGTAGAGCTCGCCCGCCTGGAAGCGTTTCCTGACCTGACGGTAAAGCCAGAATTCGTAACGATCGGCATGCAGGCCTGTCGGCGTGCCTTCGGCATCGAACATCAGCAGGTACGGACGCAAGCGTTTCGGCAGCGTTGCCGCCGGACATTCGTCGAGTGGCCGTTGTGATAGGCGCTGCTGCTTGGCGAACACGCTCTTGGCCCAAGTCAGCGCCGCGAGCCATGGGTTATCGGGGGCCGTGCCGGCGAAGTCGAGCGCGACGTACAGCGGCCGTAGATGGCGTCGAATGCGTTCGGCCAGGCCGTCCACCGCCTGCCAGTGCAGCGCCAGTTTGTTCAGTGGCTTGACGCTCATGCGCTGCGCCGTGTTTTGCAGCAATTCCCTGGACATGATTTTGTAGGCGCGTTGGCGCACCTCGCCGAACGGCGTCGGATCGGCCACGCTGTCGTCCACGTACAGCGACAGCAGGCGGCCAACCTGCGGCGTTTCCTGATGGCGTCGCAGCTGTTCGGCGACAAAGGACTGTTTCGCACCCGTGCGGCTCTCGTCCTCAAGTTTTTTCATGTGGAAGGCCATCGCGTCGACCAGGTTGTCGGTGAGCTGCCGGTAACGTACCCAGGCATAGCACAGCAGGTAGAGCCGGGTCTGCTCCGCCTTCAGGTGGCGCAGGTCATGGACGGTATAGAAGTTCGCCAGGCTCGCGTAGTACAGCAGGTTCTGCTGCGAGATGCCGAGCTTGGGCAGCAGCGCCTTGGCGATCCCGTGCAAGGACTTCAGCGTGGCGCGCTTCTCGCGCTCCCCTGCCATCTGACGCCAGCCAAAATCTTTAGCGTCCTGCTTGAGCGCTGCCAGTTGAGACAGGGTGTCGTCACGCACCAGGAGCTGGCCCAGCGCAGCTTTGGCCGATTCGTCCAACACTTCTGCCAGCAAGCCGCCCAAGCGCCTGCGTTCGGTGGACAGGGCTTCACTGACCAGCTCTTGTAAGGTGGTGTGGCCGGGCCGGATGATTTTGTGCTCGCTGAGCCAAACGATCAGTTCGGCGGCCACGAATCCTGGCATTACGTCGCGCCGCACGATCTGTTCAGCCTGCTGTGCCAGTTGCGGCAGGAAGCTAGCCGCCCACGACCGGTAGCCGAACAGTTCGGCGATCTGACCCCTCTGGCTGTAGTGCTCATGCTTGGTGATCGCCTTGCGTTCGAACGCTTCGCCGTGGAAATAGCGACTCAGCACGAAGGCGCAATCGTCCTCGACCTCATGCCAATCGAAGCGGAAGAAAGCATGCTTGGCCTTGAAGTAGCCGATCTGCAAGACGCAATAGACTTGGGCCTGCAGGCTAGGCCGGCTGCTGGCGAACGCCAGTTCAGATTCGGTCAACGCCAGGTATTCCAGCCGCTGAGCATCGTCGAAGTCCGGTAGGCCGTACAAGGCTTCCTGCTCTGCGTCAGAAAAGACGGTGAGTAGCTTATTCTTGTTGCTCATCGACCGTCCTTCCCGCACCACGCCAACCTGCTCGCGTCAATGTTTCGATCAACGTAGTGCGCTTGACATTGAAGTTGCGGCACACCGCCGCCTTAGACATGCCGCCATCGAGCGCGGCGACGATGGCGTCCAGCTTCTCACCAGTGATCGCCTGCGGCCGGCCGCCGATCCGGCCGCGTTTGCGTGCGGCGGCCAAGCCCGCGACGACGCGCTCCTGAATCAAGGCGCGCTCGTACTGCGCGAGCGCACCGAACACCTGGAACAGGAATTCGCCCGAGGGCGTCGTAGTGTCCAGGTTCTCTGTCAGCGAGCGGAACGCCACCCGCTTGTCCTTGAGCGAAGTCACAATGGCGAGCAGGTGCGACAGCGAGCGACCGAGCCGGTCGAGTTTCCACACCACCAGCACATCGCCGGCTCGAACGAACTCAAGCGCCCGCGCCAAGCCGGCACGGTCATCCTTCGCGCCAGAGGCACGATCCTCAAACAGGTGACGCGGATCGACGCCGGCGGCGAGCAGCGCGTCGCGCTGCAAGTCCGTGCTCTGGCGGTCGGAGTCCGACGACACGCGCATGTAGCCAACCAACATAGGCGGATAACCATCAAAAACAGGTTTCCGCATAATAGTGAATAGCGATAGAGTTTTCCGTACATTTTTGAGGGGGTGTTGCACAGGTAGCACAGCGGCGGCTGACAGCCTGTCGCAAAACAAATGTTTTACGACACCTCCTTGAGGTTGCCGCGTTTACATCATTACCTGAACAGGTATAAAATTCCGTCATGACAAACAAAGAAAAACCGCTCGAATGGATCGCGAGCAGCCACAAGGATTTGATGGCGTTGCCGTCCGACGTGCGTCGCCGTTTCGGTTACGCGCTCTCGTTGGCGCAGATAGGCGATCAGGATGACGCAGCAAAGGAGCTCAAGGGGTTCGGTGGTGCCGGCGTGCTGAAGGTCGTCGAAGACGATGCCGGCGGCACCTATCGAGCGGTATACACGGTCAAGTTTGCGGAAGCGGTGTTCGTCCTGCACTGCTTCCAGAAGAAGAGCAAGAGCGGAATCGCCACGCCAAAGGCCGACATGGACATCATCCGCGCTCGGCTGAAGGTGGCCGAGGTATTGGCACAGGAGCTATGAAATGCAAAAACGAATCATTGAAGGCGTCGAGGTTCAGCGCAGCTCGGGCAACGTCTTTGCCGACCTTGGACTGCCTGACGCTGAAAAGCTCAAGATCAAGACCGGCCTGGTGGTCGAGATCAGGAGGGCCATGCGCGCCCTTGGGCTGACTCAACAAGCGGCGGCCAAACGCATGGGCATCCCGCAACCGAAGGTGTCGGGCATGATGCGCGGCGACTTCACCAATCTATCCGAACGCAAGCTGATGGATTGTCTGAATCGCCTCGGCTACGACATCGAAATCAAGGTACGGCCAGCAGCCGAGCCGATCGGGCATCTAACGCTCGCAACCGCTTAATCGGGGCACTGTTGCAAAGTTAGCGATGAGGCAGCCTTTTGTCTTATTCAAAGGCCTTACATTTCAAAAACTCTGCTTACC
>PPYE01432718.1_pt1 | contig 33517 bp, 24 predicted proteins | sample 1559881 | NCBI WGS metagenome assembly PPYE01 (sample SAMN08240022, study PRJNA423297) | Human gut metagenome, whole genome shotgun sequencing project.
CATTGAAGTTGGAGCAGTTTGCTTCAACTATAGTAGAACACTTAGCAAAAGTCTAGCCGGTTTATTATTTAGCGCTTACATATAAAAGGAGCCCTTTCGGACTCCTTCCTAAATGTACTATTTTATTCATCATCTCCACGATTCTCGGTGCAGATATCATCTAGCCACCCTTCATCGTAAGAGCTTCCACAGTCCTTGTATGGTACAGCACGAGGTCTGCCCATTTTATACAAGGAGCAATTCTTTGGCCCATAACAAAATGTTTCGAATCGGAACTTCTGAGTAACACCCCAGTTGTACTCAATCGTAACATTGGCCATGCAGGCCCATTTACAGGTAAAGCATTTACCCTTCCAGCGGGACTTGTCCAGCATACGACAGCCACGCCAATCATACACAGAAAGTGCCGGAAGATCACCTATCCAAGGTTCAGATGTTTCTTCATCACTTACCGGTGTTTCTTTCAGTTTCTTCAATGCACCAGCACGGTAATAATCTGCATATTCCCATTCCGGATATTTCTTTGTCCAGGCTGTCCCGTTGATTTCATCACCAATATGGCAGCAAAGCTTTTCATATTGTTTCTCAGAAATTGCGACAGAGAAATCACCTTCAGTCTCATTTGCCACGCCGGTCAGAAAAATATTATAACCAGTCATAGAATGAGTGCGGTTGTCCAGGCGATATCTCCATACGTTAGATCTCGGCTGCACGGAGCGGATTACTCCCTGAAATGCAATTTTTTCCGGTATCTGTTCCTTCATAATTCTTATTCCTCACACTGATCAATCAGTGCTAACTTAATGCCAAGTGCTCCGTACTTCATTTCCGCCTCTTCGGAGTAGTACTGGCGCATAGCATTAGCCGCTTCTTCTGTAGATAATGCACCATCAAAGCCGCAGACTGAAAGTGGGATAGTAGTGAACAGTGCTGCAAAAGACAGCGCATGATGCAGGGCTTTTACCTTCGTGAAAAGCTTCTGCTCTGGATCAGCTGTATTGGTAAATGTAATCGTATCGCCAATCTTTATCTGCTGGCGTTTCTCATCGTTCAAACGGAGCTCGATATTCTTTTTACCAGTCTCAATTGCGGTGAATGGATCCGGATTCAGTTTCATGTTGTGGTTCATAAAATCAGTCCCTTCAATGATTCTTTGGGCATAGTATAGCACAAAAGTAAGCTGATGATTTCTACTAAAATGACCCTTAACGCATCATACAACACTCACCTAACACTCACTTCCATCCCTTTTTTCTTGATTTTTCAAGGGAATAGGCATTGTCTAACGCTCACTTAACACGCGCTAACACTTATGCTGACGAGATAATACAAAATCTCACAGACTATTCTTCGATAATAAATAATCTGTGGGATTCATGATTAACCACTTCTTATTTGCTTCCCATTATTTCCAGTCCTCTTACTCTACCAGCTCGAGAAATATACGATGATGCAGATCCTAATACCTCCTGTACCTTGTCAGACATTTTTGTTGTCTGACTTAATCCTGGTTGGACAATTACAACATATCCAACGAGTTGTTTTGTTGCACTTCTTAAATCTTTCAGCAACGTTTTGGCATCACCTCTAATCGGAATACAGTGTGACGATGATTGCCTTGAACGAATCTTGTCAATTAATTTACCCGTTGATGATAACCATATTATAGATTTAACTGCTTGACCTGCGACTTCATAAACATCGTTCATGCTATTATTATATCCTGCCGCAGATTTTTTCTTAACATGATACAATTTGACAATCCATTGGTTTGTATCCTCCTGTACAACAACATAGTCCGCCATCTCGCCTGAACCATGGTCATATAATATATATTTATTCTTAGGATTCTCTAAAAGTATCTCTCGTAATGAATCCTGAATAGATTTCTTACCCTTTCTAGTTTTAGTCCCATTTTTGACAAACTCAACAGTAACATCTGTATTATAAGAATCCCAATCGATTCCAATAATCTGATTTTTATCATATGTTAATACATCATTAGTAGGACCTTTATATATTTCAAACCCTTCGATGATTGTGTCATCAAATGTTTTTATACGTAACGGATGATCAGTTAAATAACTAGAGAGATCCAACAATTCTGAACCATTGCAGATATAAAACTTCTCTTCGTAAGAATTATATTTGCCTTTGATATCACACTCAAATATCTGTTCTTCTTCATCAGCTTGCAATTGAATTTTTACTTTAGTCTGATCTGAATTAACGCCCAATATTCTCAATTCACAGTCCGATAATCGCCATCTTTTATTATCATTCCCTATTACTTTGACCACAGGTGAAGAGGAGTAGACGGAGTCAGAAAAATCAGCAAAAAACAAGTTTTTAGGATATCGTTTTAAACTTTCCGCTTGTGGAAGCAAGTCAAAGTTTGTATTTGTTTTTACGCAGATAGAGGTGTTAGCAATTTTTTTGCCGATGGCATCTACCCACGAAATATAATCATGTAGATTAAGATAGGAACTGCTCCATACTTTGGAAGCACTACTATACCCTATCGTTACGTCTTCCCCTCCTTGAGTAGTTTTGGCCTTACAGAAAACATGACCTGGAGAAAACATTTTTCCTGTGGCGGGATCAATAGAATTACTCACATCAGATCCTGCCAATATTCTATACGCTTCTCCTGTTTCATTAAAACGATTTACCATACCCGAGTTAAATATCTCAAAGTTTGACATTTCACCTAAAACTCGATTCATCTCTGACTTAGATATTTTTTCGTAATCACTGCAGAAACATTCCACAATAGAGTCATAGAGAACTTCTGTATGAACCGGAGAATATATGTGAATCATCTTCAGTTCCTTTTGGTAATGTACAATATATAAAGAGTATTCTTTATTTATCTTATATGCTCCGTTCATCCATATTGGAGAAGTGAACTCAATACCAATACCAAGCACTGTGTTGTCATCTAGGTTTCTAAAAATACGATTTGCTACATAGCATTCTTTAGGAAATTCAGCATTAATGTCAAAATCTTTTACACGATAAATCCTATCATGACAATTTATCGTTAATGCCTGAATCGGGAATTCCTCGTCGTCCAACTCAGAATATCCTTCAAACGTATTATAATATGCTCGCTCTTCCTGTTCTTTTTGATTTTTCCCTTCGCTCATATCAATAATCATCTGTTGCCAAATTGCATCATTAGAATATAGACGATTATTCTCAATCTCTAATTCATCGTCATTAGCTGCTATAAATTTTGCAGAACCAATATTTGAAGCATTTGTTCTTGCAAAACGACCGATAAACTGTAATGTACTTGCCAGTGACTTATGTGGTGAATGAATTGCAGCTATTTTTAAATTTGGAAAATCAAATCCCTCACCAAGCATATCAACGCATATTATTCCATCCAATGTTCCAGCCTTTAATTCTGTAAGACATTTTTTGATTTTCCTTCCGCTCATAGAACTATCAATACGTTTTAACTTAAGAGAAGTATTTTCACTATACAATTGTTCTAGATACTGTGCATTTGCCTTTGTATCTGTCCTAACCATAAGATAATGTATAAGATTTTCTGCCCTATCTGACTGCAGTACTTCTTCTGCCTTTTGAGCAATAAGTATATCTTTATTATCTTGGTCATCTGGAACCGGAATATATTGAATCTCACCGAAGATACCATCACTATACGCTTTAGACAAAGGGTAATTATATATGATATCGCCCTTTATCTCTTTCTTGTCTAATCGAAATGGTGTTGCTGTAAATAGAACATGTTTCGCCTTGCTAAGGTTTATCAGAATTTGTTCCCATGTTTTTGCAGGTGTATGATGCGCCTCATCAACTTCAACTAGGTCTATATGCTCTTTTGCCCATTCACTTTCACTCAAACTTAATGCACATGCAGGGGTAGCAACAATGACATCCGCATTTTCATAAAGTGGAATGTCTTCTTGTTTATATTTATGAATCATTTCGAAAACCTGTGGTTTCTCCATCGAATCCTTGAATACTGTCATTTTACATAATGTAGACAACGAAGTAAAATCATCGGCAATTTGTCCACGTACCATCGCACTTGGAGTGACAACCAATATCTGTTTCTTCAATAACAAGTAAGGAGCCAGCATCAATACAGCTGTTTTACCTGATCCGGTTGGCATAACCAAAATTGCAGCACGCCTATCGTTTAAAGTAAAATACGAGCCTATTGAATAAATCGCCCCTAACTGTGCATTTCTAAATCCAGGAGAATCTTCACTATCAATAGGATATGTAATATTATTGTAGTTCTTTGAAAAATAACAACCCACTAATTTTATCACCTGCATTTCTTAACAATTATATTTAACCATATTTGCGAATTAATATTTTCTCTAACATCATTGGTTTCCCAGATCTCTTCAATCTGAATTCCATCTTTATCGGAAAAATATCGAATTATATTATTTTCATCCATGTCACAAAATAATCTACCTGAATGATCATCAAATCGTGTCCCTTTACCGTACTTCCAAGAAGCATACAACACACCTCCCGGTTTTAATGCAGCAATAACCTTCTTTATTACCGACACTAGTTCATCTTCCGGAACATGAAGAAGAGAAGCGCAAGACCATATTCCATCAAAACAATCATGGTAATCCATTTCTTGAAAAGTCAGTTTTCTCACTTCCTGACCGGTCAGCTTTGAAGCACATTCACACATGGTTTCAGAGGCATCGAACGCAGTGACGGTATAGCCTCTTTCAATAAAGTGTTTGCTGTCCCGGCCGCTGCCACATCCGGCATCCAATACAGAAGCACCTTCAGGCAGGTACTTTTCAAATCGATCATATAATTTCTGCATATCCAAGTGTGCTGTACTTTCGGCATACTGCTCATCATAAAATGCAATTGTTGTTTCTAATTCTTGTCTCATAGTTACCTCATATAACCAACTGCTCTGGTAATTTCCATAGTCCGTATCCCTGCAAATAAGCAGAGTCATACAATGGTTTCATGTTATGCTCCAGGATATTTATGAACTGTTCCCTCGAATTCCCCTCAATGTATAATCTTTCAGTTGCCCAAATAGCATTCAGATTGTCTCTACGGCACTTTTCAAAGCGTGTTCGCACTTCTCCATGAGAAAAAATAACTTTGTACAATCTATACTGGCTCTCAGCCATTCTCCGAAAATACTCCCCCCAATCAGGAAGTTTATTATTCTTGCTTGAATTCAGCCTCTTTTCCATCGGAATCAAATTCCATAACTCGTCATTTGCTACATAAGACCACGGAACAAAGTGATCCAAATCAAAGTGCTGGATATCTAACTCTCTTCCAGAGTAAATATCATGGACAGACAGATGTCCGATATTAACTGCTGATTTCCACAGATCACGTGCATTGCTTAGTTTACGTGTTGTTTCATTTTCTGGAGATAATTTATAAATAATACCTGGCACTCCCGGATTACGATCCTGTAAAAAACGAATTTTTTTTAACTGAATCCAGCTTGTAATTACTGGATAATTATCGTAAATAAGTTGTTTCCAGTATTCGTTCACATGTACCTTTTTCTGTAGGCCTTTTCCGTCAATAATAGTATACAAAAGCGGTGTCTTTTTATTGATCATTTCAAAATAGGCTATTATACGCTTTTGAGAATCCCAAACATGATCGCTGCCACTTACTTCATCCAAGAAAGACGATAGTAAACGATATGGAACATATATAGTCAGACTATTCTTATCTACTCGAAGCTCTGAATCATTACGCACAATTGCTTCCATGACATCATTTTTTGAGGCTGGTTGCTTTAATAAAGGATCTTTTTCCACGATCCCGATAGCATGCTCAAGAAAGTTTTCAGACTTTCCCTTTATTGTCGGTCCAAGATGTAAATGGTAACGTGTAACTGAATACCATGCTTCCCAAATCATCTCGTTAATAATCTGATCCAATGTTAAATCCTCTTCAGTGATTGTAATCAAATTCACAATTGCTTCTAACCAATAGAATTTGTAACACTGTGATGGATCATTCAGCATTCTGGCGAATTTATCTGTATCTAAATTATTTTTATAAATCAAGTCCGAATGAAGTTCTAGCTCCATACATTTCACCCCATTACTGAGCTAACATTTTTGCTATCTCTATCAGCTTCATAAAATCTGTTTTCAGCAAGTTTATATCTGTATCTGGTCCCCAACTGATACGAACAGAGTTTTCAATTCTTTCTGGTGATAAACCCATTGCTGTTAATACATAGCTTGGCGAATAATTCCTCGACGTACACGCAGACCCATTAGAAATACCACAGTAATTCTTAGTAGAAATCATTAATGCTTCTGAAGATACCCCTTCTAAACAAACATTTAATGTATTAGAAACGCAGTATTCCGGATCCCCATTAAACGAATATTTAATTCCAGATTCATCTAATAGGCCAATAATACATTCTCTTACCGCCTGTGTTTTCGTACAATTATCAGCATAAGTATTTTCCGCTAATTCACAGGCTTTTCCACAACCTGCTACCAGTGCAACTGGAATTGTTCCTGGACGTATTCCACGTTCCTGTTGACCACCATACATAATCGCTTTTACCGGAGGAAGTTTGTATCTCTTTTTGCGTAACACTAAAACACCTACCCCTTGCGGCCCTCTAAGCTTATGGGCACTAAAGGAAAGCATATCATATGGTGTATTTCTCAATTCATCTACAAGTTTTCCACAACTTTGTGTTGCGTCGATATGGAACAAGACATTCTTCTCACGTAATGAATGTCCAATCTTTTCTATTGGTTGAATGATGCCAGTTTCATTATTTACATGCATTAAGCTCACGAGAAGAGTATTCTCCGTGACTTTGCTCAAAATTTTATCCGGATCAAGCTGACCGGATTGCTCTGGATCAACAATATCGATTTCAAATCCTTTTGCAGCCATTGCTTTCACTGTTTCTAAAACAGCTTTATGTTCAATGGATGAAGTAATAATATGTTTCTTGCCACTCTGCATTGCATATGCTTCTAATCCTTGAATAGCAATATTATTACTTTCTGTCGCTCCGCTAGTAAAGAAAACCTCTCCAGTTGAGATACCTAACAGAGAAGCAACTTGTTTCCTTGCGGTTTCTACAATTCCTCTTGCTTGATCACCATAATCATGAGTTCTGCTGTCTGCATTTCCAATATGATTTCTGTATACATCAATCATAGTATCTAATACGGCTTCATCTATAGGTGCTGAAGCATTGTAATCCAAATAAATGCTCATTTTACTTATTCACCGCCAAATTCAATAAATCATCTATATTTTTTATAAAGCCGGTTCCACAAAGATGTGCAATACCTCGTTCCAAATTCAGATGAAAATACTTGATAATTGTGTCATTATCTGTTGGAAGACCCATTTTTAAGCACCATGCTTTTGTTAATGCCTCATATATTTCATAGTATTCTCCACCAAACGTATACCAGGACATTTCCAGATTACTATCTGCAACTATCGGAATATCTGTAGGGATTGTATTCTCTGAAAATGAGTATGATAATGCCCATCGGCAGAGAATATTCCAATTCTTAATTCCAGTTTTTGCCTTTAATCTGGAAAGTTGATCCTTTGCTTGCTGAGATACACGTACTTGTTTGATTATCATTTATCCTGAAAATATCCTTTCAAAATCGTAGTACTCTTTGTTTCTTCACTATAACTTAACGTAAATTCATCACCAACTGATTCCTTCATCATGTTGTAATAAGTATGATCTATTTCAGAATCTGTTGAGAGAATGATTGTCTGCTCACTTGCCTGAGGAAAATAGGTAGTAACAAGGGAAGTTCTATGCATAGAATCTAATCTAGACAGTGGAGTATCAATTATAACCGGCAGTTTTTTCTTAGAACAAATTGCTAACGCCCAAAGTATTGCGATAACCATTAACTGTTTCTCACCAGCAGATAATGAATCTTTTGAAACGTTCTTACCTAAATCATCTAAATATGCAATATCCAGACTTCTTGGATCCATTACAATTTTCTGAATTAAATTCTTCTTATTGGCAAGTTTTTTATAACAAGCAGTAATCGTATCTGCAAGAACACCTGTCTTTCTTTTCTGAAGTTCTACAGTAAATTCCTCAGCAATATGTAATGCAATATTTGAATATCTCATCATTCGATCGGAATCATCAAGAAGTTCCTCGTTAGCCAAATAAGCTTCCACTGCTTTGGAAAATTCAGATGATGCTGCCATAAGCGCACCGTTAATAGTTGTTCGTTCTTGTTGCTTGGAAGTTAACTCTACATTTAATTGAACTAATTCCAATTCCTGTTCACGAATATCTGTAAACAATTCACTTAGCACCTTTTCATTAATATCCAGGGATAAGTAACTTTCCACCTCATCTAAATTCTTCTGCAAGGCTCCTTTTCTTTCAAGCAATTGTTTAGTAGAGGAAGTAACTTGTGTTAAAATCTCCTCAATCAAACTGTTTAACTGAAAGAGTGCATGATCAGATACTCCATATAATGGCTCGGTTGCTGCTGCTTCTGACATTTCCTTTACGAAATTTACAAATGCTTTATTATGTGGATAACTCTCGGTATGCTGAACCGAATACTCTTGGAGCAAAATCTCGATCTGCCCCATTGCTTGTTGCATTATAAGATCGTTATGTTCATCTTCAGCTTGCAATTTAATATCAAGTATTAGGTCTTTAACTAATACTAATGGAAGTGCATCTGCAGAAGCGTCAATCAGCAAGGCTTGATTCTGGTCAATTTCAGCTAATAAATCAGATCGTTTTTGCATCAATGCTTTTCTTTGTTCAAACACATCTCCGCCTTTTAATTCATATTGATGATGAAGCTCCTCAATTTCATTTTGCTTTTTAGCAACATCCTGAGTAATTTTTTCGATATCTTTATCTGTCTTTTGCAAGGCAATTTCTAGTTCTTCTTTTTTCTGCCTAAGTTCCTCTAAATCCATCCCTGCCCGTCCATGAGTTGTCTTCTTTGATGATTTTCTAAGTACACGACCTAAATCATTCTTTAAAACATCCAACACACTAATGCCAAGCATTGAACGTATAGATTCTTTCATTTGAACATTGGTATCATCTACAGCAAGTTCAGCTATTTTTTCGCCATCAAAGAAGTAAAAACTTGACAGTGCGCTTGGAAGAATATTTTCAATGAACATTGCCCAGTTTTTAGTAAGGAATTCACTGTATTGACCATTTTCCTTAACAGTAATAGTTTCTGCAGTTCTTCTGCTCAACGAGTCCCATTTTCTGTTAATTACGTATTCTCTACCAGTGCTTTCTCTCATAACAAATTCAAGTTCAACAGAAGCTTGCTGACTCCAACTACTTTTATTAATGTATGAACGCAGGTATTTACCGTAAGTCGAATAATTACTTTCTTTGTATGCAATAGAGTTTGAACCATATAAAGCTAAAAGTATCGCCTCAAGAAAAGTGGTTTTTCCTCGACCATTCATACCTCCGACTAATACAATCGGCTTATCACTTGTAAATTCAAATGAATTTTGACCGGCATAAACACCGAAATCATTCAATGTAAGTCTTTTAATTATCATTCTTCCACATCCTCGACTTCTGAGTCTTCCTCAGATATATAATCCAGGAATTTTTCATTATACTTTCCACCCATTTGTTTTTTTCGATTCATACGATCTGAATAGTATGCTGTTGCATCTTCTTCATTCATGTAAAAAGTACGTCCAATTGCCTTCTCAATATCGTTAAGAATACCCTTTCTTGCATTTAATCCCTGCGCACGATTCTCTATATCTACCAAATTATACATCATCTCAAATGCAAGTTCTTCTTCTCCATATAGTCTACTGCAAACAGATTGCAATATTTTCCATTCTTCTGAACCGAAATTATCAAAACAAATCCAATCTGGATCATCAAATTCCATTCCAGTAACCTCTTTGTAAATAGTTGGTACTGAATCACAGAATTCATGTTTCTCCTGAACCCAAATACGGCGTATAGCTCGCAGTTCTTCAATTCGAATAAGTTTCAATGTGCTAAATTCTTCTGGTCCATTCAGATTGATATCCTGCTGAATTTCTAAAAGTTCTTTAAGCCATGCTTCGCGAACCTCTTTCTTATATGGTCCATGAAACAATTTGCCGTAATTACCTTGTAAATTTCCATGCATTCTTCGAAAACTTCTACGTTCACGATCACCTTCAGGATTTCCAAATTTATTTCTAAACTCTAATAATGGAGTCATCCATTCTTTTTCTTCATCATTAGCGATCATGGCCTCCATTGATTTATCGTTTTCTACCATTGTACAAACCCAACAACCAAAACGACTTTTGCCACATGATGGCATACTTTTATCAACCATCAATGGGCATTCATTATCAGCTGTAGCTCCACGATACATGGTCATTAAATCCATATTAGAGTAACCCCAAGGATTTTTATACTGCATTAGAAATACCCAAACATCATCATTTGACCAGGTTTCCAAAGGAGAAAAAACTAATTCATTGGCAAGTGTAGGATTTGGACTCAATAACTCTCGAACACGCTTTTTTTCGAGACTTGTCATCGTTCTATTTCTACGAGAACTTTCTTGCTTTCTAGTTCCTAATACAAGAATAATTTCTCCATGTTCTGCTATTTTATTTTTTATAAAATTATTAACAGGTTTGATTTTTAAACGATCCGTGCACCAACGATATTTCATTCTTGGAAAAGGATATCCTCTTCCAATCAGATTCACCCAAAATGTATCATTAAAGTCTGGAATCAATTTTTCAGGAATGAATGGAACCTGTTTTTCTTTTGCCATTTCTCTCATAGCATCTAATGATTTTTCAACCCATTTTGAGACGACCGGAGATTCAACTAATGTATCCGTATTCATGATATGTATTGGTTTTTTTCTTAACTCAACCGGAAGTCGTTCAATCGCCATCCAGACTAGCTGAACAGCTGCAGTACTATCTTTACCTCCTGAATAACCAATCATCCAAGGAATATCATCCGATAAGTATAGATTTTGAACTGTGGTAATCAGACCGTCTATATATTCTTTTGTAATTGTACCCATATACTTAATTCCTATTCTGATAATGTCTTTTTCAGCGTTTTTTCAGCTGATTCTTCGTCCGAAGATAACGGAAGATTAAGATTATTTTTAAGGATATTAGCAATTAACATTGCTGCCTTTTTATTTGTAATGATTCTTCCATTTTGATTAATTGCACGCATTAGCCATTGATTAGAACTTCTGTGCCAATCAACCTTCTCAAGCCCCTTTAAACAGCTATCCAAGTCAATTTCTGGATGCATAAACAAATAATGTCCAATCCTTCCCAGTGCTTGTATTACAATACTTTGTGTAGCAATATAGTTTTCTCGTAAATCTACCTTTGTTATCTCTTTATTTTCTAATTCCTTCCATTGCGACATATAAAGGCAAACGCATGACCAAAAGCGATATAAGAAGGCATCAGCAGAATCCAATGAACGACGTCCAATAACAGCCTTGTTGGCAGTATAAAATGTATTCAGTGTAAAAAGACTTGAAGAGTATTTCCCGAGAATATCTTTTTCCTTATCTGTATATGTATTTAAAAATGGGATCTTCCCTATTACTTCTCGTGTAATTACCGCCATTCCATCTCTAGAATCGTATAATTCAGAAATAGAGTTTGATGTCTTTACAGCATTTTTATTTAAATCTGTAAAAATCTGCTGACTTTGAGCCAACCCTTTATCAGCAAAGAATACAATAGAAATTGTTTCATCTCCTAAAGATGGATCTTCCTGAAGAGCTTCAAGTATTGCTGATTTTCTATGCTGTCCATCATTAATTAAAAATTTTGCATCCATACTTATTTCCAAAACACCAACGTCTGGTACCTCAGTGGAAGAACAAAATTTAAAATCTCCATCTATTGAAGCTGCTAGCGCGGAAAAAACGTAAGATTCTCTGTTATCTAAAATGTACTTACTAATTACAGGAATTCGGGCCTCATTAAGTTTTCGTTGAGCCCTATACTCTGGCAGTACATATTCATCATCTGATGGGAATAACCTAGACAGCATTTTTAACGGCACCATTGCTATATAGTATTCCTTTTTTGCTTGTTTTCCCCTCACAACAGGGAATTTATATACAAAATCCATTTTCTCTCCTAAAACATCAAACGAGATATACTTAAGTATCTACTTAAGTATATCTCGCAGACTAAAACATGTCAATATTCTTGTGCTATTATCAGAATCTGTCCTTCTTCAAAAACACATTAATTTTTAAAGTTTATAACAAATTTATTCTCTAAGTGCTCTTCCTTAATCCAGCGTATAATATTATCCGTAACATCACTCACTTTAGCTTTTCTATTTGTTACAGAAACAATAAAGGATCTTATTTCATCACTCAGATTCAGGCTTTCCTCTAATTGATCAACATCATCTATACTTTTCTTCAGAAGAGTTAATCTTGAATTAACGCCATCATCAGACAACGATAAACCATTCCACTCACTTCCATTGGCTATATTGGTTCTGATTTTTGATGCGCTTTCCAAATCTGATGCCAAATTCCCCAATGTATTGAGCTTCGAAATGCTTCCGGCCGTCTTCTTCTGATGGTATGATTTCCATTCCTTCGTAAGATTCGCATTCACCTTTTTGTTTATATGCTGACGCGCGCTGTTCAAGGAATCGGCATCTACTACACCGGACGATATCACATTTCTCAACTGTGTTATGCCTTCTTCTAGGTTTGTGACTGTCTCGCTAGTGATTGAATAATCCATTAACTGAGTGGCCTTTTGTAATTTACTCATAGAAGATGAAAAATCCACAACTATAGTCGAATAGTCCGAATCATTTTTTGCCTTCTTCTCAGCATCTAAAGCCGCATTTTCAACTATATCTAACTGCTTCATCTTTTTAATAGACTTGCTTAAGCTATCCGATAACATGATTTTTCTTCACCTCCTCGATAACCAGCTGACATTCATCAAGCATTTTAGTCTCGTCAAGGTACTTGGTCTCATGCGCTTCGCCAGATCCCACTCCCTTATTTTTCATTCTTGTCTCAACCTCACTATTTGCCTTTTCCATATCATTTGCTGCAAGTTTCAACAAATCAACGAACGGTTTCAATGTCTGCATTGGATCACGGCTTAACCTAATTAAAGCCTCGATAGAATCTTCTATTTCTGCTATTTGCATTGCATTCTTTATTGAACTCAATATTGATGTCGAATTCTTTTTACAGTTATTAATCCAAGTTGAATCATAATGTACCGCAATGCTGACATGACTCTTTTGAGCCTGCTGATAAAAGCTTCCAACTTGTTTGATGATGTCTTCTATATCGCTGGAATCTTCAAGCTCTTCCAGATCAATGTACTTCTTTAACACTTCTATTTGTAAAGAAAGCGCAGCTTTCTCATCTCCAACAACGATATCTACTCGATCCAAAACTTTCTTTAAATATTCGCTGAAAATTCGTCTTTTTTTTACCGGATCATTGAGCTGTAAATCAGACTCTTCAAATCGAAGACCTGTTTTGATGGTTTTTCGAACAGCCTTATTAAACGCAATATGATCAAATTCATAATTAGTGGATGTCAAGGCAGTTCCTTGTGGCAGATTATAATACTGTAACACGCAATTACGTGCATCTTTTCCATCCGCCCCATTCATCATCTTCATCAGGTCATTCCAGGTTTTTGTATGCCCGTTGTTTGTTTGAACCGAAGGGTTTTTATGCAAAAGCATATCTGGTGTGAAATTCTGCGGATTCTGATAATTCTTACAGTATCCATTCAAAATCAACCTCAGAAACTCCGCAGCTGTTGCATATGTAAAATAATCGGCCTGAGTATCATCATAATGCATAATTGCATTTACTATGAGCGGCTTTATGCTATTACTCCATTTTTGAACTCGATAAAGGTAGTCTGTAGAGCCTTTAAAATTCCATGACTTTTTACCCACTTCACTCCATCGCACAAAGGCTTCAATGATTTTTCTTGATTCTATAGAGGCTGGTAAGGTAACAACGGCATCACTTTTCATGGTCTGACGTTCAAATGCAACTAGGTATTTATTTCCAGTATCACGGATTTTTAGCATTGCATCAATAGCTATTCCCTCGGAAAGCCAATCAATAGTGTTATACAGATAATCATTTATATTCTTTCTCGCATCATTTAAGGCTCGAACATTCTTTGTGGTAGCTCCTATACTAAGCTTGTAATCCTTATGTTCGATCCAGCGATCCACTTCTGCCAATGCAATAAGCACCTGTTCGTTTTCTTTTTCAAGTGGCTCATCCTCTTTAGGTGGATGCGTTGTACCACCTCCTGATGTATCAGTTTCTACACCTGGCTCATCAGGAACTGATACCTCGTTACCATCAATAATTGGTAATCCTAATTCTTCATATACATCTGAAGGAATTCCTGCAATATGCTTTATTCCATTCTTTTCATAAGTTTGTAACTTACCATTACCCCAGATATACATGAAATGAGACAACCTAATTTTAGTTGCATCATTTAAAGAATTGTTATTATAAATCGCATTCTGCAACTCTGGATTCGCTACATGAAACGATGGCCGTTTTACTGGGAACTCACCCAAATGATCTAACGCATCTTTTACATATGGCTCGATAATCTCTCTCATCAATGCACGCGGATTACGTTTGGCAATGTCTTGTTTTTCATATAAGAAAAGAATAGCGTTCTTCGTAAATGGGAATAGATTTATACTTTTTCCCTCAAGCTTATGCTCTCCCCAGCCTTTTCCATTTGTAACTGTATGAACTGGATAAGAATCCATGCTTGCCTTACCTACTTCAACCCATTTCTGTATAACATCAGCTTCAAGAGAAATAGTGTTCAAATATTTTGCAAAAAATTCAATTAGTCCATTCTGATCTCCGGAAAACAGATCATCTGGAACATATACAAAGTTATGAATTCTTCCCTTAGTATTTGTCTTAAACTTCTCACGGTAATAACCATCCGTAGAACCAACGATTGCATTTATTCTGCACATGTTCTTGTCTGGGTATTCGATCTTATCTGTTAGCAAAGCATCAAGAAGCGAGTCATCTACACCGGATGCAGCGGTTATATCTTCTATAAGAATTGTTAGTGTCTTTCCCTGTTTAAACAATTCCTGACGAATCTCTTCTATTACATTCGCCAAATCACCCGGCTCCAGACCAGCACATCTCTGAATTACTTTCTCAACAAATAAGTTCACATATGCTTTAATCGAATTAATAAACGGAACATCATCTATCATATTCTTTGCAATTTTACGCGCTTTCTCATCTGCACTTGCTAAGATTTGATAATAGAGTTCTGTGTCAATCTGAAAATCCTCTTGATGGAACTCAGGAATAGAATCGTTTATTTCATTTGACTTATTCTCAGCAAACCTTGTATATATACGGTCAATTGGACCGTCATCTTCCATTAATTTTTCTTTGAATAATGAATTTTGGAGTAATGCTATTAAATGCTTACGATTAACATTACTTATTTTTCTTTCTCCATTCTCATCACCAGCTTTTCCATCATCATTGGTGATTTGAATAATAAACTGATAATAAATGGTTTCTTTAAGTTCGTTTTCTGGAACAGTTGTTGTTGCGGAAACAAGCTTTTTGTAAAGTTCTTTATTCGGAAGATTTTTTACCTCTGGTAACTCGATTAATTGTTTGATGGTACCTTTTAAAGTATTATCCGCTCTTCGAATAGGAAGTACGATTTCATTATCTGATTTTCTAATCTCCAAAACCGTATTGATCCATCTGATCAAATGTGATTTACCTGCACCACTATCTCCGATAACAAGAACAAACTGGTCTTCCTCCCTTTCCGTCATAAACTGATCATATACTTCCTCTTCAGTTTTTGGATACTTTTTGTCCTGTTCCGGAACCTCAGCATGATCTGTTAAATGCTCTGTAATATAAAGCTTTTTCATCGGAACATGTGTCGCAAGGAAATCGCCTTGAGAGTTATGCATAACATCCGGGCGAATAACATCCATATACCTTTTTCTGGCTACTTCTTTATTCACGTTTTACCCCCTTATACACAATCGATGAAACTGGTTGATTAAAAAGTTCTTTAGATGGATACAAAATCCACTTCATGTCTTGGTCGCTACCAAACTTAAGAACAATTTCCCCATTATCATGAAGTTCCCGCAATGCACTGGACATTGCTATATTAAAATTCCTATCTCCCGTTTTTTCAGAAAGAATGACCTTACCATATTGCATAAATTTTGACATAAAAACATCGATTGGATACTCAGTTTTCTTTTCCAAATTCAGTAGACTTATTACGTTTTTACAGTAAACATACGCATTAGGTAAAAACGTGAATCCGTTCATGCAGCCAAATCCTAAAAATTGGGACCAGAAACGCCATCCTCGAATCATTGGAGCCTTTATCGTTTCTCCTGTACGTTCTGACAAAAGATTTAACATATTTGAATCTGAAATTGCTCCATATTCGTAAACTCTTTCATTTAAATTCACGATAATATTCGAGCATTTCCAAAATTGGCTTTCTTCAAATTCTGGTAATACAGTAATTACATGTTTTCTAAATTCATCTATATTTTTTAACTGCTTATTAGCATCAACCAAAGAGATTATTCCATCTTTATTTTCTACTAGTTTCAGCTCAGTGGCAGTCTTAAATATCGCAGAAAAGTAGGAAGTTCCCTCATATATTTCAGGCGGCTCCATCAAGGCCTGCAGTTCATTTCGTGGAATACTCTTCTTATTTTCCACTATCTTATATAAGGCAAAAACTCTAGCTGGAATTGCCTCTGTAACCATGTTACCTACAAACATAACATTCCTCCTCTATCTAATCACTTTTCCGTCAATATCTAACGAAATCGTCTTATCAGAAGTATTTGAAATACAAAAATCCTTTTTCGATATATGGATTACCGTATTTCCTTTTTTTATGCACTTTCTAACCTGTTGATATTCTTCCCTTGCCACAACAGGATCATCACTATAAACAGCCATTACAACTCCTGAAATATAATACCCATTATCATATTTTAGAAGTGTTTTTAATTCCTGATAATTGACATATATTAATTTAGGATGGCTGTCTTCATCATATAAGATGCTATCATTCGTCACCACTACATTAGGCTGATATTGCTTTATTATTTCTGTTGAATCCTGTTGTGAAATAATCAATGCCTCTCGAGTATGCGAAAAAAACTCTTTAGCACTCGGTGTCAGCGTTTTTCTTGGACCATCTACACCAACCAGTAAAGGAAAACGATTTATTTCATCACGGACAACATTAATATGTTGCCCACATCCAGGACAGTATTCTGAAACCAATGGATATGTCTCATAAAACATAGAAGACCAACATAATTGTGCTTCCTTTTCTATTGCATTTCTCATAAGAGAAAATGAAGATAATGATTTAGCAACCTCTTTTTCTCGAACCGCTTCAAATAACGTTTTTGTCTCTTCCGTATTTGAAGTGATCAAATCATTTACTATTTTCACTGTAAATATATATCGATTATCATCGTCCAGTTCGATTGCCGATATCCGAATCAAGTCATATCTATTAAGCAGTAATAATACATTGATATTCCACTTCTCGTCAGTATCATTTCCTTCTTCAAAATAATTAATCCGGCTATAGTTTGGCTTAGTCGAGGCAAAAATTGATATTTCTCCTCCACTCCACATGTTAGCTGGATTCTTGTACATGCTCCACCAACGTCCCCATAGTTTTTCAGTAGTTAGCACTTTACTTACATGTTTATATGCCTTGTTAACATCATCCATCTCAATGCACATAATACTTAAACACTGAAGGCCATCTCTTCCACCTCTACCAAGCTCTTGGTAATATGAGTCTGGACCATCTGGAACATATAGATGTAATACGGTTCTCACATCTGGTTTATCAACACCAACTCCAAATGCAGAGGTCGCGATCATAATCTCATATTGATTATCTGACCACTCATTAATTAATACTAATCTCTCATCTGATTTTGTATCGCCGGTAAATGTTTTTATATTAGAATATCCATATCCCTCAAAAAAGGTTTTCCATTGTTCCGCTTCATATGGAGAATTTACATACAAGATTAAAGGTTTCGGCATAATATTGATTAAATTTAGAACTTTTGCTCGCTTCTCTTTATATGACTTTGCTTTAACCATTATAAATCTTGGTTCTTTGCGCAACGCATCACATCGGATTTCCAACCACTTTCCAGGCTCTGAAAACATTTTTTTCAGAGTTATAACTGTATCATCCTTGAATGTTGCAGACAGCAAAAACGTCCTAATGTCAGGATTTACTTTGAGCAGATCTCTTCTCCAAGGCCCCAAACATTGATAATCAACTCTAAAAAAGTCACCCCATGCTACAACAATATGTGCCTCGTCAATAATGATATTTTTAATATACCTTAAAGGATTTGCATAGCTTATCAATTCTTTAAAGTGTTCATTTTTTATCAATGCTTCCGGCGATATAAATAATAATTTAGCGGTTTGGTTCTTGATCGCATTTGATATTTTTTCAATATTCTTAGAACCGCTGTAGTAACAAAAGATTTCTCCATCCTGAGATATTCTGATATTTTTCTTAGCAACTCGCTCTTGATCAATAGCCAACGATACAGTTGGAACAACCACTATTGACAAGCCTGTTTTTTCATAGCTTATTGCCTGAGTCACTAAACTCTTTCCACCACCAGTCGGCATAGACACTAATGTCGTGTAAGTTTCTGGTGTATTCAATGCCCCATATACGCACAACTTTTGTTCAATAGATTTAAATTCCTTAAATCCAGTCAACTCACGAAGATATTTATTGGTAGCCAAACAATATGGAGAGTTGTTTGCCGGAATTTCCGTACTGCTATTGATAAATGCCTTTTCTACGAATTCTTTATGTTCTATGTATTCCGGAATCTCATAGGTTGTATAATACTTATGTGATGAAGGATTGAAATAGATTCCGTAGTGATTATCATCTAGCAAACCATATTCTTCAATTCTCAATTCCGTTTGGTATGAAAGCATGAAATTTCTCAGCGAACTAATATAATCGGATTTTCCTGCTGTTCCCTCTCTATACTTTTTATATGTATTAAGCAAACGAATAGCCACGTTTTCCAGAGCATTATCAACAGCATTCGGATACTCTGCTTTCGTTAGGAACCAATCCCCTTCAGCTTCTTCATTTATGACCTTTTCAATATTTTCTATAATATTATGTTTCTCTATCATTTTTTTACCAACCACATAAAACATGCAGATTCCATTCTAACAATTGGCTTTGAAAGGCTCTCATAGATTATTTCATATTGATGTTTCAATTGCTCCATAGAATCACTATCCTGAGTTCCGTAATAATTTGCCCTAGCTTCTTTAGTAGATAATATTTGATCTATCATTTCCTGAGCACCAGCAAGATTAGACTCGCTTTTGAATTTTTCAAATGCTTTCTTGCGTGCGATTTTCTTACTCTGCTCCACAAGCGTGCTCCAATGTTCCTCCGGATACTGTGCTTTAAACCATTCCAGATTTGTACATTTATATTTGTTTGAAATTCCCATAAAAGCACTACCATATCCACGTTTACCCAAATGTTCAATACCATCATTTCCGTTGAAATATCCAGTCTGAACCACTCTTCGATGCTCGTCCAAAACGCTTTTAATAGGAACTTGACTGGATGTAGAGAACGGCACAGGTATGACCTGTATCGATGTTGCCAAATACTGTCTAAACAAGCCCAATGCAAACAACGAAATGCCTTCATCTAAAAGTAATCTCTCATTTGGCTCAATTGAAAAAGTGTATATGAATCCTCTCCAATTGATAGAAGATTCTGCCGCGAATGCTGTAGCCATTCCCTTATAGGAATGCATAGCATTATCAACAATACAGTCAAATATTTCGTCGCCTGGAGCATAAAAGTGAATATAATCGTTCTTAATAGCGACATCACGATCAAAGGATCCCACAATTGTTCTGTCATTTTGGGCGATGTTCTTCTGTTTCTCTTCTTGCAGCCCTCTCTGTACTCTAATTGAAATTTCGTTTTGTTTTTTACTTAGATAATTATCCCAGTTTGGAGGCAACAAGAACGAATTTTGAGCTGATTTTATCGAAAAGTTTCTCTCATCAAAAGCTACTAATCCAGAATCTTTATTTTGATTTAACATTCCAAAGCCAGCCAATGAAGCCCAGCTCATCATAGTTTGAGCAAATAATTTGTTTTCATTGAACTGATAATTAGATAACAAACGTTCTAATTGAACATATAACGGGCGATATCTCAAAGCTGCAGTGTCAAAAATCTGCTCTCTTTGAACTGTTTCTCTCATATTACTTGCTTCTTTAATAAGATCTGGAACCAATCGATATAATCCATATTCAAAATCAGATCTTATAGATTCAATGATCTTCTTATTAACATCATTCATGATTATTTCCAAACCACTCAATGACTGTCTAAACACGTTTAATCCCTGATTCCAGAAATTAAATAACTGATCTTCGTAGCTTTCAGTTGTGTGAATCACGACTGATGTAACTGGAACAGAAACATCTCTTCCCATACGATCTAATCTTCCGATCCTTTGTTCAATAGTATTTATGTTCCATGGAAGATCAATATGAATTACATAATCGGCAATCTGAAGATTTCTTCCTTCACCACCAGATTTATCACATAACAGTATCTTGCAGTCATCATCCGATTGGAACCGATAAATATTAATCTCTGCCGCTTCACGATCTATGCTTGTCGAGAATGCCGTAACTTCATCTCCAAACGCATCTTTTAATACTCTGTAATAAACATTGAATGTTTCTATCTGATCCGTAAAAATAACAACCTTTTTATTAAGCAACTCTGTTTCAATATAATAGATTAGCTTCACAAGTCGCGATGGATATGAATCAACATCATCCAAGACATCAGCCATCTGTTCTATTATTTCATTTTCATCTTCAATCCATCGATCAGCGCTTTTCCATACACTTTCAGGTAAGGATTGATTTTGTCCATAAAGCTCAACTAATCTGGCTTTATATGCCCACGGAGAGCTAAAGAACGCCTCTAAAACAGGTTGGACTTCTCGTTCTATTTGAATACTTTCAAACTGATTCTGTTGTGATACAATCCAGTCTGTTAGAGTCCTATAGGCTTCGAATTCATAATAATTATTGTTCTCATCAATGGTGTACTTAATTTCATATAAATCCCTTGATGCAAATTCACCTTCCTCATCTTTAGGATATACTCCCAAAACGGCACGTCTTCCTCTTATGATGCTTCTTTCTATCTGATAATTATCACAGACATACGAAATAACGACTTGCATATCATACAATCCAAAATCATCGTTGTCAGTATCGATATTGGATATCATCGTTGTCAGAATATCATCATTGATTAAGTCTGACAGCTCATCCAAACTATCCCTCAGTTCTTCTAATTGATCCTGTACATCTTCATCATCATGAGGATTTTCTTCTTCAACCTCTGGCAATAATTCATATTTGAAGCTATCGATATCATCCAGCAGCGAATGTGTCAAACGAGAAATTTTATTCTGTTTCTCTACTAATTTAGAAAATTCGCCAATGGTAACTGAATCATATAAATCAGGTTGGATTAACCTTAATAATCTAAGATATTCTTCCTTTCTTTGTTGAATCGGTGTTGCACTTAATAAAATGATATTATCGGCATTTTTGCTAAGACTATGAATTTTTGCATAACTTGTGGAATCTTTTATATAATTATGAACCTCATCAACAATTACAAAATCCCATCGACAATTATATGCCGATTTATCTAAGTCCTCAACTGCTCTTAGCATGAGAAAATGGCCGTTTGGATTTTCCCCCTCCATTATTCCAAATTTAAAAAGCAATTCCGTTCTCCATTGAGCCACCAATGCCCTGGGAACTGTAATTAATACTCTTTTTTCAGCTTTATTACTAAGGAACACCTTAAGCACAGAACAAGCCTCTATTGTTTTTCCAAGGCCTACCTCATCTGCAAGCATATATCTACATTTATCATTTTGAAGGCATCTCATAATGGTATTAATCTGAAATGCTTTTAAATAGATCTTGCAGCCTGCCAATTCCTTAAATCCAAAGATAGAATTATCAAGAATATTCATCGTCTCCTTGACTATTTGCCGACCCAAATACCAACAAGGATTCTGAAACTCATATTTTTCTAATTGTCGATCAGGGTTTGCAGCACCAGAAAAAAAAGAAGCCGTTATTTTTTCTTCTTCAATACACCGATAAGTTTTTGTGGCATCATCAAGGATATAATAATCATATCTCCCATCCTCTCGAACTTTATACTCCACTATTTCAGCCGCAGCCTTTCCCACTTTAACTTTAGATCCTTTAAACAAATGACAGTGATCTAGAATAGACAGCGGTGCCTCCTGAACTTCTTTTGGAATAAATTCAAAATATTTTTTGTATCCAAATGGATCCTCAAATATTATGTGAGCAGATTCATTAAACTCATTAACACTAACCACTTTTCCTGTTGCAAATATCCTTGGTTCCCGTGGATGTTCTAAGTCTATTGGACATCTTACGAATGATCCCTTGTGTAACATAATTGCTCCTTAATCCGCTTATTTCTTTGCGGTTCTAAAAACTTCTAAACAAATATCTTTATCTGCACATTTATCGCAAAGGATATTATGCATTTTTACATATTTATCTTTATCTAAGTTATCTTCATTCAAAACTGCATCCACTTCTGCTTGAGTAGAATTTTTAAATGCCTCTCTAAGATTTTCATCAGAAGACTTGCTGTTCGGAACAGTAAGGAAGAGCTCTCTTTTAAGCATATAGTCTATCTCATTTGATTTTATGCTTGTGAATTTTCCATGCTGTACAGCAGCTTTTTCGATATAGCTTTCAGCCACATTTATGATGTCGATCACATCAGATGGAGATACAAACGGAAAATCAGAAGACAGTTCATCCATTTGCTCACTTAAATAATTTCTCACAATGCTCTTAACATACGTTTTTCCCGAAAATTCTTTTCGTGCTCTGTGTTCCAAAATGATTGTCATATATTGACCCAACAGAAATTCATCTTTATAGATTGACTTTCCCTCAATCACTGACTCTAATAAAAAGCGGTATCTGCATAATCTATATTTCATTAAATCGTACTGTGAAAAAGTCTCATACAGTGGCGTTTCTATACTAATATAATTATCGTTTTTCCTATAGCCATTAGGATCATCTACTTGATATGGTTCTGGCTTTGCATTAAGAATCTTCAACAAGTAATACAACTCATTTTCTTTATCTGATGAATTCTTAATATAACTCAGCACGATATTACATCTACTAAATGCTAATCCGTATACCAAGGCGTATCGACGGAAATTTTTGTACTCCATTCTAGAGGTAACATAGACCTGATATTTCCAATCAACCGGTGCCTGTGCTATCTCAAAGAAGCTTATATCCAACGGCCAAGGGAACTCGTCCCTATGGGTAATACTCATGTCCTGATCTGAAAGACATGCGAAATGATACGTTTTTTGATGATCCTTCGAGTTCTTTCTAAGCACATCACCGTCAATCTGCTCAAAATTTCTAACAATCCAGTTTGCTCCTTTTCCTTCTTTCGGAAGCTGTTGGAGATATAACTGCATCGTTTCACGTAAGCAATCAAATGAAGCACTCGCTTCAATATCTTTAACCTCATTTAATCTCTGCAATACTCTTTGAACGATGTCCTTAAAATCAGAATCAATATCTTCCTTATCCAGCACTTTTGTAATCAGCACATCAGATATTTTTTCATAGAAGGCCTTGAAATCATTTTTTTGATTATTAAAATCTATAAAGAATTTTTCTGCAATGCTGTTCAGGTCTTTTAAAGCAGCAATTAATTGATTGATTTCATCACAACTAACATCGAAATATTCGATTCTTGAAAGTTCCTCTGTTTCAGGATCACCTGGTTCAAAATTATCTATCTTTGATTTCAATTTTTTAAGTTTTTTGTTAATACCCTTAATTGTGGTCTCTTTTGCAAAAAACAGTTTGCAACGATCAAAAATAGACACCAACTCACCGGAATGATTTTCCTCAATGATTCCGCATGACAAACATTCGTATATATCCTGAATATCTTTTATATACATCCCCTGAGATTCATCATCCCACATATTGGTGATAGAAATAAAAAAGTGTCCTATAGGATAATCCAAAAAGTTTCTTTCACCAAACTGCTCAGGAAAATAAATTTTTAATATCTCATTTACATTACTATTAGCCGAATAAACTTGCTCATCCATGTAATATAGTGCTGGATGTGCAAATTTATATTTTTCTCTTTCTTGTTCAGCTTTTTCAAATTTCTTTGCAATATATCCCGCAAATTCAGTTTGATTATCGAATTCTACTACCTTAATCTGCTCAGAGTAATCTATTGTAGCTGTACTTCCAGCTATCATAGCTGCCATATTATCAGCAATTCTTCCGCCTAGGAAATCATGGCTATTGTTAAAGAAATTCTGTGATGAAATCATAATTTTACTTTCAAACCAAGAATATACATTAAGCCACGTCTGATATACGTTTTTGTAATCCGGCAAATAGTTAAACAAGATAATTACATTTTTAAATTTCCCCAAAGTCTCAATTGTCTTAAGCATAATCGGAGAAAACTGATGTATTCCATGAATAACAACCATGTCCTTTTTTATGTTTTTGATTTGATCTCGTTTGTTTTCTTCTCGCAAAGCATCTTCTATAGTGATATCAATAGCTTTGTCGATTTCATCCTGTTTGAAATCATCTTTCAAGACAAAGTGCTTATTCTTTGAATCAAGTAACTCTTTATAAATTGCAACAACACATTTCTGCTCATACGTCAATTCAGATTCTTTAATGTTTTCAGGTTTCATTCCTAATTCAAACATGATTCGAATGCTATCTAAAACATATGCACGATTTCTTTTAAGAGATAACCTAATATCATCCAAATCAATCTTCTCATTGATCACCTGATCAAAATTTATATACTCAATCAAGTTATCGACTACTGCTCTCTGATTTATTGCAGTAGCGTCACTCTCCCAATCGTTATATAAATTGTTAATAAAACGAGAAATTGTCGTCAATTTCCCTTTATAAAACTCTGAGTATTGGTCACATAATCCATTAACAAGTGTCTGTGAAACACATAACTGGAAACTATTTTTTATCATTGCCCAATAAGGTTCCTTATTGATTTTATAAGGATTACTATATGTATATATAATTATTGCCATGAATCACTTACCTCCAGATAGTTTCCCCAACTGTTAATAATATCTTTGTCTAAATCATGCAACCAAACTACATTTCGTATAGCCCGCGTCAATGCAACATAAAGAATTCTAGATTCTTCTCCCATCTTCTCCCGAATTTCAGTCTGCTCATCAAAGCCACCACTGAAATCAGAGCTCTTCTTATCCGTTGAAAAACTATATGTAACTTTTCCATCGATTATGTTGACGTTTAAACCACCGACATTAATATTGGAAATATCTTCATTTGTAAACGGCAGAATCACAGTACCATACTCTAATCCTTTAGACTTATGTATAGTGGTACATATCACTTGAATGTCGTTATCCTCATTTTTCTTAGAACGAGATGCTTCCTGCTGATAAGTAGTAATATTAATTTTCAGGAACTCATATACCTTATTTATTGTTATGTACTCACGAGCATACTGCCGTGTTAATTTTTCAATCAAACACTCGAAGTTCTCTCTATACTCACGCTTCGCATTCTCATCTCTGCATCGTGTCCACGGTTTTGTTGCCTGATAAATATCCCTTAAAACAACTAAAACCGGTCTGGACTCAAAGTCAGCAACGACTTGATTCCATGTCTTGCCTATGTGAAGCATAAAATATTCGTCTAATAATCGTATTAGTTCTTCTGTTTTATTTGCTTTTGTATATCCAGAAATTTTGGCCAAATTTATATCCATAGATACATAATTTGATCTCATTAAATTTGTCAAATACACCTTGTTGCGTGGATGCGTGATTGCCATAACAAGTCTATACAAATCAAACGTTGACGGAATACGATATAAATCGCCACCTTCTGTAACTTTTATGTTGATATCAGCTTTTTCTGCCTCTTTCACAATGTTACTAATCTGCCAATTATACCTTACCAGGATCGCGATTGTTTGCTCTTCCGGCGAAAGCTTTTGAGTTCTATTTAAACGTGTCAACTTCTCAATTTGAACATTTACAGCCTTAAATAAATCATCATAAAAACCTTCCTTCTTCTTGCTATGAATATCGATTTTCTCAATCAGTTCATCATCTTCATATTCTTTTTTCACCCTACTTCTGAGACGATCTTTTTCCTCTTCATAAGGAAGTAATTTTTCGGTTCCCATGTCAGAGAATATATAGTGAAAACAATCTAGCAATCTTCGATCTGTTCTATAATTGCGATTAAGGGAATGTTCCTCCCATTCACCAATATTCTTTGTATTTAAAACTTTCGTAAACGCACTTAAAGAAGCACCTCTAAATCTATAAATGCTCTGCTTCAAATCACCAACTACAAACAATCGGCACTGACCACCAAACATTTTCTGCAGTCCGGTAATGGTCTCTATCTGAACATCATCCGTATCCTGAAATTCATCTACAAACACATATTTATAATTATGGCCTTGTTTCATCAATTTACCAGAATCAACCAAATTATGAATTTGTATCATACACTCACGAAGTCCAATTAAATTATTCTTTTTTAACTGATTTGCATAATCCTTCTCTGCCTTCAACATAACCTGCTCAATAAGTTCATTGAAATACGGCATACTAGCAATCGGATTTCCAAACTTTTGTATAGGGATATTTTTAATATCCACACTACGATCATATAATTTATCGCAGAATGTAATTAATAACTCTTCAATCTTATATGTTGGCATGGTCAACTGATGTACAAAATTTGGATTTGATTCATTCTTTTCATCAAGATACACATTCAAATAATAATGATAAAGTTGTTTTCTATTATAGGTCTCACTGGTAATCTGACTATCGTATCCAAGCCCCATTCTTAAACAATCTTTTTGCAACAATGAAATCGCAAATTTATGGATGGTTGAAATTTGAATTTGATTCATGTCCTCAATTAAATGCATGTACTTCTCATTCGATGTGAGAATGAAATAATTCATGAACATCCGTTTTAATCTGCTCTTCATATTATCTGCAGCATCATTTGTAAATGTGATCATTACAATTTCACCAGAAATATCAACAACCGCATCTGCAGTTCTGTTACAAAGATATGCCACTCTGGATACCATAGAGTAGGTTTTTCCTGTCCCTGCTCCCGCTGTAACCAATATATTCTTATCGCTGGCTGCATGCTCAATCTTATATTGTTGGAAATTGAAGGCAGTTACATTAGCTAAATTTTCTAATACATTCTGATTCTCATCAGAAACAACTCCTTCTTCAATAAGGGTGTCTGCATCGACATAGGCTTCCAAATCAGGCACAACTTCTATCTCACAGTTAAAAATGTTAAAACTATCACCTATTTTTTCTAACTCAATTGATCCTTTTCCAATTGTAAGGTTACCTTTTTCTGGCCATATCCTTCTTTCAGAAAATCTCTTTTTTAATTCGTCTACTATTTTCAACAGATCTGCCTTGGATGATACGAATACAATTTCTTTAATACCTTTAAAGTATTCATCTGCTATTTCCACAGCATTTTCATCACTGAAAGCATTTCTAAATATTCTAAGTCGAGAATATCCTGGATTTAATGCCTGCTCTTCTGCTTTCAAATCAAAAGTAGGCTCAAAATGATGACGAATCAATGCGAATCTTTTAGCATCCAGTTCATCATGCTTCACACCTTTGTCAATATTATATCGGGCCATAAATTTCTGATATAATTTAACAGAGTCTTTCAAGTCTTCTTCAAAAATTGTTTCATTTGTCTCCGAAACAACATTAAGGCCTTTCTCAAAATACTGTTTTTCCGAAATTATAGGATAGCAAACAAAACTCATTACCAGCGGATTCATTCCCAATTCTCGTTGGATCTTAGTTAACAAGTCGAATCTATATCCCCTTGCTTGGCCACGCGGACTATCTTCTGGATTTTCCTTTCCTTCCAAAAATATAGTATTTGAATTTACAACAGTTAAAATACCATATGGATGCCAGCCTTTAACTTCTACGATAAATAATCCTACATTTGGAGCTAATACACAAAAATCATACTCACGCCCATTTACACTTCTAGTGTTATAAACAACCCAGTCAGTAGGAAGATTCTTTGAAAAGGCATGCCAAACTTTTTTCTCCCCTTCATATTTCGGCTCTTGATCAATCAATTTTGCCATTACTTCTCCTCCCTATCAGGTAAAATTTCTATAACATCATCCATACTACAATTTAACGCATTGCAAATTTTTGCCATTACTTCTACGGTGACATTCTCGTTATTTGCAAGTTTAGTCATGGTACTATTTCCTATTCCTGATAGTTCCTTCAGTTCTTTCTTCTTCATGTCCCGATCAATCAGTAACTTAAATAATTTTTTGTATGATACAGCCATAATTCCTCCTGAAGAACATCAATTAAATAGATTTTTTTGCAAACAAAGTTCTCTAAATACAGTATATCATACCCCCACCTTCTTTGGGCATAAATGTTGCGGATTGGGCAATTATTAGTCACAAATGATATTGACTTGAACGTTGTAAGTCGAGACATTTAGAAAGAACTGGTATTTATTTTTTCATTTGACCTGCTGCAACTATCCGCCATCCATCAGAAATGTCTATAAACGCCAAATAGCCAAGACCATTTGTTGGCCTTAGCTACTGTTCACAACCTAAAAATCAAACGCATCTGGATCCAGTCCTGCATCTTCCAGAACTTCTCTTCTTTCATCTGGATCCATAAACTCTAACTCATCATAATCAAGTCCCGCATCTGCGAAGACATCTTCCTCTCCATCCTCATCAAATGAATCTGTTTCCTCATGCTTCATCATGTCATCCATGAATTGGAACTGTGCAGCTCTCTCAAATGAATCCAAGTGTCCATCACAATTAAAGTCAAACATCTTATCAAATTCAAACATTGTATTCCCCCCTGTGTTTTTCTTAGCTCTATATTTTTGTTTTAATTTCTGTTGTCTTCTATCTCCAATGCCACAGCATCTGCATTCATCTTCTTCCAGGCAATTACTTTGTCCTGCTTAATGGAATACACCGTTGCGCCGTAGCAAACTGAAAATTGTTTCAGCTTTTGATTATAGATTCCGGTCTGCCAGGATAACTGCTCATTCTTATCTTTCCATACATAAATGCAGATTGTCTGATTCTTGGGATATCCCTGGTCTGATACTAACTGGAAGTCATTTAACTCGAAGAAGGATCTCTTCTTAAATAATCCAGAAACGAAAGACTTCACCTTCTGCCACAATGTTTGTTCTGCAGTTTTGTCACCAAGCATTTCCTCCAATGAGACTGCGGTCATTTCCATTTTCTCTGCCTGATGCTGTTTTCCTTTTTTCCTCTCAATTGGATTTACTTTTCCGTTGTGCAGTGCATATTCTTCCGGCTTGTACTCATAATTTTTGATGATACTTAATGCATAGCCGATATTCGTATCTGAACATGCAGGACTTTGAACATGGAAGCCCTGTGTGAATTCCCTTACTCCTTTTTTCCTTACAGCATAATTGTTGTGATAGAGTTGAACATGCCCCTTCTTTGGAAGATATTTAATTCTCCAGGTATCTTCCTTGTACCATACGGTCATCGCATCCATGGAGATCCTGGTCTTCATGCCATTCTCTACGTAGATGTTCCTGATCTGATCAATCGACAATTGAGTTTTGTCGAAAAAGGCACGGTACTTCTCAATCTCTTTTGGATCTTTTGCTCCTGCCGAAACATAAGCCTGAACCATACAATCAGAACATGGCTTTAAATCAGTTACATACTCCTCAGACCAAAGTAAATCCTCATCCGGAATATATTTAGCACAGGAACAATATTTATCATGAATAATATTTTCCTTCCTTGAGTAGAGATATTTGATTTTCTGATTGCTCATGATACGATGGCGATCTTCAGATTCCTCATTCGCAGAAACAGTCACAACCGGTGATGGGATTGCAAGTGCCAATGCCCCATCAACCATTGCAGTATTTTCACTTTCTCCTCTTAATTCGCTGAGCAAATCTGCAAAGTCTGAATGCTCATATCCTTTTGTATATGAAATACTCTTCCTGCTCATACATCACCTTCTTCCCGCCATTTTCTATTTATGAAAACGGCAACTCATCATCAATTCCATCTGGAATATTCATAAATCCCTCAACATCTGCCGCCGCTGATGGTCTGCTGTAATTGTTCTGACCACCATTACCTGCAGTTGCAGCTTTACTCTCAGCGAACTCCTGCTCCTCTACAACGATGTCCGTTGTATAAACTTTCTGACCATCACGATTCGTGTAACTACTGGTTTGAATTCTTCCGGTTAATACGATCTTTGTTCCCTGGCGCAGATATTTCTCTGCAAATTCTGCGTTACGCCCGAAGGCAACACAGCCAATAAAGTCTGCGTTCTGCTCGCCATCTCTTTTGAATCTGCGCTCAACTGCAATAGTATATCTTGCAACTGCAGTAGAATTCTCTCCGGTTCCATACCTTACTTCCGGATTTCTGGTCAAGCGTCCCATCAGGATTACTTTATTCATCGACTGCTTCCTCCATCTTCTTATGTTTGTTATCAATCAGACTCTTCTTACTGAGACTGCAGATCGTTCCGTGCGGAGTTACCAGGACAACCTTGGCCTTTGCAGTGTTACCGATTTTGTCATAGATGCGTCCGGCACTCATGCTCTCACCGATGACGGTGTGTGCGCTATTTGCCACATGTCCGATCTCGCCGAGTCCTTCCATCTTTACAACAATGGCCTCTTTATCGAACTTGTTATCCGGTTCCTTCTTAAGTTTCAGTTTCATTCCCGGCTTCAGGAATTCGTTTCCGTGATAATACTTGGTTCCTGTCAGTGTGAAATAAATCTTACTCATCGCCCTTCCTCCTCAGTCTTCCATAAATTCAAAATATTCTTTATCACTGGCAAATAAAATGTACTTGCCATCTACGTATCCCATGTATCCGTTGTTTGTAACATATCCCTTCATTTGCCGTCCTCCTTGATTCCTTTTCTGATGCTACCAGTTTACAACAAATAGCTGTGCAAAAATCCCGACAGCCAACCGGTCTCCGGGCGGGTTTTGTGCCCGAATTTACCCTATCCGGACATTTTTTCAGAGCAGTTTCAAAAATGTGTCTAAACTTCCCCAGACATTTTTGTATTTAGTAGTTGAGGGATAGAGAATAGCAAGGACAGGAAGTGTCATGACATTCCACTTCCGGGCATTCGCCACAAGACCGGGACCCTACCCAATCTTCACGCAAGCTACGAGCTTTGCGAAGGTAGCCTAATTGTACATTGGAAGCTTGCTTACAACTGTACAATTCAGGATGTCTTCATACAGCGACAGTCGTGACCGAGATGAAGCACAGCGTAATCGAGGTGAAAGCTCTATCCCTCAGAAAGGAGATTTACATGGCTAACAGAACCAGAGATATCCCAATTCAGTTTTTTGTAACCGCTGAAGAGAAAAAGATGATTCGAAAGAAAATGATTCTGTCCAGGACAGCAAATATGGGAGCTTATCTTCGCAAGATGGCTATTGATGGAATCATCGTAAACACAGATACAACTTACCTTGAGAAACAATTTTATGAGATGCACAAGATTGGTGTGAACGTGAACCAGCTGGCAAGGCTTGCCAATTCCACTGGTGCTGTGACACCGGAAGAAATAAAAGAATTGAAGGGGATGATAAAAGAGATATGGCATATATTAAGATCTTCGGCATCAAATCTACAGTAAAGAAAGCCGTCGATTACATCACGAATCCGGATAAAACCGATGATCAGAATCTGGTTTCTTCCTATGGCTGTTCACCGGAAACTGCCGATCTGGAATTTGCTATGACTGCAAAGCTTGGAAAAGATAATGTGATGGAGAAGGGAGATAACCTTGCCTGGCACATGATCATTTCCTTCAAGCCTGGTGAGATCACGGATCCCAATGTTGCTCATGAAGTTGCAACAAAAATTGCTGATGCAACGCTGAAAGGAAAACATGAGTATGTGCTCTTCACTCACGTTGATAAGGATCACGTCCATTGTCATCTGATTTTTAACGCAACAAATTTTGTGGATTACCACAAATACGTTTCCAACAAACGGAACTATCACAAGATCTGTAAACTCAGCAATCGCATTTGCCGGGAATATGGTCTGGAAGAGTCCATGCCCACCGGACAGAAAGCAAAATCCTATAAAGAAAATATGGAACACAAACGAGGCAACAGTTGGAAGGCTAAACTCAAATACAATGTTGACCGGGCTATCTGGACTTCCGTTTCCTTCGATGAATTTTTGATGAAGATGAAAGAAGCCGGATATGAAATCCGGCAGGGAAAGTATCTGGCTTTCCGTGCTCCTGATCAGAAACATTTCACCAATGTCAAAACTCTGGGAGCCTATTATACAGAGGACAGTATCCTGAGACGTCTGGCGAAGAATCGTCATAAGGCCCGCATTCCTCAAAATGCATCATTCAAAATAAGGATGTTTGTGGAGATGACTTCCTATGTCGCTGACGGCAATCGCCCCGGCTTTGAACAGTGGGCCCGAAAAAATAATCTGAAAGAGGCAGCCAAGACTTTCAGTTATCTTTCACAGCACAATCTATTGAACTATGAAGAATTCCAAAATCACATTTCTGATCTGAAGGCTTCTATTCAATCTGCGGATAATCAGATCCGTCAAACACAACAAGCCATTCAAAATCAGAAAGTCATTAAGAGGCACTGTGAAGTCTACCGAGCTTGCCGTGATGTGGTTCGTGCTGAGAAGGATGCTCCGGACAAAGCACTCTACCGTAAACAACATCAGGCAGAATATCAGCTGCATGATGTCACTTTAAAAGAACTGGCTGAACTTGGCATTCACAAACTTCCGTCTTCCGAAAAGCTGCAGAGACAGCAGCTGGAACTGGAAGAAGATCTGGCCTCAGCCAAAAAAGAAAAGCAGGATCTTCTGAAACAACAGAAGACCCTGGGCATTATCGAAAACAATTATGAAACGATGCTTCGAGGTGCAGGCATCGATGTTCCTGAGCAACAGCCTGGAGGCTTAATCAGAGAAGAAGTAATCTCATAAAAGTAAAAAGGCACCTCATGGAATGATGATATTTCACTCCACAAGGTGCCTATACTCTGATTTTCCAAGAATTATTTTGTCAGGATATATGCTTCTATCGCTTCGTTA
>PPYE01740012.1_pt1 | contig 33502 bp, 25 predicted proteins | sample 1559881 | NCBI WGS metagenome assembly PPYE01 (sample SAMN08240022, study PRJNA423297) | Human gut metagenome, whole genome shotgun sequencing project.
GGGGGTACGGGCCTCATCGATGAGGATGGAGTCCACCTCGTCCACGATGGCGAAGGCGTGGCCCCGCTGCACCAGCTCGGTGGAGTAGATGCACATATTGTCGCGCAGGTAGTCGAAGCCCATCTCGTTGTTGGTGCCGTAGGTGATGTCCGCGGCGTAGGCCTCCTGGCGCTGCTTGCTGGTCAGGCCATGGACGATGAGGCCCACCTTCAGACCCAGGAAGCGGTGCACCTTGCCCATCCACTCGCTGTCGCGCTTGGCCAGGTAGTCGTTGACGGTGACGATGTGGACGCCGCGGCCCGTCAGAGCGTTGAGGTAGGCGGGGAGGGTGGCCACCAGGGTCTTGCCCTCACCGGTCTTCATCTCTGCGATGCGGCCCTGGTGCAGCACGATGCCGCCCACCAGCTGCACCCGGTAGGGGCGCATGCCCAGCACGCGGTCGGCGGCCTCCCGCACGGTGGCGAAAGCCTCGGGCAGGATCTGGTCCAGGGATTCGCCGTTTTTCAGACGCTCTTTGAACTCCACGGTCTTTGCCTGGAGCTGGGCGTCGGTCATGGCCTTGTACTCATCGGCCAGGGACTCGATCTTGTCCACAATGGGATAGATGGATTTCAGCTCCCGGGAGCTGTAATCGCCAAAGATTTTTTTCATCAGACCCATACTATTGTAAACATCCTTTCCGATTTCGGCTCTTTCCTGAAAAAGGGAAGAAAAATCTGCAAAAAAGCAAATGTAGCATACCACAAGTGCCCGCAAATTGCAAAGAAAAAAGGGGGGACGCGAAAAAAATTAACAATTGCCCGCCGCATATTCCATAGCTGTCGGGAAGATGGGGAACATTTTCGTCAAAATGACGGCTCCATCGACTCGTCCAGCAGCATCCGCACCCGGCTCTGGACCGTGCCCTCGCCGGTGCTGGCGTCGTAGTCCACGCTCACAAGGCGGACGCCGGGGAGCTTGCGCTGCAGCGCGGCGTACTGGCCCTTGCCGAAGATGTGGCCCGGCAGACAGGCGAAGGGCTGCACGCATAGGATCTTGCGGCAGCCCTGGCGGGCCCAGCCCGCCGCCTCGGCGGCGATGAGCCAGCCGTCCGCCACGGTGACGTTCAGCGGCGCAAGGCCCTCCGACTCCGCTTTGAGCCGGGGCAGGGGCGGCAGAGTCCGGAAGCCGCCACTGCGCAGAATGTCCACCAGATCCTGCTGGAGTGCCGCCGCGGCGCAGCGCACGGCCCGGTAGGCGGCCCGGTGGGCGGCAGGGCCCTTGAGGGTGCGGGTGTCCATAAAATAGAGAGACTGCCAGGTGAGCCCGCCGGCATAGACCCGGCAGCCGTTTTCGGCCAGGTAGTCCCGCAGGCCCCAGTTGCCGAGGCGGCAGTTTTTCGTGTAGATCTCGCCCACTACGGCAACATCCTGCACCGGGCGGTCCACCGTCTCCAGGCGGCGGAAGGAGTCCGTGATCTCTTCGCAGCGGCGGAGGATCTCCCGCCGGGAGGGGACGTGGGCCAGCTGTGCCCCCAGCTCGTCCACCCATTCGTTCCAGAGAGCCAGGGCGGCACCGGGGCGCTCTTCCAGAGGGCGGGTCTGGTCCCGGGCAATGGCCAGGGCATCTCCCCACACGGCGGCGGCCAGGGCCTTGCCCACCATGGCCGGATGCAGCGTCAGCCGGTCGGGGCGGTCGATGCCCCGGATATTCAGGGAGACCAGGGCTGTTGCCGGGTACCCTGCCCGGTCCAGGGCCCGGCGCAGCAGACGGATGAGGCACGAGCCCCGGCATTCGTCTCCCACCTGCCCCACCAGCACGCCGCAGCGGGCCGGATCGTAGCGCCCCGAGCCCAGGGCGCGGAGGATCTGCCCCGCGATCAAAATGGCGGGGTAGCACATCTCGCTGTGGATATACCGCAGTCCCAGGTCCGCAAGGCCCGCCTCCGGCGGCAGAAGCACGCTCTGCCAGCAGTCTGAGTCAAAGGCGTGACGCAGCAGGGGAAAGTGGTCATCCAGGAACGAGGGGATCAAAAGCGTGCGGGGAGCCATAGGCGCACCTCCTGCCCGGGGCGAAACTCGATAAAACCAGTATAATCGTCCCGGAAGAAAATGACAAGCCGGGGCGGGGGAAAACACCGATTGTGCTTTGGGGGGCGACGTGGTACAATGGAATCAGGAAATAGTGCCCACGGCGGGCGCGGATATACAAGGAGGTCTCCTTATGAAGCTGAGCTTTTTCGGCGCGGATCAGTGTGTGACCGGCAGCTGCCACTGCCTGGAGGTAAACGGCAAGCGCATCCTGGTGGACTGCGGACTCCAGCAGGGACGGGACGAGGTGTCCAATGAGGAGTTTCCCTTTGCGGCAGGCTCCATCGACTACCTGCTGGTGACCCACGCCCACATCGACCACTCCGGCCGCATCCCCATGCTCATCAAGCAGGGATTCCAGGGCCGCATCCTCACCACCCGGCTGACGGCGGAGCTGCTGGACATCATGCTGCTGGACTCCGCCCATATCCAGGAGCAGGACGCCCAGTGGAAAAACCGCAAGGGCGAGCGCTCCGGCGCGCCCCATGTGGAGCCGCTTTACACCATTGAGGACGCCGAGCGGGTGCGCCAGTATGTGACCACCTGCGAGTACGGGCAGGTCATCGACCTGTGTCCCGGCGTGGAGGTGGAGTTCGTGGACGCGGGGCACCTGCTGGGCTCTGCCTGCATCGCCCTGGAGCTGACCGAGGGAGAGGAGAAGCGCCGTATCGTCTTTTCCGGCGACCTGGGCAACATCAAGCAGCCTATCATCCGGGACCCGGTCCACTTCCGGGGGGCGGACTACGTGGTCATGGAGTCCACCTACGGCGACCGCAACCACGCCGAGTCCTGGAGCTATACGGACGACCTTGCGAAGATCATCGATGAGACCATGGCCAAGGGAGGCAACGTCATCATCCCCTCCTTTGCCGTGGGCCGCACCCAGGAGCTCTTGTACTTCATCCGGGAGATCAAGGACCGCCGCCTGGTGCGCTCCAACCCGGACTTTGCCGTGTACATCGACTCGCCCCTTGCCAAGCGGGCCACCACCATCTTCACCGGCGATCTCCACGGCTACCTGGATGACGACGCCATGAAGCTGGTGAAGGACGGCACCCACATGTTCAACTTCACCAACCTGCGCATGACGGAGACCAGCGAGGAGTCCAAGGCCCTCAACGAGGACCGCACCCCCAAGGTCATCATCTCCGCCTCCGGCATGTGCGACGCCGGCCGTATCCGCCACCACCTCAAGCACAACCTCTGGCGCAGTGAGTGCACCATCGTGTTCGTGGGCTACCAGGGCGAGGGAACGCTGGGCCGCCACCTGCTAGAGGGGGCCAAGAGCGTGAAGCTCTTCGGCGAGGAGATCGCCGTCAATGCCAAGATCGTGAATTTCCAGGGCCTTTCCTCCCATGCCGACCGGGACCATCTGCTCAGCTGGATCCGAGATTTCCAGAACCCGCACCCCACCCATGTGTTCGTGGTACACGGCGACCGGGAGGTGGCGCCGTTCTTCGCCCAGACCGTGGCGTCCCTGGGCTTTGAGGCCCATGCGCCGCAGTATACGGAGGTCTACGACCTGATCACCAACACCCAGGTCTCCCCGGGCTACCTGCCCGAGCGCAAGACCAAGGGCTTCAGCGGCGGCGCCAAGGCAACGCCTGCCTACGAGCGTCTGATGGCCGTGGGCCAGATGGTCATGGAGGCCATCAAGCGTTCCAAGGGCCGGGACAACAAGTCTTTGGCCAAGTTCGCCGACCAGCTGCGTGCCCTGCTTGAAAAGTGGGAGAGCTGAGAGAGCGATCGCATGTGGCCAAAGAGTGCCGTGTGAGGAGCTATGAAAAAGAGCAAGCGCCCAGCGGCGCAAGGAGAAAACCGGCAGGAGGAAGGATGAGCCGGGCGGCAGAGCGCTGCCGGGAACTGCCTGCCTGAACAAAGAAACCGGAAGCGCACCGTTATGCACAGGCACAGCGGTGCGCTTCAAAAGGAGAGAGATATGGAGAAGTTGAAAACCGGCGGCGTGTACACGGGCATCGTGGAGGGATACTCCAGCGAGGGCCTGGGCATCGTGCGGCTGGACGGAGCGGTGGTATTCGTGCCGGGCACCGTCCGGGGCGAGACGGTGGACTTGAAGATCACCCGGGTCATGAAGACTGCGGCGGCGGGGGAGCTGGTGCGCGTGCACAAGCCCTCGCCGGAGCGGGCGGAACCGGAGTGCCCCCACTTTGGCGTTTGCGGCGGGTGCGACTTCCAGCACCTTAGCTACACGGAGGAGCTGTGGGCCAAGCGGCAGCGGGTGCAGGACGCCCTGGAGCGCCTGGGCGGCACAAACTTGCAGGTGGAGGAGATCCTGGGGGCCAAAAACCCCTTCCGCTATCGCAACAAGAGCCAGTATCCCGTGGGGGCCGACGGCACCGTGGGCTTTTACAAAGCCCGCAGCCATCAGGTGGTGCCCATCCAGCGCTGCCTCATCCAGTCGGAGGTGTCCGACAAGACCGCCCAGGCGGTGCGGGAGTGGATGCGCCGCTATAAGATCAGCGCCTACGACGAGACCACCGGCAAGGGGCTGGTGCGCCATATCTATGTGCGGGTGAACCGGGCGGGGCAGAGCCTTTGCTGCGTGGTGGCCAACGGCCGTCAGGTGCCCAGGGAGCCGGAGCTGGCTGCCTATGTCTGTGCCGCCGCACCGGGCACGGTGGGCGTGGTGCTCAATACCAATACCCGCCGGGGCAATGTGATCCTGGGGGACCGCTACCGCACCCTCTGGGGCCGGGATTTCCTTATGGACACCCTGTGCGGCCTGGAGTTCAAGCTCTCCGTGCCGTCTTTTTACCAGGTGAACCGGGACCAGGCGGAGGTTCTGTACCATAAAGCGCTGGAGTTTGCAGGTCTGACGGGTCAGGAGACGGTGCTGGACCTGTACTGCGGCACCGGCACCATCACGCTGTGCATGGCGGGCAGCGCCGACCGGGTGCTGGGGGCGGAGATCGTACCGGCGGCCATTGATGACGCCAGGGAAAACGCGGCGCGCAACCACATCGACAACGCGGAATTTTTCTGCGCCGACGCCGCCGACATCGCGGCAAAGCTGGAGCGGGAGGGGCTGCGGCCGGACGTCATCACCGTGGATCCGCCCCGCAAGGGCCTGAGCGAGGAGGTGGTAGCCTCCGTGGCGGGCATGGGGCCCCGCCGGGTGGTGTATGTCTCCTGCGACCCCGCCACGCTGGGCCGGGATATCAAGCGCTTTGCCGGGCTTGGCTACCGGGCCGTCCGGGCCTGCGCCGTGGACATGTTCCCGGCCACCTGCCATGTGGAGACGGTGGCGCTTTTGGTGCCGGAGGAGAACGGCTGATCCGAATAAAAAAGGGAGGGACATCGCTTTTGCGATGTCCCTCCCTTTTTTATTTTCCTGCAAGCGGCTGCTGCTCCGGCAGGTCCCAGTCGTATTCGGTCAGCAGCGTCAAAAAGCGGGAGAGAGCCGGGCGGTCCTTTTTGGAAAGGTACACCGCACCGAAGGACAGGGGCTTTACCTCCGTCAGGGGGATATAGCGCAGGCCCGGGTAGTTGGTGCCCGGAAAGCCGGGGACCAGGGCAAAGGCGTAGCCCGCCTCCACCAGCGGGAAGACACACTCCTGCTGATCGCAGAAGAGGATCTCATCGGTGCTGCGGTTGCCCATGGCCTTGCCCTGGATCTGGAAGAGTACCGGCGGGCAGGCAGGGGGACGGCAGGCGGCGATCCGCCCGGCGCCGGCAAGCTGCTCCAGCGTGACGGCCCCGCAGGAAGCCAGGGGATGCTCCCGGCTGCAAACGCACATGACCGGACAGCGGAACAGCTCCAGATAGCGGCCCTTGGACGGGGCTGTCTCCCGGAAGGAGAACATCAGATGGATCGTCCCCTCCCGCAGCAGGTTCTCCAGCGCGTCAAAGGGGATGAGCCGCAGAACGGGCAGAATGTCCGGCTGAGTCCGGCACAGGCGGGAGAGGGCCGGACGGAGGAACCAAAGCTCTGTGGTGCTGCGGCAGCCGATGACCAGCTGGGAGAGGGTCCGGCTTTGAAACTCCTTCACCCGGGCCTTGGAGAGAATGGACATTTTCAGGATCTCCCCGGCGTATTGGGTGAACAAGAACCCCTCCTGGGTCAGCCGGACGCTTTTGCTGGTGCGCTGGAACAGCTTGACGCCCAGCTCGCTTTCCAGTGTGTTGATCTGGTGGCTGACGGCCGGCTGGGTGATGGACAGGTGCTCCGCGGCCCGGGAGAAATTCAGGCAGTTGGCCACTTCCATGAAACACTCCAGCTGTGTGGTATTCATAAGATCCCTCCCAAGAGAAAACCGGTTTTCATGCTGCTTATCTATAAAAATCTTTTATCGAATATAGCATATTTGAATTTCACTTTCAAGGGGAGCGTGTGCTATAAACAGTGAGGAACAAATAGTTTTCATCCAAACAAACGGAAGGTGGGATTTCCATGGCGCAAAGCAGACAAGGGCAGCTGTACCGGGACAGCCGGTGGATCTGCATCCAGGTGGAGCAGCAGCTCAACCGCTGCCTGGCGCCCAAGGGCATCACGGCCGTGCAGGCCAACATCCTGCTGTACATCCTCCGGCAAAGCGGGCGGGGCGTGTCTTTGACGGACATCCACCGCACGTTCGGCTACTCCATGGCGACCCTTTCCAGCATGGCCAAGCGGCTGCGGGAAAAAGGGTATATCCGGGCCGAGCGCTGCCGGGGAGATGAACGGTGCCATCTGCTGTTTGGCACGGAAAAGGGCCTGCGGCTCCGGAAGGAGCTGGAGGAGGCCGTTTCCGATGCCGAGGGGCAGCTGTTCTGCGGCTTTTCCCCGGAGGAGCTGGCCGCCCTGGGCACCCTGCAGGAAAAGCTCATGCGGAATCTTGCGGCGTTTGAGGAGAAACGACAAAAGGAGGAATAAAGACCGTGAAAACAGTATTGCATCAGTTGGGACGGTTCAAGCGGGATGCCATCTTCTGCGTTGTGCTGACGACGCTGGAAGTGGTCATGGAGATATTGCTGCCGTTTATCACTGCCATCATCATCGACCGGGGCCTGGAGGCCGCTGATCTTTCCGTGGTATACCGCTACGGCGCGCTGATGGTGTGTATGGCGTTTTTGAGTCTGATCTTCGGCGCCTCCGCCGGCCGCTTTGCCGCCCGGGCCTCCTCGGGACTGGCGGCCAACCTGCGCCAGAGCATCTATGACAACATCCAGACCTTTTCCTTTTCCAACATCGACAAGTTCAGTGTCCCCGGCCTCGTGACCCGGATGACCACGGATATCACCAACGTGCAGAACGCCTTCATGATGGTGATCCGTGTGGCGGTCCGCTCGCCGCTGACACTGGTGTTCAGCTATGTGATGTGCCTGATCATCAGCCCCAAGCTGAGCCTGACGTTTTTGATCGCGGTGGTATTTCTGGTGGCGGTGCTGGGCAGCATCATGGCGGTGACTATCCGGCTTTTCAACCAGGTGTTCCGCAAGTACGACGACCTCAACGCCAGCGTGCAGGAAAACGTGTCCGCCATCCGGGTGGTGAAGGCGTTCGTGCGGGAGGACTATGAAAACGCGCGGTTTTCCAAAGCGTCCCGGAACCTGTGCCGCATGTTCGTGAAGGCGGAGGGCCTGCTGGCCTTCAACAACCCGGCCATGATGGTGGCGGTCTACTTTTGCATCATCATGGTCTCCTGGATGGGCGCCCAGTTTATCGTGGGCGGCACCATGACCTCCGGCGATCTGACCAGCCTTTTCAGCTATGTCATGAGCCTTCTCATGAGCCTGATGATGCTCTCCATGGTGGTGGTCATGCTGTCCATGTCCATGGCCAGCATCCGCCGCATCAGCGAGGTGCTGCAGGAAACGCCGGACCTGAAGGAGCCGGAGCATCCGGTGACGGAAGTTGCTGACGGCAGTGTGGATTTCGACCATGTGACCTTTTCCTATAAGCACGGCAGCGGCAAAAACGCCCTGACGGACATCGACCTGCACATCAAGTCCGGGGAGACCATCGGCATCATCGGCGGCACCGGCTGCGGAAAGAGCAGTCTGGTGAACCTGATCTGCCGGCTCTATGACGTGGACCAGGGCACCGTGCGGGTAGGCGGCACGGACGTGCGGGACTACGACATGGAGGCGCTGCGCAATCAGGTGGCCGTGGTGCTGCAGAAGAACACCCTCTTTTCCGGCACCATCCTGGAAAACCTCCGCTGGGGCAATCCCGATGCCACCGAGGAGGAATGTGCCGAGGCCTGCCGGGCGGCCTGCGCCGATGAGTTCATCGACCGGCTGAGCGACGGCTACCACACCCGCATCGAGCGGGGCGGTTCCAACGTCTCCGGCGGCCAGAAGCAGCGGCTGTGCATTGCCCGGGCGCTGCTGAAAAAGCCCAAGGTGCTGATCCTGGACGACTCCACCAGCGCCGTGGACACCGCCACGGACGCAAAGATCCGCCAGGCCTTTGCCAAAAAGATCCCCGGCACCACCAAGATCATCATCGCCCAGCGAGTGTCCAGCGTCCAGGACGCGGACCGGATCCTGGTGCTGGAAAACGGCCGGATCGACGGGTTCGGCACCCATGAAGAACTGCTGGCCACCAACGCCATTTACCGGGAGCTCTATGAATCCCAGGTCCAGGGCGGCGGCGACTTCGACCAGCCCGCTTGAAAGGAGGGAGTATCCTATGGAACAGAAGCTTTCCAAAAACGCATCCATGTCCGTGCTGAACCGGGTGGTGCGCTACATGCTGCGCCTGTACAAGATCCCGTTTTTCCTGGTGGTGGTGTGCATCCTGCTCTCCGCCGTGTCCACGGTCACCGCGGCCACGTTCCCCCAGTCTCTGGTGGATGACTACGTGGTCCCCATGCTTGCCAGCGGCTCCACGGATTTCAGCGCCCTGGCGCAGGCACTGGTGCGCCTTGCGTGCCTCCTGGCCGTGGGTATCGTGGCGGCGTTCGCCTACAACCGCATCATGGTCACGGTCAGCCAGGGTACCATGCTGCACCTGCGCAATGACCTGTTCCGCCGGATGGAGGCGCTGCCCATCAAGTATTTCGATACCCACGCCCACGGCGATATCATGTCCGTCTACACCAACGATGTGGATACCCTGCGCCAGCTGCTCAGCCAGAGCGTGCCTCAGATGATCAACTCCGCCGTGACCATGGCGGCCACGCTGGTGACCATGCTGCTGCTCAACCCTGCGCTCACCATCATCTCCATCGCCACCGCTGCCATCATGCTGGCAGTCACCGCCAATTTCTCCAAGCTCTCCGGCAAGTACTATATCCAGCAGCAAAAGAACCTGGGCATTGTGGATGGCTTCATCGAGGAGATGCTGGACGGCCAGAAAGTGGTGAAGGTATTCTGCCATGAGGAGCAGGCCAAGGCGGATTTCCGCCGGGTGAATGAGGCCCTGCGCCAGAGTGCCGACAAGGCCAACAGCTACGCAAACCTCCTCATGCCGGTCAACGCCAACATCGGCTGGCTCAGCTACGCCGTGGTGGCAGTGGTAGGCGCCATCCTGGGCATCAACGGCCTGGCAGGCGTGACGCTGGGCACGGTGGTGTCCTTTGTGGGACTGAACAAGAGCTTTACCCAGCCCATTACCCAGATCAGCATGCAGGTGAACTTTGTGGTCACCGCCGCTGCCGGTGCCCAGCGGGTATTTGACCTGATGGACCAGCAGCCGGAGGAGGACCAGGGCTCCGTGGAGCTGGTGAACGCCCGTCAGAGCCGGGGCGGCAAGCTGGAAGAGACCAAGGAGCGCACCAACGTGTGGGCCTGGAAACAGCCGCAAAGCGACGGCACTGCTGCCTATACCCGCCTGGAGGGCGGCGTGGTCTTTGAGAATGTGGACTTCGGCTACAATGAAAACAAGCTGGTGCTCCACGATATCAGCCTGTGGGCAAAGCCGGGCCAGAAGATCGCCTTCGTGGGCGCTACCGGCGCGGGCAAGACCACCATCACCAACCTCATCAACCGCTTCTATGACATTGCCGGCGGCAAGATCCGTTATGACGGCATCGACATCGGCAACATCCGCAAGCCCGATCTGCGCCGCTCTTTGGGCATCGTGCTGCAGGATACCCACCTCTTCACGGGCACGGTGCTGGAGAATATCCGCTACGGAAACCTGGAGGCCACGGACGAGGAGTGCATGGCCGCCGCCCAGCTGGCCAATGCAGACGGCTTCATCCGCCGTCTGCCGGACGGGTACGAAACCATGCTCACCGGCGACGGCGCCAACCTCTCCCAGGGGCAGCGGCAGCTTCTGGCCATTGCCCGGGCGGCTGTGGCCGACCCGCTGGTGCTGATCCTGGACGAGGCCACCTCCTCCATCGATACCCGGACGGAGAAGCTGGTGCAGGACGGCATGGACGCGCTGATGACCGGCCGCACGACCTTCGTCATCGCCCATCGCCTCTCCACCGTCCGCAACGCCGACTGCATCATGGTCATGGAGCAGGGACGCATCATTGAGCGGGGCACCCACGATGAGCTCATCGAAAAGAAGGGAAAATACTATCAGCTCTATACCGGCAACTTCGCAGAAGAGACCGCCTGAGGGCATACCTGAAATAGGGGCGGCACGGGAGACTAGCCGTGCCGCCTCTGCTTAAAAAAGCGGGGAGGCTTATTAGGCGCATCTTCTCCGCCGGGGAAATTTTTTGAAAAAACGGCTTGACAGAGAGAGGAACACATGCTATATTATGCGCATGGTTAGTTAAAACTAACTGATGCAGAAAGCGAACGCGAGGTTCGCATTCTTTTGCAAGAATAGTTAGCTTAAACTAACTAGCGACGCGGCAGCAGCAACGCCGGGGCGGGAGACCGGTCCCGAGCGGAAAATCAACACCTCTCATTGGGAAGCACAGTCAAAAGGGCGGCGCTCCGGGGCTTTGTCTGATCTCCTCGGAACGCGGGCGGCTCCGCATGATCCTCACGGAGCCGCCCCACAGACGCCCGATGCCGCGAACGACCTCCCGCCGAAAGCGGCGGACAGAAAGGAAGAAACCTGCATGAATCAAATCGCCATTGTTTATTGGAGCGGTACCGGCAACACGGAGACCATGGCCCAGTGCATTGCCGAGGGCGTGAAAGAGGCCGGCGGCCAGGCACAGCTGCTTGGTCCGGGAGAGTTTTCCGCCGATCGTTTTTCAGACTTTTCCGCCGTGGCGTTCGGCTGCTCCGCCATGGGCGCCGAACAGCTGGAAGAAGCGGAGTTCGAGCCCATGTTCTCCTCTGTGGAGGGGGCGCTGGGCGGCAAGAAGATCGCTCTGTTCGGCTCCTATGGCTGGGGCGACGGCCAGTGGATGCGGGACTGGTGCGCCCGCTGCGAAGACGCCGGCGCCAATCTTTTTGAAGAAGAGGGCCTGATCGCCCACGAGGCACCCGATGCCCAGGGCCAGGAGGCCTGCCGGGAGCTTGGCCGACGGCTGGCTGTCTGGTAATTTTGCTCATCCGTACGGCTGCGCTGTACTGGTTTGATACTTATCTCCTTTTTCCCCTCATCTGCCCCCGCACGGGTCTCCGTGCGGGGGCAACTCCTATGCTTTACAGTTGATTTGGTTTAAAGGGCGAAAAAGATGGGGAGTTTTCATTTGGAATTGGATGATTTCGCCAAAGTGCGCTGTGAATGAAAAAAATGGAAGACTGCCGCTTGACAGATGGAGTTAGTGATGGTAAACTCAAACTGCAATTGAGTTAGAAATAACTAACCATACAATGTGTACCCGAGCGGGGATAGCAGATACAAAGGGGAGGACGGAAATGATGCCGCTGACGATGGCAAAGACCGGGGAGCCGGTCACGATCCGAAAGATCACCGGAAAGGACGAGGTGCGGCTGCATCTGGCAGAGCTGGGCTTTGTGGTGGACAGTGAGGTGACCGTGGTGACGGAGATCGCCGGCAACCTGATCGTACAGGTGCGGGGCAGCCGGGTGGCGCTGAACGAGGCCATGGCCAACCGCATTATGATTTAAGGAGGAGAACGGAATGAAAACACTCAAGGATGCAAAGGTAGGCCAGACGGTCACCGTGGCAAAGCTGCACGGGGAGGGCCCGGTGAAGCGCCGGATCATGGACATGGGCATCACCAAGGGCGTGGAGATCTTCGTGCGCAAGGTGGCGCCGCTGGGCGATCCCATGGAGCTGAATGTACGGGGGTATGAGCTCAGCGTCCGCAAGGGCGACGCGGAGATGATCGAGGTCCTTTGAGACGCGGCACAGGCCGCTTTTATTTGATACATGAGTTAGTTTATACTAACAATTTTCTGGAAGGAGAAAACCATGGAAACGAAGATCGCATTGGCGGGCAATCCCAACTGCGGAAAAACGACGCTTTTCAATCAGCTGACCGGCTCCAACCAGTACGTGGGCAACTGGCCCGGCGTGACGGTGGAAAAGAAGGAGGGCCGGCTCAAGGGCCATAAGGACGTGGTCATCCAGGACCTGCCGGGCATTTACTCCCTCTCTCCCTACACGCTGGAGGAGGTGGTGTCCCGGAACTATCTGGTGCGGGAGAAGCCGGACGCCATTTTGGACATCGTGGACGGCACCAACATCGAGCGAAACCTCTACCTGACCACCCAGCTCATTGAGCTGGGACTGCCGGTGGTGGTGGCGGTGAACATGATCGATCTGGTGCGCCGCAATGGAGACCAGATCGACCTTGCCCGGCTGGGCCAGGCCCTGGGCTGCCAGGTGGTGGAGATGAGCGCCCTGAAGGGAGAGGGCGGCATGGCCGCGGCGGAAAAGGCCGTGGAAGCGGCCGCCGCCGGCCGGAAGGGGGAACTGCCCCATGTGTTCACCGGCAGCGTGGAGCACGCCCTTGCCCATATTGAAGAGTCCATTGCGGGACTGGTGGACGAGGCGTATCTGCGCTGGTACGCCATCAAGATCTTCGAGCGGGACGAGAAGGTGCTGGAGGAGCTGAAGCTCACCGACGAGCTGGCGGCGCATCTGGAAGCCCACATTGCCGACTGCGAGACGGAGCTGGATGACGATGCCGAGAGCATCATCACCAACCAGCGCTATGCCTACATCAGCGGCGTGGTGGGCAAGGCCGTGCGGAAAAAGGCGGCGGCCCACAGCCTCTCTGTCTCCGACAAGATCGACCGGGTGGTCACCAACCGGGTGCTGGCCCTGCCCATTTTCGCGGGCGTCATGTTCTTGATCTACGCCATCGCCATGGGGAGCTTTGCCATCGAGACGGACCGCTTTACCATCCCCATCTCCATCGGCACCGCCGCCACGGACTTTACCAACGACGTGATCTTCGGCGAGTGGGTGCCGGGTCTGTTCCACAGCCTGCTCACAGGCCTTGGCGTAGCCGAGGGCACGTGGATGTACGGCCTCATTCAGGACGGCATCGTGGCGGGCGTGGGCGCCGTGCTGGGCTTCGTGCCCCAGATGCTGGTGCTGTTTTTGCTGCTGGCCGTGCTGGAGGACGTGGGCTACATGGCCCGTGTCGCCTTCATCATGGACCGGATCTTCCGGCGCTTCGGCCTCAGCGGCAAGAGCTTCATCCCCATGCTGGTGGCCACCGGCTGCGGCGTGCCGGGCATCATGGCCTCCCGCACCATCGAGCAGGACCGGGACCGGAAGATGACCATCATGACCACCGGCTTCATCCCCTGCGGCGCCAAGATGCCCATCATCGGCCTGTTTGCCGGTGCCCTGTTCGGCTCTTCCGCCTGGGTGGCCACCTCCGCCTACTTCATCGGTGTGGCAGCGGTCATCGTCTCCGGTATCATGCTCAAGAAGTTCAAGGCTTTTGCCGGGGAGCCTGCGCCCTTCGTCATGGAGCTGCCCGCCTATCATGCTCCCGCCGGCAGCAACGTGCTGCGGGCCACCTGGGAGCGTGGCTGGTCTTTCATCAAGCGGGCGGGCACGGTGATCCTGCTTTCCTCCATCGTGCTGTGGTTCCTCCAGGGCTATGGCTTTGTGGACGGCGTGTTCCAGGCGGTGGAGGACAACAACGACTCCTTGCTGGCTGTTATCGGCAACGCCATCGCGTGGATCTTCTATCCTCTGGGCTGGACCGGCCAGTGGGCCTGGAAGGCCGCCGTGGCTACGTTCACCGGCCTCATCGCCAAGGAAGAGGTGGTCAACACCTTCGGCGTTTTGTACCACTATGCCGGTGAGGTGGACCTGATGGAGGATTCCAGCCCCCTGTGGGCGCTGGTGGCCGCGGATTTCACCGCCCTGAGCGCCTACTCCTTCATGATCTTCAACCTGCTGTGCGCGCCGTGCTTTGCGGCCATGGGCGCCATCAAGCGGGAGATGAACAACCCCAGGTGGACGGCGGGCGCCATCGCCTATATGTGCGGCTTTGCCTACGCGGTGTCCATGATCGTCTACCAGGTGGGCGGCCTCCTTACCGGAGAGGTGTCCTTCGGCCTCCTGCCCGCTGTGGCGCTGGCGCTGCTGGCGGTCATGGTGTACCTGCTGGTGCGCCGGGGCTATCAGGGTGAGACGGAGCTGCGGCACCTGACGGCGGTGTCCGCGGCCAAGATGTGACGGAAAGGAGCGTTCTATGCCTCAGATGCTGGGCCAGGCCCTGGTGGGACTGATCCTTATAGGCGTGGTGGCCCTGGCGGTGCGGTCGGTGTGGAAAAGCCGCAAGGCCGGCGGGCACTGCTCGGGAGACTGCAGCCGCTGCGGCGGCGGATGCCATCACGGAAAATGAACCAAAGAGGGCGGAGACACACAGTGTCTCCGCCCTCTTTTATAAAAGATCCCCGCCCGGCTTGGCCCGGACGGGGAAAGTGGTCAGCCGTTGGCGGCTTCGTACTGCTTGAGGAAGGAAACCAGCGCCTCCACGCCCTCTTTGGGCATGGCGTTGTAGATGGAGGCCCGCAGACCGCCCACGCTCTTGTGGCCCTTGAGGTTATCAAAGCCTGCGGCCTTGGCGGCGGCGACGACCTGGGCATCCTGCTCCTTGGAGGGGGAGACGAAGGGCACGTTCATCACGGAGCGGTCCTCTTTCCGGACGGCGCCGGTGAAGAAGCGGCTGGAGTCCAGGAAGCGGTAGAGCACGTCGGCCTTTTCCTGGTTGCGCTGCGCGGCTGCCTCCAGTCCGCCATGGGAGAGCAGGTACTTGAAGACCTTTCCGCAGCAGTAGATGGCCCAGCAGTTGGGGGTGTTGTACAGCGAGTCGTTGTCCGCGTGGACCGCGTAGCTGAGGTAGGTGGGCACGAAGTCCGGCAGATCATGGCGGATGAGATCCTCGCGGATGATGACGATGGCCATGCCGGCAGGACCCACGTTTTTCTGCACGCCGCCCCAGATGAGACCGTAGTCGCTGACGTTGCAGGGGCGGGAGAGGAACATGGACGACTGGTCGGCCACCAGCACATGCCCCTTGGTGTCGGGCAGGGTGTGGTAGGTGGTGCCGTTGATGGTCTCGTTTTCGCAGATGTAGACATAGTCCGCGTCGGCGGGGATGGCCAGGTCGGAGCAGTCCGGGATGTAGGAGAAGTTCCGGTCGGCGGAGGAGGCCACCACCTCCACTTTCCCGTACTTCCGGGCCTCGGCAATGGCCTTTTTGGACCAGGCGCCCGTTTCCACATAGCAGGCCGTGCCGTTTTTCATCAGGTTCATGGGCACCATGGCGAACTGCAGCGTGCCGCCGCCCTGGATGAACAAAACCTTATAGTGATCGGGGATGCCCATGAGACGGCGCAGGTCAGCCTCGGCTTCGTCCCGGATCTGCTGGAAGACCTGGGATCGATGGCTCATCTCCATCACGCACATACCGCTTGCGCGGTAGTTGAGCATCTCGGCGGCGATCTCTTCCAGCACTTCCTCCGGCATCATGGCGGGGCCGGCGGAGAAGTTATAGGTGCGGCCGTACTTCATTGCTTGCATCTCCTCTCATGATTTTGGCTCTGGTGAGCCAGATTGAATCCAGTATACGACAGCGCACGGGAAAGAATCAACGGATAATTCCACCGCATAATCCCGCACCAGCGGGGCGGGATTATGCAAAACAACAGGAATGAGAAAATGAAGCGGGAAAACTTGAAATCTTAACGAGATTTTTCTATAATGTTACCATCTATGTGTGTTGCTGTATTTGGAAAGCAATGGAAAGTCGGAGGGGAGGGAGAGACGTGCGTGCTGACGGGACCCGCGTCCGGGGCCTGAGCCCCATCGTACAGGCGCTGCCCTATATCATGCCGCGCCGGTATGACGCACAAAACTGGGCCAACGACTATGCCGATGAGGATGTCCTGCGGGACTATATCCGGCAAAAGCGCCGGGAGGGGCAGGCAGTCACCCATATGAGCGTACTCATGGCGGCATACTACAAGGCGGCGCTGGAAAACCCCAAGCTGAATTATTTCGTGGTCAACCGCAGAGTTTACTGCCGCAACCACTTCTGCTTCAGCTTTGTCATTTTGAAGACCCGCGCGGACGGCACGCCGGACGAGACGGTCATCAAGATCTTCCTCCAGCCGGAGGACACGGTATTCACCATCAGCCAGCGGGTGCGTGAGGCGATCCGGCGCAACCTGGTGGCGACCCACAATAACCGCACCGACCGGTTCGCCAATATGGCCTTTTCCATTCCCGGCCTTGCCCGGCTGGTGTTCGGCCTTGCGTACCACCTGGATCAGCACGGGCTGCTGCCCCGCCGCATCATCGACCTGAGTCCCTTCCATACCAGTGTGTTCATCACCAATCTGGCGTCCATCAACACCAGCTATATTTATCACCACTGCTATGAATTCGGCACCACCAGCGTGTTTATGTGCATGGGCAAGCCTGTGCCGGACCCGCTGGTGCCGGGCAAGCGGCGTATGCCGCTGGGCGTGGTGATGGACGAGCGGATCGCCACGGGCATCGAGTATTCCCGCTTTTTCGCCGCCTTCGGCCGGTATCTGCGGGATCCGGCCTGCCTGGAGCGGCGGCTGGACGGAGGCGGGGAAGCGGCACAGGAGGAGAAGATGACGGTATGAATCGATCGGAACAAACGCCTGCCCGGGACCGGGAAGCGCGCACGCCGGCGGACTGGCTGCGGATGGAGTGGAACCATATCGGCCTTTATATCCAGGCGCTTGCCAAGTGGCTGGCGGTGGCCGCGGTGACAGGCGCAGCATGCGGCGTGGTGGGCTCCGCATTCCACATCGGTGTGGAAAAGGCCACGGAGCTGCGGGGGGCCCATGGGTGGCTTTTGTGGTGTCTGCCGCTGGCGGGGCTTGTGATCGTGGGCTTCTACAAGCTCACAAAAACCGAGGGCCAGGGCACCAACGACATCATCGACGCGGTGCATCTGGGCAAGGGCCTTTCCATCTTCCTGCTGCCTGCCATTTTTCTGGGCACCGTGCTTACCCATCTTTGCGGCGGCTCCGCCGGACGAGAGGGCGCCGCACTGCAGATGGGCGGCACCATCGGCCACCAGGTGGGCGCACTGTTCCGCCTGGATGACCGGGACATGCGCACGGCCACCATGGCGGGCATGGCGGCGTTTTTCGCCGCATTGTTCGGCACGCCCCTGACGGCCACGGTGTTTGCCATGGTGGTCATCAGCATCGGCATCATGTATCATGCGGCGTTCATTCCGTGCCTGACGGCCTCCTTGGTGGCCTATGGCGTGTCGCTGCTTTTGGGCGTGGAGCCTACCCGCTTCACGGTGGACATGCCCGCCCTGGAGGCGGTGATGCTGCTGCGGGTGGCGGTGCTGGGAGCGCTGTGCGCTCTGGTGTCCATCCTGTTTTGCAACACCATCCATTTTGCCGAGCATCAGATGGCCCGCCGCATCCCCAACGCCTGGGTGCGGGTGGTGACCGGGGGCGTTGGCATCATCGCCCTGACCTATCTTTGCGGGACCACGGACTATAACGGCGCGGGAATGAATATCATCACGGCGGCGGTGGAGCAGGGAAGCGCCCATCCGGCCGCGTTCCTTTTGAAGATCCTCTTCACAGCGGTAACGCTCTCCGCCGGCTTCAAGGGCGGCGAGGTGGTCCCCTCGTTTTTCGTGGGTGCCACCTTCGGCTGCGTGGCCGGTCCGCTTTTGGGCATTCCCGCATCCTTCGGCGCGGCCCTTGGACTGGTGGCCGTGTTCTGCGGCGCCGTCAACTGCCCGGTTGCTTCCATCTTCCTTTCGGTGGAGCTGTTCGGAGACGGCGGACTTTTGTACTTTGCCCTCATCTGCGGCATCAGCTACATGCTCTCGGGCTACAACGGCCTTTACTCCAGCCAGACTATCCTCTATTCCAAGCTCAAGGCCCAGTACATCAACGTCCATACCAATGCCCACCACGCAGGCAATCCCCACGCCGAGCCGCCGGTGCGGGGCAGCCTGAAAGAGGAATGAAAAAAGCCCCCATCCGGGGGCTTTTTTATTTTGCCTGTACGGGCTTTGGCTCTGTATGCAGCTGGGCCAGCGCCAGGACACAGGGAGCCAGGGCCAGCAGCACACTGCGGATCCCCAGGGCTTTCCAGCAAAGAAAGCACGTGCCCACACCGCAGTGGAAACTCAAAAGCGTCTTGCCGAAAAAGCCGGCTTTGGGACGCTGATCATCTCCGGCGGCCGTGTGGGCCAGCGCCATGGTGAACTGGCGGAAGTTGTTGGTGGAAAAAATGCTGGAGCTGACAAAGCCGTCGGCGCCGGGGAAGCTGTTCCACTGAAAGGCCATGGCGAAAAACAGCGGATAGAGCCCCAGCACCGGAGAGATGCCGGCGGGAAGAAGGGCAACGAGCACGGCGGCCGCCATGTCGATGCCCACGCTCAGAGGCCGCAGGTCTGCCATACGGCCACGGGGCAGCCATACGGTCAGGGTGATGCCTGCCATGTACAGCGCGGCGCCGCCCAGGCGCAGGAGCATGTCGGGCCAGCTGCCGCCCAGCAGATCCGTGGTCAGATAGATGAGGTTGGCTGTCTGGGCGGAGCCAAACAGCCCGGTAAAACGCAAAATGGTGTAGACACCGAAAAATCCGCCGATGAAGGCCATGGTAAAATGGATGCGCCGCTGTGCCTGTGCCATATGCGTTCCTCCTTCTCGTTTTTTCAAAGACCCAGCAGCTCCCGGGCCACGGTCACGTTGCGCTGCTCCGTCTCCTGCAGACGGGCTACGGCCTCCTCCCGGGACTGGGGCGTACCGGACTGGCGGACTGCCTGGTCGATCATGCCGCACAGGGACTGGGCCGTCACGGAGCCCAGATCCACAAACAGCTCCTGCCCCATGTACTTGAGGAAGGAGGATACCTTGGGATCATACACCACGCCCACCAGGGGCACACCCTGGCTGGCGGCAAAGATCAGCGCGTGCAGCCGCATGGATACCACTGCCTCCATGCGGGCCAGGGCGCCGATGATGGTGCCGGCGCCGCCGGCGTCATCCAGGAAATAGTGGGGGATGTCCAGCGTTTCTGCCGCCTGGCGATGAGCCACCGGATCCAGATGCTTTTCCACCGCCGTGAACACGGGGATCAGACCATAGGTCTCATAGGCATAGCGGGCCGCCTGGGCAAAGACCGGGGCCTTTTCGTCAAAGCCCTTCCACTGGCGCAGGGCGAAGCACAGATATTTTCCGTGGGGCGGGATACCGGCGCGCAGCAGCACACTGTCCACCTCCGCGTCGCAGGCGGGGCGCAGAGTCAGGGCCGGGTCTGCCGTCAGCAGGATGCGGGGCACGGTGACGCCCATGCGTAAAAGCTCCTCCTGGGAATCCGGCTCCCGCAGGGTGATGACGTCCACATAGGCGTTGAGCACCTTGGCAGCCAGACGGCGGTGGCTTTCCCGGGTGACGGGGCCGATGCCGCAGCCGTACATCTGCACTTTGCAGCCGGCGCGCTTGGCGGCGCGGATGTTATAGAGATAGAACCACAGGGAGCGGCGGGAGGTGACGTCCTGGATAAGGCTGCCGCCGCCGTTGATATAGAGCTTGGCATGGCGCATGGCGCTGTGCCAGGCCAGGAAGCTGGAGCGGTGCACCGCCTGGACCCGGTAGGTCAGGCGGGTGGACTTGGGGTCCTTGCTCAAAACGGTCATGGGCATGTCCGGATCGATGGAGCGCATCTCCTGCAAAATGGCCTCCAGAATGGCATCGTCGCCGGCGTTGCCGCGTCCGTAGGCGCCGCAGATGACCACGCCGTCCCGTGCCCGTGCCGGCCGATGGTGCCGCCGGAGGATCTCCTCGTAAATATGCAGCTGGGTGTCCACCGTGTTTTGGATGGAGAACTGTGTGGAGGCCTTTTCATAGAGCTTTTCACCCATGTCATGGCGCAAAGCGTCGTCGTTGCCCAGAGCGGCCAGGTAGGTGCCCAGGGCCTCCCAGTCGCCGGGGGTGAACAAGAAGCCGTTGACATCCGGATCGATCAGGTGCGGGATGCCGCCCACGGCGGTGGCCACCGTGGCCAGGTGGAACCGGGCGCCCTCGGTCAGGGCATAGGGGAAGGTCTCGGAGAGGCTGGTGAGGGCGTTGATGTCCAGCGAGGCGTAGAATTGGTCCATGCCGCCGCTGATCCAGCCGGCAAAGGTCACCTGCTTTTCCACGCCCAGCTCCCGGGCAAGCGCCCCCAGCTTTTCCCGCTCCTCGCCGTCTCCGGCGATGACCAGACGCAGCCGGGGGCAGGCGGCGTAGCCTGCGGCAAAGCCCCGGATGAGGGTGGACATGTCCTTGACGGGGTTGAGCCGGGCTGCGATGCCCACCACCACGGAATTTTCCTCCGCGTCCACGCCCAACTGCCGCAGATATTCCAGACGTTCCACCTGGGGCGGCGGAGCGGGGGTGAAGTCGATGCCGTTATAGATGGCGTAGAACCGGTCGGCGGGGAAGCCCCGGGAGATCAGAAGATCCACCATGGCGTCGGACACGCCGATGCGGTAGTCCAGCTTGCGCAGGGCATAGGCGTTGATGGTGCCGAAGGTGAGACGGCTGAGGGGACGGCCCATGTAGTCGAGCCGGTAGTCGCTGTGCACGGTGGTCACCACCGGGAGCCCTGTGGACTTGCGCAGCATGGCGCCGATCATGTTGGCCCGGGAGCCATGGCAGTGGATCAGCTCAAAGCCCTCCTGGCGGATATAACGGGACAGCTCCCGGCGCACCCGCAGCACATTGTTCCCGCCGCAGATCCGGGTGGGGATTCCCAGCTTTCTGGCCTCGTCGGCAAAGGGACCGTCCCGGAAGCACACCAGCTGGGCGGTGATGGTTTTATTCAAATTTTGCAGCAGGCTGAGCACGTGGGTCTTGGCACCGCCGGAGTCGCCGCCGCTGATCAGATGGATGACCTTCATGAAAATGTCCTTCTTTTACGAAAATGTTCTTGAGAAATCGCAAAAAGTATTATACAATGTTTCGCAGACATTGTCTATAAAGAATCGGGCGGCCCCGCCGCTTATGGAGGAACGTATGGAACAAAAAGCAAAGCGCGTTGGAAAATTTAATGTCGTCGATGTGATCGCCGTGGTGCTGATCCTGGCGGTGGCCGCATTTGCCGGCATGAAGCTGATGAACCGCGGCGGCGAGGAAGGCGGCCAGGCGGCCATGACCAAGGTGACCTATGTAGTCAAGGCCGAGGGCGTGCCGGTGGAGCTGTATGAGTCCTGCCAGGCGCATCTGCCCTCTCCCCTCATGGCCTCCGGGGAACTGGTAGGCGGCCAGATCGAAAGTGTGGAAAAGGAGCCCTACTATGTGCTGGGCCCCGACGGACAGTGGGTGGAGGATCCGGAGCATGTGACGCTCTATTTCACCGCCGCTACCGAGACCCCCACCGGCGAGGTGATGACCACCAAGGTGGGCGACCAGGAGGTCCGCATCGGCAAGAAGGACTATATCCTCAAAAGCGAGTACATTGAGATCAACGGCGGCACGGTCATCGACGTGCAGTGGGAAGATATTCAGGAGTAACCGATAAAGAGCGCCGCGCAGAATGCGCGGCGCTCTTTTTATTCCTGGGGGCGGTCAGGCGGCAAAGAGGCGAACCAGCGAACGGAAAAATCCCGGAAGGCGGCGATATGAGGCGGAAGATAGGCGCTGTACCGCCAGTGCAGATACAGCTGGCGCACGTGGGCAAAATCCTGCAGATGCAGCAGGGCGATGCCGTCCGTCTGGGGAGGCAGGCCTGTCCGGCTGGGCAGAAAGCATACGCCTACGCCGCAGCGGACAAAATCGCACAAAGTGATGGGATTGTCGCTTTCCGCCACGATGCGGGGAGAGAAGTTGACCTCATTGCAGGCGTTTTGGATGATCCTGGCCCAGGGACGATCCCGCCGCAGGCTGACGAAGGGAACGTCCCGCACGTCGGACAGGCGGACGGACTCCAGATGTGTCAGGGGATGGCCTGCCGCTGCGGCCAGCACCACATCCTCCCGCAGAAGAAGGCAGGAGCTGCGGGGCAGCACCTCGTCTCCCACCAGGGAGTCGATGAGCATATCGTAGCTGGGCTGCTCTGTTTCACCGAAGATCCGCTGGGTGATCTCAAAGCGCACATCCGGGTATACGTCCAGAAAATCCGCCAGCAGCTGGGGCAGCAGGGCGGTGGCGGAGTGGACGCAAAGCTGGATGCGGCTCTCCGTCCCGGTTTTCCGGGCGTTGATCTCCGCCCGGGCGTCCTGCAGGGAGGAGAGGATCTGCCGGGTGTAACGCAGCAGGATCCTGCCGTTTTCATTGAGCCGCATCCGGCGGCCGTCCCGGTCGAACAGGGGCACGCCCAGCTCGTTTTCCAGGTTGCGGATGGTCCGGCTCAGGGCGGGCTGGGCCAGGTTCAGCCGCTGTGCTGCCCGGGTCATATGCTCCAGCTCCGCCACGGCCTGGAACTGTTTGAGTTGAAAAATCTCCATGTCACGCACCTCTGTTCGCATGTGGAAAACGATTTTGGCCGCTTTTTTTGTACAGTATCACAGAAAACACCAAAAGTAAATATACGATTTATTGAAATTATAATTATTAGTTATTAGTTTATCACCATAAAGTGTTAGACTGGAAAAGATATTTTTGGTATAGTGTCAAAATAACACCATTGTAATGAAAAGACGGCGAAAGCCGGCTTTGGCAGCTGTGTTGAAAGGACGGGATAGTATGGTGCAGTTTGATCCTTTGAAGTATTCCTTTGCGTCTCACCGGAACGTGGTCTATGCCAGAAAGGGCATGGCCTGCTCCACGTCTCCCATTGCCTCCCAGGTGGGCCTGGAGATCCTGAAGGCCGGCGGCAACGCCATGGATGCCGCCGTGGCCATGGCCACCACGCTGCCGCTGGTGGAGCCTACCGGCAACGGCCTGGGCAGTGACTGCTTTGCTCTGGTATGGAGTGCCAAGGACGGCAAGCTCTTCGGCCTGGACGGCTCCGGCGTGGCGCCCATGGCGCTTTCTGCCGAGAAGGTGAAAGAGGCAGGCTATACTGCGGTCCCCGTCAACGGCTGGCTGCCCACCATGGTGCCCGGCGCGCCCAGCGCCTGGGCCCTGCTGCGCCGCCGCTTCGGCACCAAGACCATGGCAGAGCTGATGGCTCCCGCTATCCGCTATGCCCGGGAGGGCTTCTGCATCCCTGTGAACGTCTATAAACAGTGGAAGGCGGAGACCGCCCGCTTCACCGCCGCCGCGGAGAAGGAGCCCGAGGTGTTCGGCCCCTGGGTACAGTACTTCACCAAAAACGGCAAGACCTACGAGGCAGGCGATACATTCTATAATCCGGACTTTGCCGCCACGCTGGAGTCCCTGGCTGCAAGCGACTGCGAGAGCTATTACCACGGCGAGATCATGCACAAGATCGTGGACTTCTCCCGCAAGACCGGCGGCTTCTTTGCCGAGAGCGACTTTGAGAACTATCAGGCCCGGTGGGTGGAGCCCATCTCCGTCAACTACAAGGGCTATGACGTATTCGAGATGCCCCCCAACGGTCACGGCATCACCGCCCTTATGGCACTGAACATGCTCAAGGGCATGGAGCTGAGCGACGAGCGGGAGACCGCCGACGTCTATCACAAGATGATCGAGACCACCAAGCTGGCGTTCGTGGACACGAAGAAGTTCGTGGCGGATCCCCGCTATATGCGCACGAAGGTCTCCGACATGCTCTCCGACCGCTATGCCGATGTCCGCCGTGCGCTCATCACCGACCAGGCCGTCTATCCCGAGGCGGGCGACCCCTCCTGCGGCGGCACGGTGTACTTCTGCGTGGCAGACGGTGCGGGCAACATGGTCTCCTTTATCCAGTCCAACTACAACCGCTTCGGCTCCGGCATCGCCGTGCCCGGCACCGCCATCACCATCCAGGACCGTGGTGCCAACTTCTCCCTGGATCCCGAGAGCGACAACTACCTGGAAGGCGGCAAGAAGGCTTACCACACCATCATTCCCGGCTTCCTCTGCAAGGACGGCAAGGCCGTGGGTCCCTTTGGCGTCATGGGTGGCTTCATGCAGCCCCAGGGCCATGTGCAGGTGATCGTCAACACGGTGGATTATCACATGAATCCTCAGGAGTGCCTGGATGCGCCCCGGTTCCAGTGGGTGGGCGAGAAGAAGGTTCAGCTGGAGCGTGAGGTTCCCGCCCACATCGCCCAGAAGCTGGCGGACATGGGCCACCAGGTGGAGATCGTCAACTCCAACCTGGGCATGGGCCGCGGCGAGATCATCTGGCGCATGGAAGACGGCACGCTGGTGGGCGGCACGGAACCCCGGGCCGACGGCACCATCGCCGCCTGGTGATCCATCTTGCCGAAAGGGCGGAACTATGCTATAATCAACCGGTTCACGCGGCCGCGCACCGTCTCGGTGCGCGGCGCGTTGCCGAAGAAAACCAATCTCTAAGGAAGGAAGGCATCACATGCTGCACGACTTGTTGATCCTGTACACGCTGTTTTTCCGCATAGGCGCCGTGACGTTCGGCGGCGGCTATGCCATGCTCCCCATTCTCCGGCGGGAGATCATCCAGAACCATAAGTGGATGGACGAGGAGACCATCATGGATTACTACGCCCTCAGCCAGGGCCTGCCCGGCATCATCGCCATCAATGTCTCCGTGTTCATCGGCTATAAGCAGCGCAAGATCCCCGGCGCGGTGGCCGCTGCGCTGGGAATGGTCTCTCCCTGCATCATCATCATTTCCATCATCGCGTTTTTCCTCTCCAGCTTCCAGGATAATCCCTATGTGCAGCACGCGCTGGCGGGCATCTCCGTGTGCGTGGCGGCTCTGATCCTGGACGCGGTCATCAGCATGTGGAAAAAGGGCGTCAAGGATCTGTTCGGCATCGTGGTGTGCCTGGCCATGCTGGTGCTCAATACCTTTACGGATCTGTCCCCCATTCTGCTGGTCATCACCTGCGCCCTGCTGGGAATCGGCGCAAAAATGGTCCAGGGTAAGACCGGGAAGGAGGAAAAGAAATGATCTACCTGCAGCTTTTCTGGGAATTTCTGAAGATCGGCCTGTTCGCCGTGGGCGGCGGCATGGCCACGCTGCCGTTTTTGCAGGACCTTTCCGAGTCAACCGGCTGGTTCCCCCAGTCCCTGATCACGGACATGATCGCCATTTCCGAGTCCACACCCGGCCCCATCGGCATCAACATGGCCACCTATGTGGGCTGCAACATCGCCGGTTTCCTGGGCGGTGTGGTGGCTACCATGGGTGAGATCCTGCCCTCCATCGTTATCGTGGTGATCGTGTCCAAGTCTTTGGAGCGGTTCCGGGGCAGCAAGACCGTGGATGCGGCGTTTTACGGCCTGCGGCCCGCCGTCACCGGACTGATCGCCGCTGCCGGCATCAGCGTGGTGCAGGTATCCATGTTCCATTTCGACCTGTATGAGCAGACCGGCGTGCTGATGGATGCGTTTGACTTCAAAAAGCTGATCTTCTTCGCGGTAGCTTTTGCCGCCATCAAAAAGTTCAAGCTCCACCCCATCGTGTACATCGCCTGCGCTGCCGTCATCGGTATCGTGCTGAGCTTTTGAAAAAAGTGCCGCCTGCCCTGCAGGCGGCGCTTTTTTGCCAAAATCCCGCTTCCTTTTCCAGGGAAACTGTGGTACAATGGCAAAAACTCTTCATAAAAGTGTCTGGACGGAGGAGGTAATCCCGATGAATCAGCTGTTGGATGCGGCAAACCGCTATTTGAAGGCCTGCGATTGGCGGGATATTGCGCTGCTGAAGGTATGCGTGTGCGCGCTGGGCGTGCTGGTGGGCCTGGCAATGCCCTGGAGCAAGAAATGGGCCGTGGCCTGGGGGGCGTCGCTGGTGTTTGTGGCCACCTATGTGCCTCTGATGGGGAAATTCCTTCCCTTCCTTTTGGGGGAGCGAGTGGAGATCAAAGATATTTATAAGGAAAAGCAGTTGTAAAAGCGGACACTTTGGTGTATCATAACACATACCTTTCTATGAAAGACATCCGGTAAAAAGGAGGAACTTTGCATTATGAGCAGGACCGCAAGCATGGTGATGAAGATCATCGGCGCCAGCCTGGCCTTTGCCGCACTGGTGTGCCTGATCATCGGCGGCTGGCACGACCTGTCCGTGGGATACTGCGGCATGAAGAAGCGCCTGACGCAGAAATTCGGGTCTGAGTATGACGACTATGCTGACGAGGAGCTGTACGAGTGAGGCTCTGCGCCTTTGCATGAATACTGACAGCAGCAAGACAGCCGCCGGGATTCCGGCGGCTGTCTTTTTTCTCTGTTTGGACGGCAAACGGGCAGCTGGTAACCGGCCCAACCGGTAGGTTTGGGAAAAAGCTGGAAGAATTCATAAAAGTGATGGGAAGTTTTTGTACACAACAACGGTTTCAATTGTGAGAAAAAAATGAAAATGTAACCCGTTTTGTAACTGGCGCGTGGTACACTGCATGCAGTCAGTAAGACAGAGGAGAAAACAGCAAAGAGGGAAATGATTGAAACGGCAAACCGGGGGAAACTCCGGGACGCAAAGCTATGGGGACTACGGCTCTGCTAAGTCAGCCCGGCTGCCAAACGTTTCGTACTCACCATTGGAAAGGAGAACGAAACTATGGCAAAGACGCGGAAGAGAGGCCTGGCGCTGCTGATGGCAGTGGTGCTGGCTCTGAGCCTGCTGCCGGTGAGTGCACTGGCCAGCGGAGAAGATGAGACGACCCACGAGGCATTGACCCTGGCAGTGGGCGATAAGGAGACATTGGTCCCGTATGCGGAAGAGGCCTCCGGAAGATGGTATGTTGAAGACGGCAAGGAAGACGTTGTTTCTGTGGATGAAAACGGCGTCATCCGGGCAGAGGGCGAGGGAAGAGCCAACGTGTATTTTGAGTACACGGAGGAAGTCCCTGTGACCCTGGAAGAGCTGCCGGAAGAGGTGCCTGCGGTGGCCGTCCCCGAGACTCCCTCTGTGGATGCCCCCTCTGTGGATGCCCCCGCCGTGGATGAGCCCGCCGCGGATGCCCCCGTCGTGGATGCACCTGTGGTGGATGCCCCCGCCGTGGATGCCCCCGCTGTGGATGCACCTGTGGTGGATGCCCCCGCTGTGGATGATTCCGATGATTCCACTGCGGATGCGCCCGTGGTCGAGGAGATCATGCCTCTTGTTAGCAGCCAGTATTCTGGCGGCAACACCAACGTGGAGATCTTCCCTGTTGAGGTCGTGGAGCTTGGAGAGGGAGAGACCGTCCTGCTGGGAGAAAGTCTGCGCCTGACAAGTTCCTACTTTGGAAAAGCTGGGGACCAGAAGAAGGTGCTGGAGGTCGTGGTGCAGGACACCAGCGGCAAGGAGCTGTCCAAAGAGACTTACGAGGTGTTCACGGTTGCCGGCAACAATATACCCGCATCCGGTTTGTTTAATGTATTTGATTATTACATTGACCTGATGGTAAAGCCTCAGAGCGGTTACAAGATTGTTTCCACTTACCCTGAGATGGATGAAAACAATCGTGTGCGTATCGTATATGACAAGTTGACCAACTATCTGGGCGGCCAGGAAGAGCGCGAGCTGATCGTTACCGTGGAGGAAAATATCGACACGGAGTACGATGTGACATTCATCTGGAACACCGACGAGTTCGGCGGCATCGGCGCAAAGAACGGCAATGAAGTCTATCACGAGGTGCAGGTGCCTGCCGGTGAGACGATCGGTGATCTGATGCCTGTGGATCCGGTCTACTACAACCTCTATTTCAGAGGCTGGAACACCGGCGAGAACGGCGAGGGCATTGCGGTCAACGCGGATACTGCCATCCGCAGTGATCTGACGGTCTACGGTCAGTGGGACCAGGTTACGGTCGTCACTGAATACCATGTTATGGAGCTGGATACCAAGGTGGACGCGTATATCCGCGCCGCGCTGGATCTGAATGAGGGCGACAGCTACAAGATCCGGGAGATGCAGGTAGCGGACAACAACCGCTTTACCGACTCTGACGACCACTGGGCCGAAAACAGCGGCCAGGCTTACTGGTACATCCTCAACGCCGGCGGCCTGGTATGGGAAGGCAGCGGCTTGGTGTGGCCTGAGCTGATGACCCGTGTGGAGATCTCGGTGGAAGTGAACGGCAACACCAAGGAAGTGGAGATCCCCAGAGAGGACTTTGATCTGGTCCGCCTGAGCGAAAAAGAGGCAAAGGCCCATATTGTGGAGATCTATCTGCGCGATGACAGCATCCCCCAGCCTCCCGTGGAGGAAAAGACCGGCACCCTGATGGTGGGCAAGAGCGTGGCTGGCCTTTCCAGCTACGTGGGCGTGCCTGCGGATTACTCCGTGACCATCACCGTGACCGCCGAGGGCGAGACGAAGCCTGTTTACACCCTGACCGGAAACAACGCGGAGGTTGGTGTGAATGGCCGTGTGCTGCAGTGGACGAGGGAGGTCCCTGTGGGCACCTACACTGTGACCGAGACTTACAGCCCCGACATCGTTGACAAGGACGGCAACATCTACAAGGCAGATGCGTCCAAGGCGCAGATCACCAACAACGGCTCTATCACCGTGACGGAGGATGCCGTGGTGTGGGCCAACGTGACCAACACCTACGAAAAGTCCGACGGAGAAACCGAGCCTCCCGTCACCCCCGCATCCCTGTCCCTCACCAAGAGCGTTGACAAGACCTACGCCAACCCCGGCGACGAGGTGACCTATACCGTCTATGTCCGCAACAGCGGCACTACCGCCGCCGAGGATGTGACGGTGACGGATACCCTCAACAGCTATCTGACCTTTGTAAGCGGCAGCGAAGGCGTTTCCGCCCAGGGTCAGGAGATCTCCTGGACCGGCGACGTGGCCGGTAAGAGCGTGGTCTCCTTCCAGGTGACCGCACGCATCAGCGCGGATACGCCCGTCAACACCTTCATTACCAACCGCGCCTATGTGGGCAAAACTGCCTCCAACGAGGTGTGGACCAAGGTGGAGGAGAAGACCGAGATCCCCGACGGCAAGGTGGAGCTGAAATTCCGGTATGTGACCGATGTCTTCAACGCCAGCACAGTGCCCGATGGGGCTACGCCTCCCGAGACCGTGCAGCTGGATAAGGGCAGTGCGTTCGGCGCGCATGATTATGGCACCGGCGATTACGACAGCGGTTACACCTTCCACGGCTGGTTCGCCAATCCTGCCTGCGATGAGCCCATGGAAGAAGACAGCGTTCTGACTCAGGATACCGTGGTCTACGGTTACTGGACCTATTCTTCCGGCAATTCCGGCGGCGGCAGCGGCAGCGGTGACGGCGACGGCGATGGCGGTTCCACCAACATCCCCGATGTGGATGTGCCCACCACCGACGTGCCCGACACGAGTGTGCCTACCACCGATGTTCCCGGCGAGAGCGGCACCGAACTGGGCGACGGTGACGTGCCTCTGGCCGAGGTCCCCAAGACCGGCGACAGCTCCGCGCTGTGGGTCCTGGCGGCTGCGGTCTCCGGCATCGGCCTGGTGTGGCTGACCGTGTGCAAAAAGCGCGAGTCCGAGCAGTGAGCGCTGCCCGGCAGAAAGCAGCAAAATAAAGGCGCTCCCCGAAGATATCTTCGGGGAGCGCCTTTTTCTGTGTCTGGGCATAAAAAAACGGCCCGTACGGACCGAAAATATACTTGACAAAAAAAGAAAGCCATGGTAAAATAAATCGCTTATATGATGAAGAGGGATATGCATCCATTCTTCAGTTTCTACGGATAAGATAGCACATTTCCCATGGCAATGCAAGAGTGAAGCGAGAAATATTTAACAACCGTGCCGGACGTGTCACAACGCCGGCCGCCGACCGAACAACATGTGCCCCCGCGCCGGACAGGACGCGGAGACAGAAGAAAGGTGAATGAGAAGATGGCCAAAGACAAGTACTACGGAAAGACCCTTCGTAAGAACTTTGCCCGGCATGAGGAAGTAATGCCCATGCCGAACCTTCTGGCGATCCAGAAGAAGTCTTATCAGGAGTTTTTGGACACCGGCCTGCGGGAGGTGTTTGGCGATGTGGGCGCCATCACCGACTATCAGGGCAACCTGGAGCTGACGTTCATCGACTACAAGATGGACGAGGCCCCCAAGTACGACGTGGAGGAGTGCAAGGCCCGGGACGCCACGTACGCTGCTCCCTTGAAGGTGAAGGTCCGCCTGCGCAACAAGGAGACCGAGGAGATCAAGGAGCAGGAGATCTTCATGGGCGATTTCCCCCTGATGACCCACTCCGGCACCTTTGTCATCAACGGCGCCGAGCGCGTGGTGGTCTCCCAGATCGTCCGCTCTCCCGGCGTGTACTACGGCAAGGAGATCGACATCAAGACCGATCTGCCCATCCTCACCTCCACCGTCATCCCCTACCGGGGCGCCTGGCTGGAGTATGAGACCGACGCCAACGAGGTGTTCTGGGTCCGCATCGACAAAAACCGCAAGCTGCCCATCACCTGCCTGATCCGTGCCCTGGGCCTCAAGACCGACGCGGAGATCCTGGATACCTTCGGCGACGATCCCCGCATCGCCGTCACGCTGGAGAAGGACCCCTGCAAGACCTATGAGGACGCCATGCTGGAGATCTACCGCAAGCTCCGCCCCGGTGAGCCCCCCACGGTGGAGGCCAGCGAGACCCTGATCCACAACCTGTTCTTTGATCCCCGGCGCTACGATCTGTCCATCGTGGGCCGGTACAAGTTCAATAAGAAGCTGTCCCTGTGGCATCGGGTGGCCGGCTACAAGCTGGTTTATCCCGTGGCCGATCCCGCTACCGGCGAGATCCTCTTCGACGAGGGCCACCTCCTCAGCAAGGAAGACGCCCGTCTGCTGGATACCGTGGGCGTGGGCGAGGTCACCATCGATGTGGAAGGCCAGAGCCTGAAGGTGATGAGCAACCGCATGTGCGACCTTGCGCATTATGTGGACTTCGATCCTCTGGCGGAGTGCGGCATCAAGGAGCGCGTGCGCTTCGAGGTGCTCCAGGAGCTGCTGGGCCAGTACTCCGGCGAGGAGCTGAAGGACCAGCTGCGCCTGCACAAGGATGACCTGGTGCCCAAGCACATCATCATCGACGATATCCTCACCTCCATCAACTACATGAACGGCCTGGCCCGGGGCATCTCCGTCAAGGACGATATCGACCACCTGGGCAACCGCCGTCTGCGCTGCGTGGGCGAGCTGCTCCAGAACCAGTTCCGCATCGGCTTCAGCCGTATGGAGCGGGTGATCCGGGAGCGTATGACCATCCAGGATCTGGACGTGGTCACCCCCCAGAGCCTCATCAATATCCGTCCCGTCACCGCCGCCATCAAGGAGTTCTTCGGCTCCAGCCCCCTGAGCCAGTTCATGGACCAGACCAACCCCCTGGCCGAACTGACCCACAAGCGCCGTCTTTCCGCTCTGGGCCCCGGCGGTCTGAGCCGCGAGCGCGCCAACATGGAGGTCCGCGATGTCCATTACAGCCACTATGGCCGTATGTGCCCCATCGAGACCCCCGAAGGTCCCAACATCGGCCTGATCTCTTACCTGGCCACCTATGCCCGCATCAACGAGTACGGCTTTATCGAGGCCCCCTACCGGGCCGTGGACAAGGCCACCGGCCATGTCAGCGATGAGATCACCTACATGACCGCTGACGAGGAGGACAACTACATTGTCGGCCAGGCCGTTGAGCCCGTGGACGAGAACGGCTGCCTCATCAATGCCCGTATCACCGCCCGCCACCGGGACGAGATCGTGGAAGTGGACCGGGAGAACGTGGACTACATCGACGTCTCTCCCCGCATGATGGTCTCCATCGCTACCGCCATGATCCCCTTCCTGCCCAACGATGACGCTAACCGTGCCCTCATGGGCGCAAACATGCAGCGCCAGGCCGTGCCTCTGCTGCGTCCCCACGCGCCTATCGTCGGCACCGGCATGGAGCACAAGATCTGCATCGACTCCGAGATCGTGGTGCTGGCTGAGGGCGACGGTGTGGTCACCTCTGTGGATGCCCGCCATGTCACCGTCAAGTACGACAACGGCGAGACCAAGGACTACAAGCTCACCAAGTACCTGCGCTCCAACCACACCACCTGCATCAACCAGCGTCCCATCGTGGACGTGGGCGAGCGGGTCCACGGCGGCGATGACCCCACCGTCCTGGCGGACGGCCCCGCCACCGATCAGGGTGAGATCGCCCTGGGCCAGAACATCCTGGTCGGCTTCATGACCTGGGAAGGCTACAACTACGAGGACGCCGTGCTTTTGAACGAGCGGCTGGTCCGGGAGGATCTGTACACCTCCATCCACATTGAAGAATATGAGATCGCCGCCCGCGACACCAAGCTGGGACCCGAGGAGATCACCCGGGATATCCCCAACGTGGGCGAGGATGCCCTGAAGGATCTGGACGAGAACGGCATCATCCGCGTGGGCGCGGAGGTCAAGTCCGGCGATATCCTGGTGGGCAAGGTCACGCCCAAGGGCGAGACCGATCTGACCGCCGAGGAGCGCCTGCTGCGCGCCATCTTCGGTGAGAAGGCCCGCGAGGTGCGCGACACCTCCTTGAAGGTGCCCCACGGCGAGGCCGGTATCGTGCTGGATACCAAGGTCTTCACCCGCGAGGCCGGCGACGAGCTTGGGCCCGGCGTGAACATGGTGGTCCGCGTGTATATCGCCCAGCGCCGCAAGATCCAGGTGGGCGACAAGATGGCAGGCCGTCACGGCAACAAGGGCGTTGTCTCCCGGGTGCTGCCCCAGGAGGATATGCCTTTCCTGCCTGACGGTACGCCGCTGGACATCGTTCTGAACCCCCTGGGCGTGCCTTCCCGTATGAACATCGGCCAGGTGCTGGAAGTCCACCTGGGCTACGCGGCCCAGAAGCTGGGCTACAAGGTGGCCACGCCTATTTTCGACGGCGCCACCTACGGCGACATCCAGGAGCTTTTGAAAGAGGCCAATCTGGATCCCGAGGGCAAGAGCGTCCTTTACGACGGCCGCACCGGCGAGCCCTTCGACAACAAGGTCACCGTGGGCTACGTTTACTTCCTCAAGCTGCACCACCTGGTCGACGATAAGATCCATGCCCGTTCCACCGGCCCGTACTCCCTGGTCACCCAGCAGCCTCTGGGCGGCAAGGCCCAGTTCGGCGGCCAGCGCTTCG
>PPYE01432720.1_pt1 | contig 33452 bp, 26 predicted proteins | sample 1559881 | NCBI WGS metagenome assembly PPYE01 (sample SAMN08240022, study PRJNA423297) | Human gut metagenome, whole genome shotgun sequencing project.
ATCCGAATACTCAATTGAATTGAACGTTCGAGGTTGTTTTGTTATTCAGTTATCAACTTGCTCTGCCGAACTTTGTCGGCCTCATTTGCTTTTGAATCGCAAAAGCTTTTATATTTTATCACAGCTTCTTTTGTCTGTCAAGAACTTTTTTCTTTTTATTTTCAAAAGAAACATTCATATGATTCATTTGAAAGCTTTTCTTTTTCTCAAGCAACTTTTGTATTCTACCACAACACTTAAATCCTGTCAAGGATTTTTTTCTTTTTGTTTGATTTTTCTTTCAAACAAAGTGCCTCAGCGATGCAGCTTGTATATACTATCACGACACATATTATCTGTCAAGCAAAAATTTCAAATAATTCCAATTATTTATTTAATGCAAAAAACTTAGTCATTTTCCTTAAATCCAACTTGCCCAAGCGACACATAATCTCTTTGTTTGCGGATTATAAAAAAGCCGCCCCGCAAATACCGGCATCAGCTCCGATGCCGTATTCGCAGTGACAGCTTTTCATTCTGCATACACAATTTGCATGTGTGATATAGTGATATAAAATAACATACCAGTTTTTGCCGGTATTCTATTGTTATTCTTCTTCCAGAGCCATGATCATATCCACACGTTCCTGGTGTCTGCCGCCCAGAAATTCTGCATTCAGCCATTCTGTGACGATCATCTTGGCCATCTCGATACCGATAACACGGGCGCCGAAAGCGAGGATATTAGAGTTATTATGCTGTTTGGACAGTTTGGCTGTATATGGTTCGCTGCACACAACGCAGCGGATTCCTTTCACCTTGTTGGCAGCCAGAGAGATGCCGACACCTGTTCCACAGATAAGAATACCCTGTTCCACTTCCCCGGATGCTACCGCTTTTGCCACTTTCGCTCCGTACACAGGGTAATCGCAGCTCTCAGAGGTGTGGGTTCCATAATCCACCACTTCATGTCCCATTTCTTCCAGAAATTCTTTAATCTGCAGCTTCATTTCCAAAGCTGCATGATCATTGCCAATCCCTATTTTCATATTTATCTTCTGAAGCCGCTGCCGGAGCACAGCTACGCCGGCGGCTTCTTCCTCCTTCCTGATTCCACAGACCTAACTTGCAGGAAAAATTATTATTTATTTAAGGAACTCTTTGATCTGGCCGTAGATACCTTCCGCATCCAGTTTATAATGATGCAGTAGTTCCACTGCCGGTCCTGACTGACCATATTCATCGTGAACACCGATTCGTTTTACCGGAACCGGATATTTCTCGGACAGTGCTTCGCAGACCGCTCCGCCCAAACCGCCGATGATAGAATGTTCCTCAATCGTTACAATCTTGCCGGTTTCTTTCGCTGCGGATACAATGAGCTCTTCATCAAGAGGCTTGATAGTATGAATGTTGATTACCTTAGCGCTGATGCCGTCTTTTTCCAGCATCTCAGCCGCTTCCAGGGTGTAGCCCACCATAAGACCGGTGGCTACGAGAGTCACGTCCTTGCCTTCTTTTAAAACAATGCCTTTGCCCATCTCAAACTTGTAATCCGGATTATCATTGATGACCGGCGCTGCCAGACGGCCAAACCGCAGATAAACAGGTCCTTCATACTCTGCTGCCGCTGCGACTGCCGCTCTTGCCTCAACATCATCAGACGGGGAAATCACAACCATGCCAGGAATCGTTCTCATAAGCGCGATATCTTCGTTACACTGATGAGTTGCTCCATCTTCACCCACAGAGATTCCCGCGTGGGTAGCGCCAATCTTAACATTAAGATGCGGATATCCGATGGAGTTGCGAATCTGTTCGTAGGCACGTCCTGCCGCAAACATAGCAAAACTGCTCATAAAAGGTATCATGCCTGTGGCAGCCAGACCTGCCGCAATACCTGCCATATTGCCTTCTGCAATACCGCAGTCAAAAAATCGCTCAGGAAATGCTTTTTTAAATGTTCCGGTCTTTGTAGCTCCTGCTAAATCGGCGTCCAGTACCACGACCCGGTCATTGACCTTGCCCAGTTCCACCAGCGCATTACCATAACTTTCACGGGTTGCAATCTTCTTTCCCTCTAACATAATGCTGCACCTGCCTTTTCCAAATCTTCCATCGCAATCTTATATTCTTCTTCATTCGGAGCCTTGCCATGCCAGCCGGCCTGATTCTCCATATAGGAAACTCCTTTGCCCTTGATGGTTTTCATGATAATTGCTGTCGGACATCCTTTTGTACCGCGCGCTTCTTCAAATGCTTCAGCAATCTGTCCAAAATCATGACCATCAATATTAATCACATGGAAATTAAATGCTTTGAACTTCTCGTCAATCGGATACGGAGAGTTGACATCTTCAATTTTTCCATCAATCTGAAGACCGTTGTTATCTACAATAACGACCAGATTATCAAGTTTTTTAGCTCCTGCAAACATCGCCGCTTCCCATACCTGGCCTTCCTGAATCTCTCCGTCACCAAGCAGAGTATACGTACGATAGTCTTTGCCGCGAATCTTGGCAGAAAGCGCCATGCCCACTGCCGCAGAAATTCCCTGACCAAGAGAACCCGAGGACATGTCAACACCAGGAATATGCTGCATACACGGATGTCCCTGCAGATAAGAACCCAGATGACGAAGTGTCTTCAAATCTTCCACCGGGAAAAATCCTCTGTACGCCAGAGCAGCATATAATCCCGGCGCAGTATGTCCTTTGGAAAGGACAAAACGGTCTCTGTCCGGATCATCCGGATTGGCCGGGTCCACATTCAGCTCCTCAAAATAAAGATATGTGAACATCTCTGCGGCAGAGAGGGAACCGCCCGGATGCCCTGCCTTTGCATTATAGACCGCTGTTATAATCCCCTTACGGATCTCGTTGGCCGTCTTTTTCAGCTGAAGCTCATTCATGTTAATCCACCTTTCTTTGTGCGGCGGAACAGAAGATCTCTTTTTCAAAATCCCCATCTGCCCCGTCGGAAATATTGCTGCAATCAGTATACCATACTTTTGATAAACATGTACCATTTCCTAAGAGAATCTCTTATTTTTCTTAAATTATATCGGATAGCTTTGTGCTTGTCAACAAAAACAAGGAATTATTTTTACTTTCTTTCAATTTTTACTTAAATATTTAGTGTTTTTTCTTTTAAATAGATATTCATTTTTACATTTGTAAATATATTTGTGCATTTTTGATTATTATATAATCTTCCTGCTATAAACAACTTACAAAATGTATCGTCAGCCAGTCCAGCAAAAAGAAAAAGCGGTCTCCTTCCGACAGTGAGCTTATCATTTCGGAAAAAAACCGCTCCTTCTATATATTTCTTTTCAGCGCTCTTTTATTCTGCTGTCTGTTCTTTTTCTTCTTCGGTAACAGCGATGTGCAGTTCTTCCAGCTGCTTGTCATCCACCACGTCCGGAGCGTTGGTCATGAGACAGGAAGCATCTTTCACCTTCGGAAAAGCGATCACATCACGAATCGAATCCTCTCCGGTCATAAGCATCACAAGACGATCCAGTCCGTAGGCAAGTCCTGCGTGTGGCGGCACACCGTATTTGAAAGCTTCCAGAAGGAATCCAAATCTCTCGTGCGCCTGCTCTTTGGTGAATCCCAGACATTCAAACATTTTCTCCTGAATGTCGTCCTGATGAATTCTGACACTGCCGCCGCCAAGTTCCGTTCCGTTCAGAACAATATCGTAAGCTTTGGCACGCACTCTGCCCGGATCTGTGTCAATGAACTCCAGATCCTCTTCCATCGGCATAGTAAACGGATGGTGCATAGCTGTGTATCTGCCCTGCTCCTCAGACCATTCCAGCAGAGGGAACTCGGTGATCCACACAAATCTGTAGTCGAATTTATCCAGAAGACCAAGCTCATCAGCAAACTTCAGACGAAGCGCGCCAAGTACGTCGCAGACCACTTTGAACTTATCTGCCGCAAAGACAACCAGGTCTCCCTGTTTTGCTCCGACAGCTTCGATGAGCTTCTGCAATTCTTCCTCGGAAAGGAACTTAGCAAACGGACACTTCATGGTTCCGTCTGATTTCAACTGAATGTAGGCCAGTCCTTTTGCGCCATAATCTTTTGCCGTCTTCTCAATATTTTTCATTTTTTTGCTGGACACGTCACCAAGACCTTCCGCGCAGACAGCACGAACCACACCGCCGTCTGCCACCGCACCGGAAAATACGCCGAAACCACAGTCTTTTACCATCTCGGACACATCCATGATCTCCATACCAAAACGAAGATCCGGTTTGTCAGAGCCAAAACGGTCCATGGCTTCCTGCCAGGTCATTCTCTGAATTGGCAGAGATACATCCACGCCGAGACATTTCTTGAATAAAAATGCCAGAAGACGCTCGTTTACATCAATAACATCATCCACATCCACGAAGGATAACTCCATATCGATCTGAGTGAACTCCGGCTGACGGTCCGCACGAAGATCCTCGTCACGGAAACATTTTGCCAGTTGGAAATAGCGGTCATAGCCCGATACCATAAGAAGCTGTTTGAAAAGCTGTGGCGACTGCGGAAGAGCATAGAAGCAGCCCGGATGAATCCGGCTTGGAACCAGATAATCTCTCGCACCCTCCGGCGTACTCTTTGTAAGCATCGGAGTCTCGATCTCAAGAAATCCTTCCTCAGCCAAAAACTGTCTGGTGAGCATAGCAATTTTACTGCGCATCATTAAATTTCTTTGAATGTTAGGTCTGCGCAGATCCAGATACCGGTATTTGAGGCGCAGGTCATCCTTCACCGTAATATCGGCGTCAATCGGAAACGGCGGAGTCTGTGATTCGGACAAAATGCGCAGTTCTGTCACCTTAATCTCCAGCTCTCCGGTTTTCAGAGATTCGTTGACGGCTCCACTTCTTCTCTCCACTGTTCCTTTAACAGCAATGACAAACTCCGAACGGAGGCTCCCTGCCTTTTCAAACCCTTCGGTTCCGATGGTTTCCTCTTCAAAATATAACTGCATCAGTCCGCTTCTGTCTCTTAAATCCACAAAAATCAGACTTCCAAGATTTCTTCTTTTCTGCACCCATCCCATCAGCGTAACCTGAGTACCGATATCTGCGGCTGTCACCTCAGTACAACGGTGGGTTCGTTTCAGGCCTTTCATTGACTCAGCCATAATTATTATTTCCTCCTGTATTCCTATAGTGTATATTACTGTATTCCCAGACTGGCAAGCATTTCCTTCATATCGCTGGACTGGGATACTTTCTGAAAAGCTAAAAATACACGCATATCAAAATTTTTAATCTCTTCGATCATAATTGATAATGCAGTTTCAATATCAAATGCGCTGCGGTACGCCCGGTTCGCGATCAACGCTCCAAAGGCGTCGCAGACTCTCAAAATACGTGCTCCAAGCGGAATATCTTCATTTTTCAGATTATTAGGATACCCGCTTCCATCGACGTTCTCATGATGATAGAGAACCGCCGTCAAAACTTCTTCTTCATACCCGTGCTCCTTCAGAATTGCATATCCAAGGGTAGGATGAAGTCTTACATATCGAAGCTCATCAATATTCAATTGTGCTCCTTTTTCTTCATAAACGTAGGAACGAAGCCGAAGCTTCCCTATGTCGTGAACCATACCTGCCACTGCAAGATTGTGACATTTTTCTTCCGGCAAGTCCATTTCTTTTCCTACAAAATAGGCCAGATTACTGACCACGATTCCATGGAGAATCGCTTCTCCCAGCGAGTCCTGGATCGGTGTTTCCAGGTCATGGACTCCATAAGCGTATGCCATTCTCTTTTCCTCTTTTTGTATATCTTCTGTATTATCCCAGATATTTTCTCTTTCTTTCAATCATCTCGTCAATACGATTCACATAATGCTCAATATTCTTTACATTTTCCGTGCGTTCAATCCGGTTATCCTCCGGGAACACATACTTTGTGGAGGCACCTGCCCCGCATGATATAATATCCTGTTTTTCTTCCATAATCAATATGTTATATAAACATTCTTTTCCCGGAAGACTGTATCCGATGTTTTCCAGATTTCCCGGGATATTTTTCTGCCGGTACATGTAGTAAGGAACCATTCCCATTCTGCCGCAGTATTCATCCACTGCCCGGAGCATTTCATTCGTGCTGCCCTTCACGAGACTTTGATACCGCTCCATCTCTATATTGAGATGAGCCGCCCGCTTGATAGCCAGGGAATGTACCGTCAGACTCTCCGGCTTCATCCGAAAAATCGTTTCCAGCGTCTCCTTCACATGGGAAATGTCTTCCCCCGGCAGCCCGGTGATCATATCCATATTAATATTATCAAATCCAATCTCTCTTGCCAGACAGTAAGCTTCTTTTACCTGTTCCACCGTGTGATTCCTTCCAATCAGGCGAAGCGTCTCATCATGCATGGTCTGAGGATTGATGCTGATTCTTCCCACCCCGGCGTCGTAGAGCGTCCGGAGCTTCCCGGCAGTCACGCTGTCCGGACGTCCCGCTTCCACGGTAAACTCCCTTGCCTCTTCCACCGGAAAGAAACGGTGGATCTGTTCCATCAAAAGCTTCAGGCAGTCCTCGGTGAGGGCTGTCGGCGTCCCTCCTCCCACATAGACGGACGTGAGCTTTTTATGGGCGCATGCCTGCGATACGTACGCCAGTTCTTTGCCCAAAGCCTTCATATATCCTTCCATACGGTCTCCGAACTTTGACACCGGAAAGGATGCAAACGAACAATAAAGGCAGGTGGTAGGGCAGAACGGAATACCAATATACAAACTGTATTCCTCTTCATAAGGATGCGCATCCAGAAATGCCTTTTCCCGCTCAGCTACCTGCACACATAACCGTGCCTTCTGCCCGTCCGTCAGATAAGTATCTGAGAATCTTTTTTCCAGAGAAACTCTGACAGTCTCAGGCATTTTCCCGGCCCGGTCTCCGTCCGCTGTTTTCAATGCCTGCCCGGTGTGCCGTTTCTGCTCTGCCTCTCCGTTCTCTGCTGCCTCCAGCTCTTCCATCCATTTCATAACGATCTTTGTCGGACGAATTCCTGTCAGCATTCCCCAGGGAAGCGTTCTCCCTGTGAAATCAGAAAACAGCCGGTACAGGAAACGGCAGACTTCATTTCTGCACTGTTCGTGATCACGGTAATCGCAGAAAACGTCCCGCTCCGCCTTACTTCCTTTTTGCTCGAAAAGACGTCCCGTTATTTTTTTGTCTTCATAAATCAGGGAGAGAAAACGTACATTTTCCTCTCCTTGCCCTTCGGAAGACAGACGGATGAACTCTGATTCTGTTACGGAAACAATCTTTTCCCTCTCAAAAAAAGCCAGCGAGATTGCCCTGACATCATAATCATACTCATTATCATTCTGGTACAAATATATCATACTTTTCTCTTTTCCCCTGCTCAATGTAAAACGCACGGTACATTTGCCCGCGCGTACTGTACATTTTACCTCTCCACAAACGGATTGGTTGCCCGCTCCTCTCCGATCGTTGTGGAAGGACCGTGGCCCGGAAATACAACAACCGGATCAGGCAATGCCATGACAACCTCATTAAGCGACTTCAGCAATGTCTGCGCATCTCCCGTAGGAAAATCCGTCCGGCCCACACTGCCGGCGAACAAAGTATCGCCGGAAAACAGCCAGCCTTCTTCCGCAAAATAATAGCAGCAGCTTCCGAGGGTATGTCCAGGAGTAAAAAGGCACTGGCACTGATGCTTGGAAGTCACTTCAAATATCTGTTTGTCATTGATCATCATGTTGGCATGAGTTGTATATCCCGGTCCGCCAAACATCGGACTCAGATTATAATCCTTAACCATAAGCACTTCCTGCTCTGGTTTTGCTGCGTACACCCGCAGTTTCCACGGGTCATAATGTTCTCTTAATCCTTCCAGACCGCCGATATGATCGTGATGACCATGAGTCAGCAGCACCGCATCCAGCGTGTACCCATTTTCCTCCAAAAAGCTAATCAACTCTTCCGGGCTTCCCGCCGGATCGATGATTATCGCTTCTTTAATCTCATCATCCATCAAAATATACGTATTAGTATCAATCGGCCCAAGCTGGGCACAAGCTATCTTTAATTCTCCCACTGGTATTTCCTCCGTTATTTTCTATTGTCTGACCAGCACTCCTTCTATATTTGCGCGGCAGGACAAAAGACTGGCCCGCCCGCTGCGACGCGCATTATCCGGCGCTTCTCTCGATGTCAATGACACTCTCCACATTGCGAAGCTTCTTGATGATATGATTGAGTTCCTCAATACCGCTAATCTCAAAGGAGAGAGAGATGGTCGCCAGCTCCTGTTTGCTCGTCTTGATGTTGACCGTCTTCAGATCAACCTTCAGTTCCATAAATATTTTGGAAATGTCCAAAAGGATGCCCGTGCGGTTGTGGGCATACAGACAAATCTCTGTCAGGTAAAGCTCACCGCTTTTTTCCACGGCGTCTACCTCCCACTCGGCGTCGATCAGTCTGGCCCGGTCGCTCTCCGGCATACATAAAATGTTGACGCAGTCGGTCCGGTGTATGGAAATGCCTCTTCCCCGGGTGACAAAACCGATGATCTCATCGCCCGGCACAGGACTGCAGCATTTGGAGAAGCGCACGGAAAGGTCATGGATGCCCTTTACCGTAATGCCGGACTTCTTGCGTGTCTGCGCCGGCCTCTTCTCCGACTTGTTTTTCTCAGAAATCTCCATGAGAGCTTCCTGATCGGTCATCTGTTTCTTGTGTACTTTCTCGTACTCTTCCACCAGCTTGTTGACAACCTGGCCTTCCTTCAGGCCGCCGTGTCCCACTGCTGCAAGCACCGAATCCCAGGTCTTTAAACCGTATTTCTGCATACATTTCTTCTGGAATTCCGGCTTCATATAATCGCTCAGCACGATTCCTCTGGCCTTGCTGTATTTATCGATCAGCTCACGGCCTTTTAAAATATTCTCTTCTTTGAATTGTGATTTGAACCACTGGTTGATCTTTGTCTTTGCCTGCGAGCTCTTCACTATGGAGAGCCAGTCGCGGCTCGGACCGTTGGAATTCTGTGATGTGATGATCTCCACCCGGTCACCGTTCTGAATCTTATAATCAATCGGCACCTGCCGCCCGTTGACTCTGGCGCCCACCATCTTATTACCCACTGCTGTGTGTATCATGTAGGCAAAATCAATCGGTACGGAACCTGCCGGCAGAGTCTTAACGTCTCCCCTCGGAGTAAAACAATATACCTGCTCTGCAAACAAATCAAGGTCCGTCTTTAACATTGCCAGAAACTCTTTGTTATCTGACATGTCCTGCTGCCACTCAAGAATCTGTCTGAGCCAGCTTAACTTTTCTTCTTCTTTATTAATATTGCCGCCGCCCTCTTTGTATTTCCAGTGGGCCGCGATACCGTACTCGGCTGTACGGTGCATTTCAAATGTCCGGATCTGAATCTCAAAAGGAGTACCTGAAGAACCAATAAGTGTGGTGTGAAGTGACTGATACATGTTCTCCTTCGGCATGGCGATATAATCTTTAAACCGTCCAGGAATCGGTTTATACATTTCATGAATGACGCCCAGGGCCGCATAGCAGTCTCTGACGGTCTCGACCTTGATACGGACCGCAAAAATGTCGTATATCTGGTCGAGGGTCTTGTGCTGATTGCGCATCTTCTTATAAATACTGAACAGATGCTTCACTCTTCCGTCCACCTCTGCCCGGATGCCGGCTTCCCCGATATGGTTCTTTACCTCTTCAATGATGGACTCAATGAACGCCTTACGCTCCTCCTTATTGGAATTCAGCTTTTCTTCCAGCTCCGCATAAATCTCCGGCTCCAGATATTTCAGGGACAGATCATCAAGTTCCGTCTTGATCTTGAAAATACCCAGCCGATGGGCGATCGGCGCGTAAATGTCCATGGTCTCCCGGGCCTTCTCCTTCTGCTTCTCCGGCTTCATATACTGGAGCGTCCGCATATTGTGGAGCCGGTCCGCCAGCTTGATCAGAATTACCCGGATGTCCTTGGCCATAGCCAGGAACATCTTTCTCAAATTCTCCGCCTGGATATCCATCTTGTCATGGGAATAGGACAGCTGACCAAGCTTCGTCACGCCATCCACAAGAAGAGCCACTTCCTCGTTGAACTCCCGGGTGATATCCTCCAGGGTGTAATCCGTGTCCTCCACCACATCGTGCAGTATCCCGGCGACAATGGTCTCCTTGTCAAGTTCCAGCTCCGCCAGAATAATCCCCACACACAAGGGATGTATGATATAAGGCTCTCCCGACTTTCTCTTCTGCCCTTCATGGGCCTTGTACGCCAAATGATAGGCTTTCTCTACCATAGAAAGGTCTGTAGACGGGTGATACTGACGAATTGCCTTTATCAACCGGTCGTGGAGCACTCCCGGATCCGTAAAATCTTTAGGCTGACTGATTTCTTTCTGCATTCTGCTTACTCTTTGTTTCTGGGCATCCATACTCTCTCACCACACTTCTCTTAGTCTAAAATTAGAATTAATTGTACACCAAAATTTTGCATTATGCAAGAGTCAGGGTATCACCGACGTGGTATATGCGATATAAAAAAACCCCTGTTTTTCGCTCTTGGCTGTACATTTTCCATATACAGAAGGCTCCCGGAGCGCGGAAATCTAGCCGCCGCGGTCCGGGAGCCTGTCAGGCTATGGCGGTTGGTACTTTATTTAATCTTTATCTTAACCACCTGCTTCTTTCCGCTTCCATCGGTCGCCATGGCTGTAATCTTCACAGTCTTGCCTTTTCCGGCTTTTTTCGTCTTTACCTTACCGGAAGCGGATACTATGGCGTATTCTGTATTGCTGCTTGTCCACTGAAGCTTCTTGTTGGCGCCTTTTGTTGCTGCGACCTTCGCTTTCAGTTTTAATGCTTTTCCAGCTTTTACCATTCTTTTCTTGGCACCTGAGATAGAGACTTTCTTTACCACACCTTTCATGGATTTCAATTTGAAAACTGCTTTAGCCCCGCTGCCGTCGGTCGCTGTTGCGGTGATAATGACAGATTTACCGGCAGATTTCTTCTTAAAAGCGACAACGCCGTTTTGATTAACCGTGGCAATCTTCGGATTACTGGAAGTCCAGATAACATTTTTGTTAGAAACGTTTGACGGAGTAAATGAAACGGTCAGCTGAACCTTTTTGCCTGCGGCGATCTTGTTGGAGAAACCGGAGAGACTCATTCTTGCAGTTTTAATTACGACGGAAGGCGTTCCCACTGATGAGGCTCCTTTATTTGCAGATGGGAAGTCTTCCGTTGGCAAAGCTGACTGTATTGGATTATCCCCCGTTCCTGGTGTTTCTTCTGGCTCTGTGGATGGCTTGTCCCCTTCTTCTGGAAGTTCAGTAATGATTGTAAATGGAATATCATTTTCCTTTGCATATTGTTCTGCCGCAGAACCTGCGAATCCACTAAGTGTAAAGTCCTCCATTTTATGTCTGTCAACAACTCCCCATGTAATTTCTTCATCCCAATATCCAAACGCATTGATACCAATTTCTTTAACACTGTCCGGTACTGATACTTCCAGCAAACTGGTACAACCGCAGAAGGATAACACACCAATGCTTTTGACACTGCTTGGAATCGTAATTGTGTTCAGACTTTTACAATTATAAAATGCATACTCGTCTATTTGCGTAATGCTGGTCGGAAGGATAATTTCCGTCAACTTACCGCACTCATAGAATCCTGGTATCTGAGTAACCCCATCTGGGACATTGACTGTTCCTGACTTTCCTTCCGGACACAAATATAATACCGTTCCCATTTCATCATAAACAATGCCGTCTTTTGATAAGTAGACAGTATTAGAATTATCCACATTTATTGTTTCCAGATTAACGCATCCAGAGAAAGGACTGCCGCCCACTGATCTGGTTCCTTCTATTTGTCGAACATTGGCTGGAATCGTAATACTTTTTAAACTAACGCAGTCTTTAAATGCTCCTTCTAAAATTCTTTCCAAACTTTTTGGTAAATTAATGTTATTTAGTTTACTACAGTGTGCAAATGCCTCCATTGAAATCTCAGTTATTGTTTCCGGCAATTCAACTGAAACCAAATTAGTACATCTTGAAAAAACAGCTCCGTCAATCTTTGTAACCCCATCAGGTATCGTAACACTCTCCAGATTGCTACACCCCGAAAAGGCTGACGAGCCAATTTCTGCCACCGTACTAGGAATTTCAATACTCATCAGATTACTACATCCTGAAAAAGCATACGAGCCAATTTCTGTCACTGTATTCGGGATACTAATTTCCCCATTTTTGGCTTCCGGACAGAAAATAACATTTGTCACATCCTTATTATATAAAATACCATCTATAGAAGACCATACCGTATTGCCTGTTTTCACATTAATGGTAGATAAATTATTCAATTCCTCAAAAACCCGCCATTCATAATCGTTGGTACCATCAAATACTAAATAATAACCCTCTTCATCAACATAAGTGTACTCATAATAAGCACCGATGGTCTTCACGCTTTCCGGAATCTCGATTGTTTTTATATTGCTACAGTAATAAAATGCGTACTGCGATATTGTTTTTACTGTAGATGGTATTTCCATATTTTCTATCTTATTACCCGCAGGACAACATACCAGTATTTCTTTTCTTTTGTCATATAATATCCCATCCTCCGAACAATATACCGGATTATCCAAATCCACTTCTATAGTTTGTACCGCCCTTCCAAAAGTACCTGCAGTAATTTCCCCTGTTATACTGGCTGGAATCACCACTTTAATCACATTATCACGGTCTGGAAACGCCCACGATTCGATGTCAATGCTACTTACTATATATCCATCCAAACTATCAGGAATATCCAGCACATCATTCGAACCATAATATCCCGTTATTTTTACTGTATCCTCAGAATATGTTGTATCATATTCATTTACTACCTCATACTCCCAATCTCCTGACGTCTCCGCCTCCACTTTCATCCCGGCTACCAGTATCAGCACCGGCACTGCCAGCATCAATAAAAACATCATCATCCATTTTTTCATTCTCTTCTTCCCCTTTCGTTATAAATGCATAAATTCTCGAGTTGACAAAAATAAAACATCTCCCCGCCGGTTCCGGACAGAAGGCAATTAACAGATTCTATCTGCCGGACACCGATGAGGAGATGTGGTTACATAATCACGCAGAAGCAGGCTGCGCTGTCTGTTTTTGTCGTTTTGCATGCGGCTTTGCAGACAGATATTTTACTATAATTATACCTTTTTGCAAAATCCTGCACAATCTGTGACAAAAAGTGTGACATGTTTTTATTTATTTTTCCAATTTGCTTTCCATTTCAAAAATAAAAATATCCGAATATCACCTTGCAAAAGTAATATTCGGACAACATTCACAGCTTTTCTCTTTCATAAAAAATGTATAGTAAACGGCAAACAAATTTACCACTTACTATAATATTTTATTTTTCCGCAAAATTTTTGCTCTGCTGCGCCCACTGTTCCACAGTCTCAACAGAAACTTCCGCCGACGCTGCAATTATATCAGGCGAAACACCATTCTTTAATAATTCCAGGGCCATCTCTTTCTTACCTTCCTTCACCCCTTCTTTCATGCCTTTCCGTCTCTGATACTCTTTAGCCGCATTCCAGTCGGCGTCCACATACTTCTCTGCAAACCACATAGCCTGCACCTCCCTGTCCTGTGATATGCGAAAAACTTCTTCATAAATGTCTTCCATCATCTTGTTGCCTTTTGATTGCCATCTCACCTTCTCGTCGTTGATATCTGCTATCATGGATAGCAAAAGCTGTAATTCTTTATTATTCTCTCCGTCTGTCCCTTCCCGGAACTGCGCGAAACATTTATCCACCTGTACATAAATAATATGACTCAACGGCTGATATGATAACCCGGAATCCGCCTGTCTCCTGCAAAAGCGGTGAATATAACGCTCTGACGGAAAACTCTCAAACAAATCCGGACTCTCCTTCATCAGAACGATCACAAGAGTTCCACATACATTTCCGTAATCAAGCTCTGATTTCTTCTGTCCTTCCTCTACAGAATACTGCATCATCAGCAGCTCTGCCGAATAAATGTCCGCCCTCTCAAAAATAAACTCCTGCGCCGCAGCCTGTACCTCCAGATCAGAGATTCGTCCGTCCAACAACCTGGCAGGTATGTCAAAGATAACCTTCTTACTTGACTCCGACTGTATGTATCCTTCATTACGAAAAGAATCGCCCACAACAATTCCATCGTCTCCCGTCAGGTCACGGAGCATCTTCTGTAATCTCTCCGGATGCTCATCCGGAGCAAACACTTTCTTCGCAATGATATCTGCTGACAGTGAGGGCAGGCGCCGCCCCTCCAGGACATCCAGGACTTCCTCCCGGTCTCGCTGCTCCATCTTTTCCAGCAGAAATTTCAGCAAAACTTCTCTGTCGTATCCTTCCATCTCCAAAAACAGATTGGCGATTGTCTTTTGTGATAACCAGAACTGGTTCATAACAATTCACCTCAAATCTGTATATTTTTGTTATAGTATATCGAATTTTACTATATAAATCAAGATTTTTTACAGAATAATAATTTTATGTGATTCATTATGACCGAGCTTGTCGTTCTTTTATACGGTCTCAAACCGCCTCTTGTATTCCTCCAGAATTTCTTTCATCCGCCGGGTCGTGCCATCGGCGTCATGCAGCCAGCCGTTTTCTTCGGCGAAGCCGATAAATTCCTGGAAGCTGCGGCGGACGCCCCGCTCGTTGATGCTGAAGTATTGGCTCAGTTGGTTGTCCTGATGGTATTGAAAGACCACATTTTCATTGACATAGATTAGAAGGTTTTCGTCAATGGTGAGCAGATCGGAGTTGGTCATGATGTATTCCATATAGTTATTTTCTGCCATAAATATCATGCTTTCCAACACATGGAGGCGGTAAGGAACCGGAACCGGTATGTACCATTCGTACGGATACTCGTCAGTGCGGCCGGTTTCCATAAAATATCGCAGTCCTTTTTCTTCAAAAATATTGACAGGCGCTTTTTTATCCAAAGCACGAAGAAAGGTGTTTCTGTTTTTGGCAAATATGTCCATCAGCATCTGATTACCTTCTGTATCGAGGCGCAGAACAGCCGCAAGAATTGTTTCGTTGAGGGCATAGGTGATGCACGGGATAGACCCAACACAGATTTCCGCCACTGCCAGATCTGTCATGAAATTTTGCAGAAAGCTCATCCACTCTGTGACGTTATCTTTAAAATATTTTGTCAACGGGCTGGTTCGTTTTTTCATGGTCTGATATTGATGACAGCAGAAACTGACGCTTTCTTTATTAGAGAAAACAAGGCCTTCGTCCATTTTATAATTGCATATCATAGCAGAGTCGCCGGCCAGAATCATGACAGGAAGAAGACTCATAGAATTAATATGGGAGTCTTTTCTGTCATAATAATAAAAACTCTCATAGCTGACGCTGCCAAAAAGCATGGGGAGAAGGTTATAGACCGTTTGTATATTGTTATTACCTTCTGATGAATCTTCATCCAGACAGATAATCTGCTCCACTTTTCCCCGCTGACTTTGGGAACCACAAACAGAGAGTATCGTTTTCAAAAGGTTTCCTGTTTCCGGCTGAGCGATGAGCTGTATTCCCCATTCATCGCCGGATTTTTGCTGTCTTTTCAGAATAGCACGCAATGCATTTTCTACTTCCATTCTTCCCACGCAGGCTCTGCTTCCTTCCGCAACCTGCAGAAAACCATTCTCTTCTGTTGCATCAGTAAACGACTCCATCGAACCTGTCATGGCCGTAGATGAGACTGAATGTGTTCGAAAATCCGCCTGTCCATTCAGCATATCACGGATCATCAAAAAGCTGTCATATCGCTTTGCTCCGTAGCGGCTTCGGTTGTAACATTCTAGTAGTGCTTCTTTCTTCTCCGGTGACAACATCAGACACTCAGAAATATGCTGTACTTCTTTGATATTTTTGGGCAGACGTTCTCCTGACAGATATTTTTGCAGAAGTGTGCGGTTAATATCAGTTTCCACGGACAGCTTGCGGACGGACATACCGCTGTCTTTGATAAATTTTCGTAAAATTTCCCCGTATGACGCCATAGATTTCTTCCCCTTTCTATTTTTGTTGTTTTATTTTTAAATATTTTACAAATTCTTCTTTTTACAATATAACACAAATTTCCCTTTTTTTCACAGTCTTTTCGACCACTATTGCACAAAAAACCAGAGCGGCCGCTGGTCTTCCAGCTTCCGCCCCGGCGTGTTTTTCATAACTGCGAGGGTACGTAACAGTCGTTATTCTTTTTTCGCGAGTGCTTTCCGCCTGTGCCGATACTATCGGCGCGGCTTCGTGTGGATCGCGCCTGGCTTTATGCCATATCGCCGCTCAGCGCGGCTCCTGTCACCTCCTGTCGCTTCCCGGCGCTTCCGGCGGCTCCTTCACGGGCGCGGGTGCGCGCTAGCGTACTCTGACGCTCTTCACTTTGGAGAACGAGGAGTCCACATCTGCGTTGGAGGCGTTCTTTGCCACCGCTTTTACTTTGTAGTAGTAGGTTTTTCCGGACACAAGTCCTTTATCCTTGAAATTCAGGTTTTTTGTGGTGCCTACGCACAGGTAGGTACCTTTCTTCTTGGTGGAGCGATAAATCTTGTATTCGGATGCGCCGCTTACTTTCTTTTTCAGCTTGATGACTGCGGTCTTCTTTGCTGTGGATTTTACGGATTTGATGACTGCCTTGCCGGTCTTGACTGTGGAATCAAAGTTCACGGAGCCGACCTTCTTGCAGCCGAGGGTCTCCTGGTTTACGTTCTTGAAGGATGGCAGGGTAACAACGGACGATTTGGTGGTGCCCGGAATGAAGGACGCTTCGTAGGCCGGGTTGTCCGGATCGGCGTCCGCCGCGTAGGCAATCACATAATACTGGTATGCCACGCCGTCTTCCGGGCCTTCCTGCCTGACGTCGTCCGAATCTGCCTCGGTAAATCCATATACCTCATAAGAAACCGGTTTGCCGGAGTCATCCCAGTTGGTGTAGTAGTTGCCCGGGTACATGTCATAGGTATAGTCGATCATGGATGTACCGGTAAATGTGTCGCGGGCATACTGATAGTTTCTGTAATAATAGGTCTTGGCCGGATCCAGTTTCTCATCAATCACTGCATTTTCCGTGCCGACCGCTGCGTTGATTGCCGCCACATTGACTGCCACAGGAGCCTGTGCACCCACGTATTCTGTTACCTGGTGGCCGTAGTTGTTCGCGTATCCGCCCAGATCTTTGTTCTCTACAAGAGAGCCCGCTCTCACGCGGTATACCTCGTAGTAGGCCGCTCCCGGCACTGCCGTCCAGGATACCTGTACTCCGTTGCCAATGTTCTTTGCGGAAACGTTGCTGACAAGGCCGAGGCTCTTCGTGGTTTCTATCTCATTTCCTTCACTGACAGTGTTGCCCTTGTAAGCCGAGATTCTGTAGCGCGTGGTATTGTCGTAGGTGCCGTCCACTTTTCTGACAAGCTCTGCCCGGAAAGTGTATCGCGTTGCATTTTTGCCCAGCCGTCCAATCTCCACCCAGTCGGTCTGGTCTTCGTTTATGGTGCCGTCCGCATTGTACACTTCCACGTATTTCTTGATGATATATCCGTCGACGCCGTATACCTTCCGCCACTCTACGGTCTCGTCTCCGTTGGCGTTATTGTAATTCCGGCTGAACCGCGGCATACCGAAGGAAAGATCCACATATGCCTCTTCTTCTATTATAGTATCAGAATCGCCGTCGGCCTTTTTATCCTCCGGCAGTATCGCACGGACAATATACGTGTATTCTTCGTTGGCCTGGGTCTTTTTATCGACGAATTTCTTTTTCTTCTTGCCGAGAGTCTTCAGCAGAGTATAGGACTCATAATAATCATTCTGTCCTTTTGCGATCTCCGTAGCCGATGAAGAACCGTTGGAACGGTAAATCTCGTAGCCGGAAGCGCCTTTTACCTTTTTCCAGGAGAGCTTTACATTTTTACTCTTCTTGATCTCTGCTTTGAGTTTGATGGAGCCGCCCTTGGTAACCCGTTTCAACGTTGTGTCTTCGCCGTACACCACTGCTCCGGTGTCCGGATCCTTGTAGTACGGGCGAACTTTGTAGGTATACTGTGTATTGGCCGTAAGACCAGTGTCTTTGTAAGTATCCTTTGCCACGGTAGCGATCTTTTTAAACTTTTTGCCCACCTTCCGGTATATCTGATAACCGGTGGCCCGTCTGTTATTCATATCCAGTGTGATGGACTTCTTCTTTATGGTTGTAGATACATCCGTCTCCATGGAGACATCAATGGTGATGGCGTTGGATGCCGGGCTGTAATAATCCGCCTGCTGCGGAGCCTCTGCCGCCGTACCGTTAGAGTAGGCTTCCCACGCAGCATCATAAGCGCCCTCATTAAAGAGATATGCCACTACCGTTTTTCTGCCCGGTTTCAGATCGCCATTACCGATGGTCAGTTCCGTGTCTCTGGCACCGGTCGTTCCGGTGTCGCTGTAATAACCATAGAAATATTCCCTGCCGGTGTTCAGATCTTTGTTCCAGCGACCGGTCTCGCTCTTCTTCGGGTTATTATTGCCGTACACATTGAAGTAGAGTGTCTGTCCCGGCTGCAGATCTGCGTACTTAAATGTCCACGATGTGACGATCTGTCCGCTGCCGGTCTGCTCTTTTAAGGAAATGGACGGAGCTGCCACTGCTGCGTCCGCCGAGATGCGGATTCCCGCCGCCATGGCAAATGCCGCTGCGCACAGGAATATTCCTTTAGCGTATTTTTTCATAATTCCTCCTCCTTTACACATAAATATAGTTTTTATGTCGTACCCTCCCACTGTTATCTGCAATATTTCACAGAAAATGTCACAAACAACAGTTAATTTTCTATATTATATCATATTATCTATATAATTTCATTCATTACTTTCATTTTTTCAGTTCATTTTTATAAATTTTTGCAATATAAAAGACCCGGCCGAAACCGGGTCTTCTGCACTGCCGGGCTCACTGGACGCTCCCTGTTTTCCTTAAAAATACAGATGCTATCCGGCGCGCCGGCAGAATTAATATTCACTTTTCTTCGATTCGCAGTAAATGCATCGATATACGCGGTTTTCTCTGTCGGTGAGCTTGAAAATGTGATCAAGTCCCCGTTCCTCGGAAGTGATACATCTAGGATTCTTGCAGCGGATAATATTGGTGATCTGCTCTGGAAGCTCAAGGTGTTTCTTTTTCACAATGGCTCCGTCTTTGATGTAACAGACGGTAATATCCGGATCAATGTAACCAAGCACATCCAGATTCAGGTCCAGATTATCGGCGATCTTAATAATATCTTTTTTGCCCATCTTGCTGCTGACCGCATTCTTAATGATAGCGACGCTGCAGTCCAGTTTGTCGAGACCAAGATATTTGTAAATTTCCATGCTTTTGCCCGCCTTAATATGGTCTAATACGATACCATTTTTAATACTGTCAATTTTCATCGGCACTCACCCCCAGTAAAGTCATGATTAACGCCATTCTCACATATTTGCCGTAGAGGGCCTGTTTAAAATAGCAGGCTCTCGGGTCATCGTCTACCTTTGTATCAATTTCATTAACTCTTGGAAGCGGATGCATGATGCACAGATCTTCCCTGGCAGTCTCCAGCTTCCTCTCATCCAGAATAAAGCTGTCTTTTAAGCGGATGTAATCTGCCTCATTGAAGAATCTCTCCTTCTGCACCCTGGTCATGTAAAGGATGTCCAGCTCAGGCATGACTTCTTCCATGGTGCGCACTTCCTTGTAAGCAATGTTTTTCTTTTCGAATACATCTTTAATGATATATTCCGGCAGACATAATTCTCTCGGGGAAATCATCACAAATGTAATATTTTCATACCGGGACAGCGCTTTGATCAGAGAATGAACCGTTCGTCCGAACTTCAGATCGCCGCACATCCCCACAGTCAGGTTGTTTAGACGTCCTTTTTCCCGGCGGATGGTCATTAAATCTGTCAGTGTCTGAGTCGGGTGATTATGTCCTCCGTCGCCGGCATTGATGATCGGTATATTTACTTTCTGAGCCGCCACATACGGCGCACCTTCTTTCGGGTGACGCATGGCGATAATATCTGCATAACCGGATACCACGCGGACAGTATCTGAAACACTCTCGCCTTTGGTTGCTGATGAGGAATCAGCCGAAGAAAAACCAAGTACATTGCCGCCAAGCTCCATCATGGCTGCTTCAAAACTCAAACGCGTTCTTGTACTTGGTTCAAAAAATAAAGTGGCAAGTTTTTTATGTTTACAGACTTCCTGATACTTCTCCTTATGAAGAATGATATCATCCGCCAGCTCGAGAAGATGCTGAATCTCCTCCACAGATAAGTCCATAGGATCAATTAAATGTCTCATGACGACCTCCCTTTTCCAAGTGGATATATTGCTTTCCTTTTTGTCTCATCAATTCCATGACGCTCTTTTGATATATCAGAGCGTCCATCAGATGAAGAATCAACTTTCTTCATCTGATAATACAGTTTTCCCTTATGCATGTCAAGATTCTTATTTTAAGATTCTTTATAGACGGCGAACCCCTTCTCCTCCAGGAATGCCGGATGGTAGGAGAGCTTCGCTTTGCGGAGTCCCGGGTCTCCCACGTCGTCCTCCCGATTGACGTATTTGCAGTCCTGCGCTTCATGGACAAGAAACTGCTGATTAATGACGGAGTAAGCGCCCTGCACATCGGCAAATGCTTTTTCAATATGCACACAGAATGTATCCGGGTGAATCTTTTCTCCCACCGCAAAGGCGACAACCTTGCCGTCCACACGGATGAGGCCGCCCTTTAATCCAAGGAATTCCCGTTCTTTGAGGGAAGCTTCCGACACGCAGATCTCCGCGTGTTTTTCCAGATCTTCAGGCGCGCAGTTCTGCGACTTCCATACTTTCAGCATATCGAGACATTCCTGGGTATTTTCCGATGTGATCGCTTCATAGCTCCAGTCATAGGTTTTATTGAATTTATTGATATGGTTCTTCTTTCCGTGATATTTTCTGCCTTTCAGCTCAATAAGCGCCTGAGTTTCATAAACATAATCTGCAATATCCCTGTCAAATTCTACTTCAAACTTGCCCGGATAATTCTCCTCGAGATACCGCTCCATCTCTCTGGAAATACCGTGGAAGACCAGAGGGATTCCTTTTTCCCGACAGTCTTCCATGAGCTTGTCGATGGCTTTTTTCGGATCTCCTGCTCCCAGCGGGAAGGAAAAGCTCGTTTTCTCCTCGTTGGATCGGAACACGATCATTCCCTCACATTCCGCGTATTCCACATGGTAAAATCCCTTCCAGAGATAGATGGCCGCAAAGCTCATATCACAGCTTCTGGAACTCACATGCTGCAAATACTTGTTTATCGTTTCCTTGTCTTCTGCTCTGACAGGCTTAAAATCCATAATAACCTCTTTCCTAATGCATATCTTTCCGGATACACTTACATTTTTTCTAATTACTATTGTCCGGATTTTGTTGGTCAAAACGCTGCAAAACCACGGCATCATATAGCATATGACGCCATGGTCCCATACAGTCAAGGTAATTTATCCTAATTTTTTCTCCAGCAGACTGCGAATCGCCTTGATAAAACCTTCGCTGTTTACTGTGTTTACATTTTCAAGGGTGGTGATCAGCGCCAGGTCTTTTGTCATGGTGCCGCCCTCGATGGTCTCGATGGTCGCCTCTTCCAGCTTATCTGCAAACTGTACCAGTTCCTTGATACCGTCAAGCTTTCCTCTCTTGCGGAGAGCGCCTGACCAGGCAAAGATCGTTGCCACGGAGTTGGTAGAAGTCTCCTCGCCTTTGAGATGTTTGTAATAATGTCTCTGCACGGTTCCGTGCGCCGCTTCGTATTCCGTGGTTCCATCCGGAGCCACCAGCACGGAAGTCATCATGGCGAGAGAACCGAAAGCTGTAGCCACCATATCACTCATAACGTCGCCGTCATAGTTCTTACATGCCCATATGTAGCCTCCCTCGGAACGAATGACTCTGGCTACGGCGTCATCGATCAGTGTATAGAAATATTCGATACCTGCGGCGTCAAACTTCTCTTTGTATTCCGCATCGAAAATGTCCTGGAAAATGTCTTTAAATGTATGATCGTATTTTTTGGAAATGGTATCCTTGGTGGCGAACCACAGATCCTGCTTTGTTTCCAGTGCATAGTTGAAACAGGATCTCGCAAAGCTGCTGATGGAGCTTTCCAGGTTATGCATACCCTGCAGGATGCCCGGGCCGTCAAATTCATGGATAAGTTCGCGCACTTCCTGTCCGTCCTCTCCGGTAAAGACAAGTTCCGCTTTTCCAGGACCCGGAACCTTCATCTCTGTTCCCTTGTACACATCACCGTAAGCATGTCTTGCGATGGTGATCGGCTTCTTCCATGTCTTCACGGTCGGTTCAATACCTTTTACCACGATCGGCGCGCGGAATACCGTTCCGTCCAGGATGGCACGGATAGTCCCGTTTGGGCTTCTGTACATTTCCTTCAAATTGTACTCATCCATTCTCGCCGCATTTGGCGTGATGGTCGCGCATTTTACCGCAACGCCGTATTTTTTCGCCGCATTGGCGGAATCTATCGTCACCTGATCTCTGGTCTCGTCTCTGTGTTCCAGACCCAGGTCGTAATATTCTGTCTTTAAATCGATAAACGGCAGAAGCAGTTCATCTTTAATCATCTTCCAGAGGATTCTGGTCATCTCGTCTCCGTCCATCTCAACGAGAGGAGTGGTCATCTTGATCTTATCCATTACGGTCTCCTTTCCTGATACATGTGATTCCTGTATAACTTTCCAGCCGCAATGCGGACCGAACGATCGGCGCTTTAAACGCATTGCCCAGAGGTATTATATAGTAAATCACCCATAAAATGCAAGTTCTTTAATAAATTGCTTCATTTTTTACAGTTCATCACTGTCAAGCACAATGGTAAAAGGCCCGTCGTTCACAAGTTCCACCTGCATATATGCGCCAAACTCTCCATGTTTCACTGTATCAATTCTCTTTTTACATTCTTCAATAAATGCTTCATATATTTTTTTTGCCTCTGCGGGATTGCCGGCTTTCACAAAACTCGGACGCCGCCCTTTCCGGCAGTCTGCCAGAAGAGTAAACTGAGACACCACAAGAAAATCTCCTTTCACATCCTCAACAGAAAGATTGGTTTTTCCATTCTCATCCTGGAACAAGCGCAGATCGATTATCTTTTTTACCATTTTTTTCATTGTCTCTTCCGTATCGCCTTCCGCCACACCAAGAAGAATCACATAACCAGGACCAATCTCCCTTTTTTCCTCCCTCTCAACAGTGACAGCAGCTTTTGAAACTAATTGAATTACTGCCTTCATCTTTTTTCCTCCATTCTACACACAAACGTCTTCAATATAGCACATTATCGCTTAGCGGGCAAGGGCAGGTAAATCTCCATTTGATAATAAACTGCCTCTCACTTTCATATGATTAAAAAGATCTGAACCAAAAGAGGAGTACCCCTATTCTATGGAGCAAAAATTAGATTCTGAACTGTCACTGTCCCTCTCTCTTCCCGAAGGAGAACGATTAAAAAATCCAGTACTGCGTTCCGGTTATGAACCGTCAACCCTCCTTTGGACTTTAATTCTGCTTTATCAGGGTTCACTTTCGGAAATTGAGGCAAATTTTACTATATCGATCGTGCCTCTTCTCGGCAATTATGCCATTATTAAAATTCCAGCGGCACAGATACCCGATCTCCTTCAATATCCACAAGTACTTTATCTGGAGCTTCCACGTCCTCTTTACGAGGAAGAAATCACCGGAATTTCTGATTCCTGCCTGTCCGGACGGCCTTTTTTTTTCAGTCCGGGCGTTTTAACAGAGAATCCTCCCTATGAATCTCTGACCGGACGAGGTACAGTCGTTGCAATTCTGGACTCCGGTGTTGATTACCGGCATCCGGATTTTCGCTCCGAATCAGGAGCTTCCCGTATCATCACTTATTGGGATCAGACTCTTGCTTATGATGGAAATAACCGCTATGGACTGGGACGTATTTTTTCCAACGATGATCTGAATAATTTACTGAGCACAACTGACGGGACAAACGGCTCAGCAATCCTGCCTCGTCCTTCTGCTGATTCCACCGGTCACGGAACACATATTGCAGGCATCTGCGCAGGTAACGGACGCAGCAGCGGCGGACGAAACCGCGGAGTGGCGCCGGAAGCCTCTCTGCTTGTCGTCAAACTCAAAAATGACGCGGATTCCGTTTTTACCGATTATGCGAACCTTATGATGGCGGTGGACTATGCCGTTCGCTTCACATCAGAAAGGCTGCTTCCCCTTTGCATTAATATCAGCTATGGTTCCAATGACGGCCCCCACGATGGCAGCAGTCTGATTGAACGCTACCTGGAAAGCTGCATTTTTTACGGAAAAAATGTCGTTATTACTGCCACCGGCAATGAAGGAATCTCCCGGCGTCACAGCAGTCTCCGGGTCATATCCGGCGAGGAAAAAAGTGTCGCTTTCAGTGTTGCCCCCGGCGAAACAAGTCTGTATGTACAGCTCTGGAAATATTATGGCGATCAGTTCCGTTACCGGCTGTCTCTGCCGTCTCAAAATACGGAGATTGTAATTCCCGGTTTGCCAGGCATTTACCGTTTTGAACTGGATGATAACCTCATTCGTCTGATAATAAGTGAACCAACACCTTATCAGCCTTTACAGGAAATGTTCCTCGTTATTCTTCCATCCTCTCAGGCAACGATTCGTCCCGGTATTTGGCAATTATACATTGTCTCCGAATCTTCCACTAACGGATATGTAAATCTCTGGCTTCCTTCCCGGGAAGCGACTTCTTCATCGACCGGATTTCTGGATGCTTCTGCTGAAATGACTATGACCGTCCCATCTACCGCCAGAAACGTGATCAGCGTAAGCGGTTATGACAGCGCCACAGATACTTTTGCATCCTTTTCCGGCAGAGGCTTCACCAGTATACTGGATGCCAAACCAGATCTCACCGCACCTGCAGTCAACATATTAAGCACCGCGCCAGGCGGAGGATACAGCGTACGAAACGGAACTTCCATGGCCGCTCCTTTTGTAACCGGCGCAGCCGCTCTGCTGATGCAATTTGGAATCGTCATGGGAAACGATCCTTTTTTATACGGAGAAAAAGTAAAGGCCCTGCTCCAAAAGGGAGCAAGACCTCTGCCTGAATTTTCACAATATCCCAATCCCTCTGTGGGATGGGGCGCTTTATGTGTGCGGGACAGTCTCCCGCGGTAAAATAATTTATTCCACTCCGTCAATCACATCGCTCATATCATAAAGTCCCGCCGGTTTACCTGCCAGATAAACAGCTGCCTGGATGGCTCCTTTTCCAAAAACGGCTCTGGAATAAGCAGTGTGTTTAAATTCTATAACTTCGTCTGTACCGGCAAAAATAATCTCATGCTCACCAACGATAGTTCCGCCGCGCACTGCTGAAATTCCGATTTCATCCGCCGGACGCTGCATCCGGCGCTGACTGCGGTCAAAAACATATTCATATCTGCCTTCGCTGGCCTCATTGATGGAGTCCGCCAGGGCAAGCGCCGTGCCTGAAGGAGCATCCAGTTTCCTTCTGTGATGTTTCTCAACGATATCAATATCAAAACCAGCATCACCCAGAACTTTTGCTGCTGTCTTAACCATTTTTAAGAGTGTATTAATACCAAGAGACATGTTGGCAGAGCGCAGGATCGCTGTTCTCTGGCTGCATTCTTTCAGATGAGCAAGCTGTTCGTCGCTAAGCCCTGTGGTACATTCTACAAGAGGAATCTGTTTCTCCGCCGCATAATCAAGAACTGCATCCACTGCCGGAGCGGCAGAGAAATCAATGATGGCATCCACCGGTACATTTACTTCGTCAAGTGAAGTAAAAACAGGAAAATCCTCCTGCTTTCCGGCTGTCACGTCCACGCCGGCTGCCACTTCCACATTGTCCATATCTTTTATTAAATCGCAAATGACATGTCCCATATAGCCATTACATCCGTACATCAGTACCTTTGTCATAATGCTCCTCGCTTTCTTTATTTAAAGGATCCCTACCTCAATCATTGCTTTTCTCAGACGTTCTGTATTGGCGTCTTCCATTTCTGTCAGCGGACGTCTCAGATGTGGTCCGCAGATTCCCATGAGTTCAAGAGCCTTCTTAACAGGAATCGGATTCACCTCACAGAAAAGGGCATGAATCAATTCCAGGTATTTAATCTGGAGCTCACGACTTTTCTCCACATTTCCTGCCATGTATTCCGCACAGATATTATGAGTATCTTCCGGCGCAACATTGGATAAAACGGAAATAACGCCCTTCGCGCCCAATGACATCATCGGAACAATCATGTCATCGTTTCCGGAGTACACATCAATATCTCCCTGCGTTTCATACATTAACTGCGCAGTATAGGAAACATCACCAACCGCATCTTTAATACCCACAATGTTGTCTACATTCTTTACCAGATACGCCATCGTATCCGCATTGATCTTACATCCGGTGCGGCTCGGCACATTATATAAAATCAACGGAAGATTGGTATGTCTTGCCACATAAGAATAATGGTCGATCAGACCGTTCTGTGTAGCTTTATTATAATACGGCGTCACAACCAGAGCAGCATCCGCTCCCGCCAGCTCTGCCTGATGGGTCAGCCAGGATGCCGTTCTCGAATCGTTGGATCCGGTTCCGGCAATTACCGGCACTCTTTTATTGGTACGGTTCACACAATATCGAATCGCTGCAATGTGCTCTTCATGATTCAGCGTAGAAGCTTCACCTGTAGTACCGCATACAATGATGGCATCTGTCTTGTTTTCAATCTGAAAATCAATCAGCTTCCCAAAACTGTCATAATCAATATTATAGTTCTCGTCAAACGGTGTGGCGATTGCAACACCTGCGCCAGTAAAAATTGCCATATTCATCCTTCCTTTCTGCTCTTCTATCATACAGCCGGCCATTTGGAAAAACCGCCGGCCGGCTATACGTGTTTTCTTCATCTGTCTGCATACGGCAGATTATTGTCTTCTGTCAGTCCTCTGTGATGTCAGTATGTTCTGTCATTATCTGTCGGCACTAAGAATCTCTCCTGCCTGTTCTTTCTCCGTATGGATATAATAAATGCAATCTGCCAGCTCGCGAACTTCTTCCGGAAGATTCCTTCCGGTGAGTATCAAATCTGTAGACTCATCTTTTGCCGCCAGCAATTCCCGCAGATCATCCATGGTGATGATATTATAATCAATCAGACCAAATATTTCATCGAGAATCAGCAGATCACATTGTCCGGTATCCAGAACCTTTCTTGTATATCCAAGAGCCATTCTGATATTTGACAATTGTTCCTGCCTTTCTTCCTCATCCATATCGGAATAGGCACAGGCCGCTTTCGCGAAGCGGAAAATCTGCAGTTCCGGTTCCAGTTTTTTGAGAAAATCAAGGGTATCCGAATGTTTACATTTGAGAAACTGTACCATAATCACCTGTTTCCCTATGCCGGCAGCACGAATCCCCAGCCCCAGAGCCGCTGTGGTCTTCCCTCTTCCTTCACCATAATATACCTGTATACTTCCGTCCATGTCCTGACCTTTCATCCTGATTATTCATTTTTCGTACCAAAGTGTCTTAACGCACCCCGGTATCGGGCAATGTTTTGTTAATAATACCATATTTTGCCTTAAAAATCCACACTGAAAAATAGCAGGTGCGCCGGCTGTTAAAACAATGGCACGCTAATTATCCTCTGATCGGGCGTTAAACATTCTCACATCCTCATCTCTGCCGAGCACCTGGAATCCGTCAAATCCCTGTTCTTCCAGCCGGTTCAAAAACTTGCCAAGCTTTTTCGGTTTCACATAAAGAGCCGTGGTATACTGACCGCGAAGCTCTTCTGCGCGAATGATCGCCTGCTCAATCTGATCTTCATCATACAAAAGCACTACTTTTTCAGGCTTATCTGCAAGCTTTGCCTGCCGCTCTGATAATATGCTGAAAATCCGCTCAAAACCAATGGAGAATCCCACCGCCGGCACCTGTTCCTTAACAAACTTACCTATAAGATTATCGTATCTTCCTCCACCGGCAATGGAACTGTTGAAATCCAGAGACTCAATTTCAAATACGGTTCCCGTATAATATCCCTGTCCGCGCACCAGAGTCATATCATATTCCACACTGTAACTGTCCCCTGCCAGACGGTTGGAAATATCAATGATATTGGCAAGGGAATCTATATATTCCTTATTATTGCTGATTGTCCTCACGTAATCAAGGGTAAACGGAGCATTTCCAATTAATTCCATAAAATCAGCAATAACTTTCTCATCAAAACCTTTTTCTGTCAGCTCACGAGCCACTCCTTCCGCTTTTATTTTATTCAATTTGTCAAAAGAAATGCAGACGCTGTCCAAATCTTCCTCTTTAAATCCTGTTGTCAGAAGAATGTCTTTTAAGACTCTCTTATCATTGATTTTGATTTTGAAATTATCTATACCGATATTCAACAGCGCTTTCGCGGTTGTGTGTATCAGCTCAATCTCGCAGCTTGGAGACTCTGAACCAAGAATATCAATATCACACTGCATAAACTCACGAAGACGTCCCTTCTGCGGACGTTCCGCCCGATATACTTTGTCTATCTGGATAACCTTAAACGGATTCGGAAGATGCGCCCGATTGTTAGCATAATAACGGCTTAACGGAAGCGTCAGATCATAACGAAGGCCCATATCTGCGAGCTGTGATTCCTGTCCTGCCTCCATCGCTTTTTTCAGCTTGTCTCCCCTCTTCATCACCTTAAAAATCAAATTGAGATTCTCGCCGCCCTCACTTTTGTCAAGGTTTTCAATATCCTCGAGAATCGGTGTGAAAATTCTCTGGAAACCACAATTCTCATATGTTTCACAAATTTTTCTTTGAAGGTAATCCCTTAACTCCGCCTGCGCCGGCAGATAATCATTGGTTCCTTTTACTGGTGTAATCTTCATTTTCTCTATCCTCCTGTTATATTGGCGTCCGCTTCCCTTTTCCAGATTGAATCCCGCTCTGACTTACAGTCCCGGTAAACGTACCATCATAGAAAAAGGACTACCCAAACGAGCAGTCCGCTTATTCCTAACCTATATTTCCGGAATCGGCCACCTTCCGCTCCAGATTCATGCCGTCATCACAGTATTCCATTTTATTGACCGAAACTTCATAGGCAATCCGATTAACTACTGTATCGTCACCAAGCTTTTTCTGGTACTCACGGCTCTGAATCCGGCCCCACAACTGAATCCGGCTGCCCACCGGAAGCTTTCCTGCGTACCTTGCGTTTCTGCCCCAGCAGATGCACGGGATATAATCCGACTTGCTGTAGGCACGGTTTACTGCCAGAAGTACATCTGCGATTTCTCTGCCCAGAGGTGTAGTCCGGTATACCGGCTCCTTACAAATATATCCGTCAAGAAAAATCATGTTCGGCTTACGATTATCCAGGACATCTAAAAGCTCCAGCTCCCTCACAAAAAGAGAAAGCACCAGATGATTCCGGTTATTCTCATGCTTATTATAAGAGCGGAACTGCCCTCTCGCCTCCATGAAACGACCGATGCAGGACTGGCTGACATCGATCAGACGCTCGGAAATAAGCAGCGGAATCGTATCACTTGAATGACTGAGTCTGCTCACTTTCAGCTTCACCGTGTAGAATCCCTCTCCGAATACCTCATGGCTGAATTCAAAATCAGAAATAATCTCTCCAGCGACAACCGCCTGGTTATTTTTTAAAATTTTTTCTGTCATGTTTACTCCTCCCTGTATATAACACAGTCGTCTGTATACATCTATTTGTATTCAAATACTGCAGAAAATATGAATAAAAACTTATTTTTTTCATTCACAATATCTGCAGGCACCGTATCTTTAAGGAAGATATTCGTGACATCACATCCCAAGATGTATTTTGATGTAAAACAGATTCAGTATAATAATTCTGCTTTAAAATGTCAACCTTTAAACACCGGCAGATATCATGATTTTCGCTGTTTTCCCTGCATGAAAACAACTTTTTATTGTTTCTTCGGAATCTTTGTGCTAGAATGGTTTCGCTTCTTGTGAATAAGAAAATTCATTTATCTTTTGAGAGAAATGTTACGCAATACACAGTATCACCGATTTTAGAAAGAAGGCTTTTTTATGAAAATTGCAAGAGAAGACGTCCGTAACGTTGCCATTATCGCTCATGTAGACCACGGCAAAACCACTCTGGTCGATGAACTTTTAAAGCAAAGCGGAACTTTCCGCGAAAACCAGGATGTCGGCGAGCGGATTATGGATTCCAATGATATCGAACGGGAAAGAGGAATTACCATCCTTTCCAAAAATACTGCCATCCATTACGACGGCGTAAAAATCAATATTGTGGACACACCTGGCCACGCTGACTTCGGAGGCGAGGTAGAGCGCGTACTTAAAATGGTAGACGGCGTTATCCTTGTGGTGGACGCCTTCGAAGGACCTATGCCTCAGACAAAATTCGTACTGAAAAAGGCACTGGAGCTGAATCATCCGGTCATCGTCTGCATTAATAAGATTGACCGCCCGGAAGCAAGACCAGAAGAAGTCATGGATGAGGTTCTGGAACTGTTCCTGGAGCTGGATGCCGATGACGACCAGCTGGACAGCCCTTTTGTATACGCATCCGCCAAGTCAGGCATCGCCATGCTGGAACTTAACGAGCACGGAACCGATATGAAACCTCTGTTTGAGACCATCATCAAACATATTCCTGCTCCTACCGGTGATCCGGACGCTGACACCCAGGTACTCATCAGCACCATCGACTACAATGAGTATGTAGGACGTATCGGTATAGGCAAAGTAGAAAACGGTTCCATCCGCGTGAATCAGGAAGTTCTCCTGGTCAACCACCACGACCCTGACGTCAATAAAAAAGTAAAAATCAGCAAGCTTTATGAATTTGACGGATTGAACAAGGTGGAAGTGGAAAGCGCTTCCGTGGGCTCTATCGTGGCAATCTCAGGCATCGCTGACATCCATATTGGCGATACGCTCTGCTCTCCGGAAAACCCGCAGCCGATTCCATTCCAGAAAATATCTGAGCCGACCATCGCCATGCAGTTCCTTGTAAACGACAGCCCTCTAGCAGGACAGGAAGGAAAATATGTCACTTCCCGCCACATCAGAGACCGCCTTTTCCGGGAGCTCAACACTGATGTCAGCCTCCGCGTGGAGGAAATGGAAAATACAGATTCCTTCAAAGTCTCCGGCCGGGGCGAGCTTCACCTTTCTGTACTCATTGAGAACATGCGCCGGGAAGGTTATGAATTCGCCGTCAGCAAAGCAGAGGTTCTCTATCACACCGATGAAAATGGAAAGAAAACAGAGCCGATGGAGATTGCGGTAGTTGATGTTCCTGAAGAATTCTCCGGTGCTGTCATCGAAAAGCTGAGCCAAAGGAAAGGCGAACTCCGCAACATGAGTATTTCCGGAGCGGGCTCCGCCCGTCTTGAATTCTCTATTCCATCCAGAGGCCTCATCGGCTACCGGGGAGAATTCATGACCGATACTAAGGGAACCGGCATTCTGAATACATTATTTGACGGCTACGGCCCATATAAAGGTGATATTCAATACAGAAAACAGGGTTCCCTCATCGCCTACGAATCAGGAGAAACCATCACCTATGGTCTGTTCAACGCTCAGGAGCGGGGCACACTCTTTGTCGGTCCCGGAGAAAAAGTTTATTCCGGTATGATCGTCGGCCAGAACGGCAAAACCGATGATATCGAAGTTAATGTGTGCAAAACCAAAAAGCTGACCAATACAAGAGCTTCCGGCTCTGACGACGCCCTGAAACTGACGCCGCCGCGGGTTTTAAGTCTGGAACAGGCGCTTGACTTCATCGATACCGATGAGCTGGTTGAGATTACGCCGAAAAACATCCGCCTGCGCAAAAAAATCCTTGATCCGACCGCCCGCTATCGTGCAAAGCGAAACGGACAAGCTTAAAAAATTATAACTTCTCCTTCTGCTGTGCCATAATACACATCTTCTCCGTCCTCTATATGCACTCTGCCCCCGGTGCCTTCTGTAAGCGCCCGGCAGAGTGCCTTTTTTTCTTTCTCCGGAAACAGCGCTCTGATCTCTACCTTATCTGTATACTCAGTATTCTCCACTGTCACCTGATTCTGTGCCAGAATATACTGAATCTTTCCCAAATCTGTATATTCTGTAAAAAGCTTCATTCTAGTGGCAGGTATCTTTTCAATGATAACCGCATTCTCTATCCCTGCCTTGGCAGCCTCTGTGTAAGCCCGCACCAGTCCTCCTGTTCCCAGAAGCGTTCCTCCGAAATACCGTGTCACAACAATTACAATATTACGGATGCCGCTGCCCTGAATCACTTCCAGGATCGGCTTGCCGGCTGTACCGCCCGGCTCTCCGTCATCACTGCATCTGGTCAGAGGATTCATCTCTCCAACTGAAAACGCCGAGCAGTTATGCCTGGCATCCCAGTATTTCTTTTTTACCGCTTCGATAAATTCCTGCGCCTCTTCCACAGAATCCACCGCCTGCACATGAGCAATAAATCTTGACTTTTTCTCAACAATCTCTCCACGTCCCGCCTCAAAAACTGCCTTATGTCTGATCATCATTTATCTCCTTTTATATTCTCCTGGAATTCTATTCTCACAATAAACAAGGCTTCATTCTCATAAACAACTGATGAAAGCCTTTCAAGAAGCATCATACCATATCCAGGCAAAATTATCAGCAAAACATATCGTTTATCTCTTCTTTATAACACTTCTCAGCTACTGTTCCTCTGCCATCTTCTCCAAGCCTTACAGATCAGAGAAAAAGGCTGACTGCCAGTCATCAATTAATTCATAAAGATGTACAGGCATCACAGTCTCGCGAACAAATAAAAGAAAAAGTCTTATCGCCTGCTCATAATTCTCCGTCACACCCGGGGCCTCGCTTTTGTCCACCACTGATTCATTATTCTTTTCATACTGCTGAATCCGAATTCCAAAAAAATCACCAATCCCCTCGTCCCGCGGAAAATGCGACATCAGCAGTTCATAAATCAGTTGAAACTTCCCTCCAATCGTCGTTACTTCCTGCTCTTGTGTCAATATTGTTTCCATACCTTTCCTCCTTGTCACACCCGGATTTATAATATTATGAAATATATTACAAATCATTTGGATATGACAGTATTATACTTTTTTTGACACAAAACAAAAAGGGAATAATTTGTAAAAAATAGATAATTTTTACAATTCAACTCATTATATAATTTCATAAAAAACCTAAATTTGGGTAATTTTGACAA
>PPYE01320089.1_pt1 | contig 33405 bp, 32 predicted proteins | sample 1559881 | NCBI WGS metagenome assembly PPYE01 (sample SAMN08240022, study PRJNA423297) | Human gut metagenome, whole genome shotgun sequencing project.
CATACAGAACATGATCATTTGCTCTCGTTTTTTATCTGCATTTTTAGTCATCATAAAAAACACCGCCTTTCTGATAACCTCATTATACCAGAAAAACGGTTATAAATGTAGAAAAGCCCGGCTTTTGCCGGGACTTTGTCTACAGTCTGACGTATTATTGCTTTTTTTGCCGTATATTTTTCAGCAGTATAATCGCAATTAGTAAGTTGGAAAACAATTTAACCATAACTGAGGTATGAAGCTCACATACTGCGCCTACAAATAAAAGCACCCGTTCCGGACCGTTTAATTCTGTCACAAAACATCCCTCTATGCTGCTGCATAAAGCAATAACAGTAAGGGCTGACAGGATAAACTCTACTATAATCCAAACCCCTGTACCCTCTAACATCAAAAGCGCGGGATTGAGAACAAATAAAAACGGAATAATATAAATTGGAATTGCAATTCTGCTGGTATACAATCCCAGCTTAATTGGACTTACATTCAGTAAGCTGGCAGAAGCAAATACAGCGGTTGCTACCGGTGGGGTAATACAGGATAAAATTCCGAAATAAAATACAAACATATGCGCTGCAATTGGTTCAACTCCAAAATCCACAAGAGCAGGTGCAACCAGAACACTCAGCACAATATATACGGATGTTGTTGTCATACCCATTCCCAGAATCAGACCAGCCACCATGGTAACAATTAAAAGGACGATTTTATGTCCTCCTGAAAAAGCCAAAAGAACCGTTGAAAATTTAAGTCCCAGACCCGTTACTGATAAAATCCCCACGATAATTCCGGCCACTGCACAGGCTGCACTTACAGTCAGTGCACCTTTTGCGGAATTTTCCATAGCCTGTATAATCGTTTTTAACGTCATGCGCTTTTCTTTATTAAGCTGCGATACTGCTACAACAAGAACCGTAGACCACATTCCTGCTTTAATCGGAGACCATTTCAGAACGGAAATAGTAATAATTAAAAATATAATTGGAACCAAATAATAAAATCCGTCTTTTACAACCGGCATCCATTCCGCCTTCTCTTGTCTTCCTTCCAGTCCTAGATGATTAGAATGGCAATTAATTGTAATCCATATAGTCAAATAAAATAAAATGCCGGGAATCAGCGCTGCTTTTGTTACCTCTCCATAGGAAACCGCCAAGGTTTCCGCTATAATAAATGCAGCGGTTCCCATAACCGGAGGCATCAATTGCCCGCCTGTACCTGAAATGGCAGCAATTGCACCGCAGAAATTATTTGAAAAACCATCCTTTTTCATCATTGGAAAGGTCATAGGACCAACCGCCATTACATTAGCAACCGCACTACCGGAAACCATTCCCAGGAGTCCTCCTGCCATTGTATTAACCTTTGCCCCGCTTCCCTTCAGAGAGCCCAGCATCGTACTGGTTATTTTCAGAAAAAATTCACTTGCTCCACTCAATTCGAGAAAGCTGCCGAAAATCATAAATACAAAAATCTGTTTTGCCGCAGTTCCCAGAATTGTTCCAAAGATCCCTGAAGTTTCCATGGTGAGATTACTGATCACGCGCTGAATTGTAAAGCTTACTGTTCCCATATTTCCTTTAATATATTGTCCAAATAGCGCATAAAAGATAAAAAGCATCCCAATCAGGGGCAATGGCCTTCCTAATCGAATATTTGCACAGTTAACAACTGCTGCAATCATCAAAATTCCAACCATCAGATCCAGCTTTTCCGGCCGGATTACTCTGAATGACATTTCATACCAATTAATAAAAGTATACGAAGCTGCAAATATTGTACCTAAAAGCAGAAAAACACTCCATAAATCCAGAATTTTTCGTTCTAATTTACTTCTGATATGGATAAGTAAAATAATTGATAAAATAAATCCCAGAAACAAACTTCTCTGCTGCATTGCAGGAAAAATTCCAAATATATAACTTATTAACTGAATTCCTGTTAAAAGCACGCACAAAAATGAAATCAGACTGTCCAATATCGTTATAACATGATCTATACCCTTTGTATTCATTCTATCCTTCCACCTGCAAGCTCTGAATAATACCGTAATGCGCCCTCGTGAAACTTCAAAATATCGCTGTCTAAAAATGCCTCTGTTGTATCAAAACTCCACTCTGCTCCACTGGAATGAATTCCTGCCAGCTCCTGTGTGTTTTCATTTAATGTCTTTGAAATTTGATAAACCAATTCTGCATCCAAGTTTGCATTGCATACCAGCAGAGTATTGACTGAAAGACAATTCATGCTTTCTTTTTGTCCAGAGTACGTTCCTGCATCCATTTCTACAGAATTCCAAAATGGATACTGCTCATTCATCTCTGCCAGTTTTTCACTATCAATAGACAGAAATACAACATCACTGGAATAATCAAGGTCTGTTACCGTTGCCTGTGGGATTCCTCCAGCCATAAATGCCACATCAATTGTGCCATCCTTCAAAGCATCTGCCTGCTCACTGGAACTCATTGGGATAATTGTACTGTTCTCTTCTGTACAGCCGTAACTTTCCGCAACTGCGAGGGCCATATAATAGGTTGTAGATCCCACCGGAGGAACTGAAATTTTCTTTCCAACCATATCCCAATAGCTTTCTACTCCCCGCCCTTCTAAAGACAGTCCATATAAATATGCTGTATGTCCAATCTGAATCGCTCTGAGATCTTTTAAAGGAGTCTGAAATCCACGTTCCTCATCTCCCTCTTCAGCATAGTAAAATCCGTCAATCGTAACAATTCCCAAATTAGCCGAGTTCTGATTCACCAGTGTCATATTTTCAACCGGAGATCCGCTGGTGGATTGGGTGGTAACATTGATTCCATCCAGTTTTTCACTGAGTATCTTTGCCTGTCCTGCCGCAATATAATAATATGTCCCACCACTGTTTCCTGACATGATCGACAAATGATCTGAGGTTGTCCGTGTGGTCTGCACATCCTGATTATTGGATACACAAACTCCGATTAATATTAAAAGCATAACGGCAAAAATCCAATTGCTGTCTATTTTTAATTTCATACTTCCTCTTTTCTGCTAATTTTTGTGCCGAGACTGTGCTTCTTAAACCATATAAACGCAAAGGGGCGCTGTTCAAAATATGAACCGCCCCTCACAACATCTTCCAAATACCCGTTTACCTAAATTGAACGGTTTTATATTGTTAAGAAATGCTTTTTAATTTTACTGAAGTTCATTTACAGCTTTTTCCAGTCGGTTCATTGCTTCCACAACCGTCACCTTAGGACAGGCAATATTGATTCTCATAAATCCTGTTCCCTCTACGCCAAACGTTGAACCATCATTTAATCCTAATTTGGCTTTATCAAAGAAGAACTCCTTCAATTCCTTCTGTGACATATTCAACTCCCTACAGTCAAGCCACAACAGATAGGTTGCTTCTGGTTCTGCCAGCTTAATCCTTGGAATCCTCTCTTTAATAAAGCTTACAACATAGTCTTTATTAACCTCCAAGTATTCCATCAGCTCATCCGCGTAGTAGTCACACTCTGTATAAGCGGTAATAAATGAAAGCATACCAAAAATTGTACGGCCGTAGTTTTTATTATTTTCAATGATAATCTGAATATTATCTCTTAGCTGCTTATTCGGAATAATGGCTGCACCTGTTCTGAAACCGGCAATATTAAATGTTTTGCTGGGATTAATCAATACCATACAGTTCTGTGCAAAGTCTTCCGAAATTGATGCAAATGGAATATGTTTATAGTTTTTATATGTCAAATCACAATGAATTTCATCTGAAATTACAATTACACGATATTTCAGACATAATTCTCCGATTCTGACAAGTTCCTCCCTTGTAAATGATCTCATGGTAGGATTATGAGGATTACTCATAAAGAACAGTTTTGTTCTTGGATCTTTTAACTTATTCTCAAGATCCTCAAAATCAATCTGGAATTTTCCGTTTTCATCCTGCACCAGAGGATTTGTCACTAACTGACAGCCGTTATTTTTTGTAATTGCATGGAACGGAGGGTATACGGGGGTCTGAATTACAACCTTATCTCCAGGATAGGCAAACGCCCTGATTGCATACATCAGAAACGGCAGCACTCCATTAGAATATTTTACCCATTCAGGATCCACATCCCATCCAAAACGAACCTTCTCCCATCTTGCAGCTGCTTTTTCAAACTCAAAGTTCTCTACTGGGTAACCATAGCAGGGATGCTCCGCTCTTTTTTTAATGGCGTCTGCAATTTCCTTCGGAACTGCAAAATCTGTGTCCGCAATCCACATGGGAATCACATCCTTTGGATACGCAGGTTCATACTTTTTACATTCAGATGCCCTTCTGTCAATTATTTCATCAAAATTGTGTCTCATTACTTCACCTAAGTCCTTTCATTCATCTTTACTACATCACTACAAAAATTACATATGTAGCAATAAGGTTTACTGCATATGCAACGATCATGGGAACCAGATTGCGCTTTACTACGTCTGATACTTCCACCTCTGCAACACCGCTGATCGCAATTACTCCTGCACAGAATGGAGAACAGCATCTTGCGATACCGCCTGTCAGATGCATTGGAATTGCCAGTGCTGCTGTCTCCACTCCAAGTATATTCGCAATTCCTGGTGTCAGAGGGCCAAATGCCATCCATGGAGCCTGTCCGCTTCCTGTTAAAATAGCGGTTGCAAGCACAATAAGGCTGAGCATAACCATTGCAATCACGGTTGCTCCAGTCATGTTGGAAATCCATCCTGTAATAATGTCAATTCCCTTCATTTTCTTTATTGCCTCTGCAAATACCGCCGCCGCAACCATCAATACAACAACGCTTGTAAAGTAAGATCCCATCCATTCAAAAACTTTTTTCAGGTTATCTCCAATTGTAGCTACACTCTTTGTATGGATGAGGTCGCAGATAAATACAACAAAAAATCCTATTAAATTTGCTGTAATAATATCCATGGAAACACTTGTTAAACTGAATGCAATTACAAGTACCAAAGGAATTAGCGGGAATAATCCATAGTATACAGGTACGCCGTAATCTTTCGGAGAAAAGCTAAGCGCTTCTGCGCTCTGTACAGCCACATTTGTTCCAAATTCCTTTTTATCCATATATTTAAAATATACAGAATAGAAAACAGCCATTACTAAAATTACAACTGCACATACATATCCTTCATAATGCAAAAAGAATTCCATTGGAGTAACACCTAATACCTCTGTAGCTCCAAAAATAGCAGAACTGTCATTTGGGCCATAGTCCATCATTCCAATAGTAATCAGAACTACTGCCGCACTTAGTTTACTTACCCCCAATGAAACAAGGATTGGAAAAATTGTTGCCATAAACAGCAATCCTAAAGATACTTGACTGGTAATAAATATCTTTAAAATACATCCGGCAACAAAAACCCCGCCTAAAATCATATAAGGACTTTTTAATTTGACCAGAACACGCCCTACTGCTGCTGCCAATACTTTAGATGCACCCATATGGTTCATCAGCATAACATAACTTGCAACAACCATCAGTCGTATACCCGTTCCCTGTACCGTGCTTATAAATTTCGTACGGATCACGTCTACTACATCAAGATACATATTTCCGGTTGTGTCGCGCTTCGCGCAAAACGTAACTGAGCTTCGCGCAAAACGTAACTGAACCGTTACAGAGCCCTGTTTTTTATGCAAAGTTTTATACATTTTTTTGCATTTGGCACGAAAAAAGATTTACTTTTTAAAAGATTTAAACCGCCCTCAAACGAATTTGAAAGGCGGTTTAAATCGTGTTTAATCCATATTTAACGGCTATTTTGCTGCCTGCTTTGACAGGTAAATAGCTGCTTTTTTATTATTCAGCACAAAAGCATCATAGTAAATTCTGCCCTCTACAAGCCAGCCGTTAATTCCCTGTGGATTCTCGTGGATCTTGTAATCCGCAAGCTTTACCGGGGAAGTCATAGCCATTGGATGGCAGATTATAAAGTTTGTACCTTTTACAAAGTAATCTGCCGGGGCTACAATGATCGTAGTCTTATCAATAGTTCCCACAGCCCCAGTAACGGCAATTTCCTGGCCTTTATCCCCGGAGGATACGAAATTCTTGTCTAACTTGATTGCTTTGTAGTAGGCGGACGTTACAAAGGCGATACGGCCTTCGGTGGGCACTTTAGCATCAAACAGCACCATGGAGCCTTCCAGAAATGCACTGTATGCTGTTTCTGTGGTAAGTGTCTCCTCTTTGGTATGTGCTGCTAACGCTTCGGCCGTGTATTTCGCGATCCTGTAGCGGTCGATCGTAGGAGTTACCACCTCTTTTAATTCCCGCGCCAGTGCTTTGGCTGCGCTCATTGCCATCATGGTGTCTGTTGCGTTTTTACGGTCAATGCTGAAAGTGAAAGACTTGTCCTGTGTCAGTTCCAGTGTCTGCACATCATTCCCAAGCTCCACCGGGGTTCCGTATCGGTTGCTTTTTGCATTGATATCATAATCATTTAAAGGCACTGTTTCAACAGAATAGACATTGACCTTGTTTACTCCATCAAAATCATAATCTTTGTTGACCGCTTTATCTGTAAGAGAATCCTTACTTAACTGTTCGTCGATTGTCTGAGAAAATTTCTCTGCGTAGTTTACTGCCATCGTTTTACCTCCCTGTTAGTTTTTCATTGCTTTGACAAATGCAGTTTCAAAATCATTTTCCGGTTTTCCCCAGAACCCGGTAGAAGCTGATTTTCCAAGCCCTTCCGGGGTCTTTCCACGAAGTCTTTCCGTGATTCCATCGGATACCAGTTCCTTAATGGTGGAAATGACCGTTTCCAGGCTTTTAAGTGTACCGGCTTCATCTGTATACTGGATCAGCTCCGCAGCCTTTACGGGGATGCCTTCCTCCGTCAGGCGGTTATTGATCTGGTCTTTCATATTTGCCTTGAAAAGTTCCTTTTTCAACTGGCTGATCTGTTCATCCTTCGAGAGATTGGCGAGGCGTTCCTCTTCCCATTCTTTTCTCTTTTCGTTCAGAATGTCGTTTAACTCATCCCGGGAATAAGTTTTTTCCTCGCTGGAAGCTCCTTCACCCTGATCGGTTCCATCATCCAAATCCTGGATTTTTTCAGCTTTTTCTTTTACCTCATCTGTCTTGGTTTCCTCTGTGCGTTGCGGATCCGCGTTGCTCGTAGGTTCCTCTGTTACTGTCTGGGCTGCTTCCATGCCCATGGCTCCCATGATCTGATCAATAAATCCCATGCTCATCATCCTTTCTTTGTATACTGCTTCATTTGGCGGATACTGGACTGTAATTCTGAACGGATCTGCTTTAACTGACGGTACTTTCTCCGGTCTGTGTCCGCTTCTCCGGTTTGTTCCATGCTTCTGATCTGTCCCCGGATCCTGGCTAATTCGTTTTCGTACTGCTGAATCATTAAAAACAGGCTCATGGCTCTAAAACTCGCTTGCAATGATCTTGCGGCACCAGGCTTCTGTAACACCATACTTTTTCGCCAGTGTCTTGTGGTTGCTTCCGTCAAACTCCTGGCGGATCTTCTTATCCCTGAGATAGCGGCATACTTTTTCCTGTTTGGGGATATACAGCTGTACTCCAGAAAATTCCTGTATCAGCTTTTTGAAACCTTCCAGCCCGATGGCTCGGATCAGTGCCTGGCAGTCTTCACCCAAAAGGGCTGCATCCGCTTCACTAAGTTCATTTAATAATTCCTCCGGTGTTTTTCCCATTGTGTAGTTCCTCCACATCCTTGTTTTACTGCTGCTTTTTGATGATTTCCCGGATACGCCTGGGGCTTACGCCGTACCTTGCCGCAAGTTCTGCCGTTGACGTTTTCCCGGCTTTGTAATCTCTGATGATCCGGCTGTCACGTTCCGCAAGCTCCAATGATGCCAGTTTTGCAACATAAACACGGCTTCCGCCATAGTAGGCGGCCAGCTTGCTGTATGCTTCAAACCCAATGCATTCCGCCATTTCCTTCTGATCCGGTGTTAAAAGGCGGATCTGTGATTCCCTAATAGAAGCGCCCATCTGTCCATCCCTCCATTCTGGATAATATAACAATGGGGAACCGCTTTGACAGACAAAACAGTTCCCCTTACTTTTCGCGCCGCTTTATGACCTGCATTCATTTAAGAGGTGGTAAGCGGTGCGGAATCCACAAATAAACCCTTCACGTTCAACTTCGCCGCGGATCTCTCCCTGCAGTTCCCAGTAGGCTTTTAATTTTTCCAGCAGCTCCTCATCCACGCCTGTTTCCAGGATCTTCTCTAAAAGCCGCTCCTTTTCAAAGAGCTTCGCGTTCTCTTTTCCAAATTCACCCAGCTTTACATGGTCTCCGATGACGCAGTAAAGGTTTGCAATATACTTGTTGCTTTCTGTGTGGCAGTCCATGTTGTCGAACATTTTCCAGTAATCCCGTTCTTTATATTCCATCAAATGCTTATACTCGTCATCCGGAGTATAGGCCCGGCAGGATGGGCCGTAAGTGTCTTCGATATTCTTTCTTACGGAAGAATAGAAGCAGTTCTTCACTTCCAGCAGCGTCTCCTCCATCCGCTCATAGCTGGAGCAGTCCACGCCAGAGATCAGACTCTGGGGAAGCCCGCATTCTGCCAGATGTCCAAGCGCGGCATCTTTCAGCACCTGGTTAATCATGGGGATCTTAGCAGTTTCTGTATTTTTCTTCATGTTCATATCCTCCTTTGGCTTTATATCCCTTTTAAAACCGTTCATATCCCTTTTAAAACCGTTTAAAGCATTCGTGGTAAGGAAGTCTTTATATATCGCTGAAAACGGATTCCTGCGCCCATCTGCGTCTCATGGTTTGGGAACGGCTGCAAAAAATGATTGCAACACCGGGAACGGCCTGCTATACTATCTGTGAACACTTGTGTTCCGGCTTATGCCGGATGGAATAGTCAGTCTTGCAGGGCTGGCTATTTCTTTTTTGCCCTTCATCAGTACATCCTCCCAAAGAGCTGCTTCTGTGTATCTTTCAGCATCTTTAATGTGACGGCTTCCTTACTGATACGGGCATATTCCAGGGCAATCTCATAAAGCTTGATCGCTGTACGCAGACTTTCAAGATTTGCCATCTGGATCAGAAAGGCAAGGCAGCTTTCCGGCACTCCTGGAAAAATATGCTGCATCTCCTCAACGGTATAGTTGTTTTCTACACGCTTCCTAACAATGATTCTCGTCCGGATCTGGTCAAATTCCCGGCCTTTCTGGCCTGTAAGCATTTGCTTATAGATCTTATCATTGCCAGAAAGAATGATCCCCACATGTGCCTGGTCGTTTAAGTCCCGGATTGCCTGTAAAGCCTGTAAAGACAAGCGGTCGGCCTCATCAATGATGATCAGACGGTTGCTTCCGGAAAGCTGAGAGATAAGTTCCTGCATTACCGCGCTGCGCCTTCCGTCTGTTGCCTGTCCGATCTTATCCGCGATCAGCTTTAATACAGACGTTGCGGATGTGGTGCAGGTATTTACTGTTACCATGGTCACGCCTGCGTTGCTGTCCCTGTAGTGTTCCAGCGCGGTGGTTTTCCCGGCTCCGGCATCCCCTGCAACAAGGGCAATATCGTTATATTTATGGGCATACCAGCAGGCATATAAAACTTCTTTTGTGTTGTAAAGATCAGGATAGTACGTTGTTCCTGAAACGCTGTTTAAACGGTCTTTACTGATGCTTAAAAACTTGTTTAAAATGTCCTGCACCTTCCCGTTATCCCCGGTGTATTTCCCATCCAGGAACTGGGAGATGACAGAAGTAGAAAGCCCGGTCTCTTTGCTGACCTGTTTCTGTGACTTCCCTGTCTGCTTCATAAACTGGGAAAATTCTTCCCGAAATTCTTTCTTTTCCATGTGTTCCTCCTTACTGGTTGCTTGCTTCCATAAGTTTTCCTAAAAGGTTCTCCTCGCGGCTCGTGCGTCTCTGCTTTGTTGATTCCTCCAGGATTTTGCTGTTTTCTGAAAGAACAGGGTTAATGTTCTCAATAGTCTTTGTATGTTCGCCTTCTGTGAACTGCTTTTCTACAAGCTGGTTGCGGGCAACGATTGCCATAACGTCCAGATCCCTGGTCGGTGCATACTGTTCGACCAGCTTTCTGGCATTCTTTTTTTCTTTCATTGCTTCCCGGATCTGTTCCTGGGTAGTGTGACGGAACGGGGTTCTTACCTTTGCGGCTGCCTTGCAGATCGCACGCATGTTTTCATCAAAAACATTTAATTCATCCATGTTGGACGGGTCATAATTGATGATAACTTTCTCTCCCTGGTGGGCGATAAGATCCGTATGGTAGTAAAATCTTCCCTGGTACTGTACGCCGTTTTTCTGTACGGTTCTTTCGTCAAAGGTTACGCAGAGGATCCGCAGGATTGACTTGTCATGGACTTCATTCTTTACGGCCAGGTTTTCAAAATATACCTGATCCGGACATTTTCCGTCCATGTCGATTCCGCCAGATGGTGTATTATTGTACTTGTTCATGTGTTTCCCAAGCAGATCTGTGAACTGCTCCATGGTAGGACATTTATCTTTCAGCTTCTCAAAGGTTACCCGCATATCCTCCGGTCGTTTCTTCGCGTCTTTTCCCAGATAGGTGGGGAAAAACTTACAGAAACGGTCTTCCAGGGTTTCCCAGAACCGCTCGATGGGCTTTGCCTGTCCATGGTATGGTGTCGCGTAAATCTGATTGATTCCCAACTGTTTGGTAAGGGAAAGAGGGAAATCTTTATTGAATGATTTCTCGCGGTAATCTTTTCCGTTATCGAAATAAAGTTCTTTAGGAACTCCAAATTCTTCCATTCCTTTCCGGAGGCACTGCTTTATCACGGTTGCGTCTGCGGATTTATCCCGGATAATGAAAGCAATAACCTTGTTGGAACGTGCATCAAAGAAAGCAGTGAGCCATGGGCGGAACACCCGGCCGCGATTGTTTAAAACTGCTACATCCATTAAATGGTGGTCAGAAAACCAGATGTCATTGGAGTGGATGTCTTCCTTGCTTCGTTCCATACATACAAGGGAATCATTGAACGCTTTTTCGCCTTCCCTGTAAAAGATGATCACGGGTTCCGGAATTGTTTTGACTTTCCGTTCAAAGGCAGATACGGAAGGAATCTCCGGATATTCCGTCTTTGTGTATTCCCAACAGATCTCTATACTGCGTTTTTGCAAAGTCATATACAGCGCGTAGAAATATTCCCATGCGTCCGGTGGGATGTCCGTCTTTCCACGGTTATGCCCTCCGCGTGTGTCGATCAGCCCGGCAACATCGCCGTTCTTATACTTGCGCTGCCAGCGGAAAAGCTGGGACTTTGTGATCACACTGTCCGGGTTTCGCTCATTAAAATCTTTTATGTAGTCATCCGGGGATTTTTGCGCTTTCTGATAGTTTTCTACGATCAATGCCTTAAAGTTGGCTTCCTCCCGCTGTTTCCCGGTGAACTGCATCATGTCATTATGAGTATGTTCCCTTTGAATGTTGTTGTATTTGTCCTGTACTTCCTGCGGCAACGACTCCAGGGCGATTTCGATTTGAACACCGCCCCGGCCAATTCCTTCGACATGGCGGAATTCATATTTATTTTTCTTAATCGCTTTTTTAATAGCACTATCTGTTAAATCTAAAAGCCTAGCTGCTTCTTTTACTTTCAGCCATGTCAAAGTTCTCACCGCCTAGCTTTCATCAAGTAAGGTTTTAGTAAGTTCTTCAATGCTGATTCCAATCGCTTTCGAAATGTTGTACACTGCCCTTACAGATGGGTTATGTTTACCATTAAGAATCTCGCTCACATAGAACGGTGAGAGACCAGATTCTTGAGCAAGATCTTTCTGATTTTTCCCCATTTTGCTAAGCTGGTTACATATAAGCACTCCGAAGCGTGTTTTTGTTTTCATATTAGTAGGTCTCGGCATTTCTCCACCTCCTTAACCGTTGAAATTTTTTTTCTTCTTTGTTATATTTATTGTGACTATCTGTATTATAGTTGAGTATACTCAACTTGTCAATACAAAAGTTGATTATACTCATTTTAGGAGGTTGCCATGGAACATATAGGAGAACGAATAAAGATAATAAGAAAAATGTATAATATCAAGCAGAAAGAATTTGCGGAGCGCGTTTCCGTATCAGCATCATATATTAGCAAAGTCGAATCTGGCAAAGAGGTTCCTACAGATATGCTTTTAAAATTGATTGCTTTGGATTTTAAGATTTCTCTTGATTGGTTAAAGGATGGCATCGGAGAAATAAAGGAGAGTAGCAAAGGATTTGATACTATAACAGATGAAGGATTAAATTCTAAATATCAGACCATGAAAGACTTTCTTGAAAAGCAAATCGTAGAGCAGACTGGAGACAATCTAAAAAATATTGTTCAAGCCTATTCGCATTTTGTCAGCCTTGTCACTATGCCTGGCTTGAATAACGATAACCAATCGAGATATTTGGAAGCTCTTCATGGTGTAATTGATATACTGGAGCAAATCACATATAGTTCGTATATGTTGAAGTCCGTATCCGATAACAATTACAAAGCTCTTTTACAACATAAGACAAAGGTTGATACTGGGATCAGCAAAATAGATGATGATATTAAAAAAGCTTTATCCTGCTATCTCACACAGTACGGAAAAGACTTAACTTTATAGGCATATTTTAAAATAGCATATTTATACATATTTTATGAATATTTATACGTAACAAAGTTCCTTTCTTTCCCTTAGTCCATTTTTAAGAAATGGCATCCAAAAAGTCCGAAAAATACTGATTTAAACGTATTTTTCGGACTTTGTTTAAATTGCTATGAATTCCCTTAGTCAGTTATTTTTGAATGGTTAGTTGCGTTTTGTTCCCTTAGTCAACAATTACGTTGTTTTAAATGCTTTTAAGGAGAAAGCCGCATAAAATAAGGATTTTTGGGGATTTTTAAAGTCTTTTAAGGTTTTTTAAGGGTTCATGAATCCCCCAAAGACTAAGGGAATAGTTACATTTTACTCACAGGACAACAGGTTGTTTTATCCCCTAATACCGATTCACCGGTAATTAAAGTTACAACCAATAATGCAACTGTTCCGACAAAAAAGAATACCAGTTTAGAATCCATTTTTTTCAGAATCATAACCGCGGCAATAACAATAAAAAACGCAGTCAAAAAAACAAACATGATATCATTCATATTACCCTCCTTAATTACAGCTGACGTCTGACGTCTGGCCATATGGTGAGTATATATCATTTATATAATTTAGTCAATATTATTTTAAAATTATTATTATTTTGGTGATTTATAACAGTTTTTTGTATAATTTTTATACAAAATATTCTTAATCCCCCTCACTGATGTTTGACAATTGCTATTTCGTATACTATACTAACAATAAGAAAAATTCCGTAATGTTTCGCCCCAGACATTACGCTGCTGAGGGAGTTTATATGACAAATGCCAAAACATTATCCATATCTATTGCGTCGGAAATTGAAAATATAATTATTGAAGGCTCGTTAAAACCAGGTGACCGAATTCCTAATGAACAGGAACTTATGGAAACATATCACACAAGCCGTTCTACGATCCGTGAAGCTATCAAATCGCTTGTTTCCAAAGGTACACTGGAAATACGCCGTGGAAAAGGCACTTTTGTATGCCAGCTTCCTGGAATGACAGCAGATCCTCTTGGCCTTAACTTTCTTGGAATTGAAAATCTTAACCCTTATCTATATGAAGCACGCTTGATTTTCGAGCCAGAAATTTGTGGTCTTTCTGCCAAAAGGGCCACGGATCAGGAAATCAAAATACTCCAGAAACTATCTGATGATATAGATGATTTAGACAAAGACCTTCATGGACTGGAAACAAAAGAACCCGTTATCGAACAGCTCCATGAGAAAGATAAGGCATTCCATATTATGCTTTGCCGCACCTGCCATAATCCAGTTTTAGAGCGTATGATGCCCATTATCATTCAATCTATTTCTGTCAGCTATGATCCTGATATTTTTAGAAAACGTCTTACATCCAGACCAAGGCAGTCTACACATGATAAAATATGTAAGGCGATTGCCGTACACAATGCAGATTTAGCAAAAAAACTTATGTACCAGCATCTTTATAATGCCATGGATTCAAATTATTAAACACATTAGACTTTAATTTAATATATATTTGAAAATATGCACCGCAATATTCTTCAGTTGATTTAAGCAAATAAAAAGAGGCGTCCGGCAGATTCCAAAGAAAACCCTTCGGCCATCTGCTTAACGCCTCTTTTTTATAATCCATCCTAATTAGCGGAATCGGTAATCGTAATCTCTACCCGGCGGTTTTTTGCCCGCCCTTCTTTTGTACTGTTGTCAGCAATCGGATGGTAATGGGAATTTCCCTCAATGGACATCTTATCCGGCATAAGGCCTGCTGCGGTCAGCTCATTCAATACCTTGACCGCACGGTCCACGGAAAGCTGCCATGAATCCCTCTCATTGGCCGCATCGCGATTTCCCAGATCGGCTGTATTTCCCGTGATCGTGATATGGTTCACTCCGCCATATACCTTCTGGATTGCAGAGCTTACCTTCTCCAGCGTCGGAAGGCTCTCCTGACTTAACTGCGAAGAGTTTCCCTCAAACAAAAGGGCATCCCTCAAACGAATCGAAATGGAATGCTCCGTCCGTTCAAGCTGCATATCGTTTTCAAGATTCTCCTCTCGGATATAGCCGTTCAGCTGATCATAAATGCTCTGCAGCGGATCCAGAGAAGCCAGATCCGTGGCCGTTCCGTTTCCTTCCCCGGTTCCCGTGCCTGTGCCCGCGCCCGCCTCACTGGCAGACCCGTTAAAAGCATTTGAAAGAGCCTGGGACATAGCCTGCATTTTGGCCTGATTTTCCGTACTCATTCCATACATGATAATAAACAGGGCCAGCAGAAGCGTGATCATATCCGAATATGTAAGAAGCCAGCGTTCACTGTTTTCGTGTCCGCCTTCCTCCTCTTCACTGCGTCGTTTCCGTGCCATGATTTCACCTCCTAGTTTTCAATACCGGCCTTATAGTTCTTATGACCATCCGGAAATGCCTGATAATACATGGAAAGTTCATTTTCCATACTGCGGGCAACCTCTCCCTTGGAGATCATACAAACGCCGTCGATAATAATTTCTTTCTGGATAATACTCTTCTTTGTCAGCATCTTCATCTTGTTCGCAATCGGAAGATAAACGATATTGGAAAGGCTGACGCCATACAAAGTTGCAATAAACGCCGTACTGATCTTTTCCGCCAGCTCGGCAGAATCGCCGAAGCCTGCGGCAAGCACGACTACAAGGCTCATTACCGTACCGATAACGCCCATTGTGGGAGAATAGCCCCCGGCAGATTCAAATACGCTGGCCTCAACTGCCTTTTGTGTGGAAAATGCATGAAGCTCAGACTCCAGGACATACTGGATATCCTCTTCATTTTTACCATCCTGCAAAAGAACCAGCCCCTCTTTCAGAAGCAGCATATCTTCTCTTTGCAGTTCCGGATCCTGGACAATGGTATCCAGAGCAGTAATACCCTCTGTGCGGTATTTTGCCGCAATCTCAAGTATCTTATCGATCAGCTTTTTTGTGCTGGTAGAATTGGGCTGGCGAAACGTTTTTCCCAGATATTTAAATGACTGAAGAATATCCTTCAGGGAAAACGACGCAACCGTTGCGCCTATGGTGCCGCCTATTACGATGAGAGCCGGGCTGAAAAGCATAAGACTGACTAATTTTCCGCCTTCCAGCGTATAACCCGTCAAGAGAGCGGCAAGTCCTACGACTATTCCGATGATCAATGATGGTTCCATTCTGTTATCCTCCTGCTGATTTACATTCTTTTCTACGTTATTCAGGGCAGGCTGCTCTCCTGCGTCTGATATCCGCAAATTTTTATTCCTGATTATACATGGAACATATACAGATATCACAGCGCTCCACGTGTTAAAAAGTTGTGAAAATTATCCAAAAAAACAGCCAATATATCCCCTAAAGCATATATCGGCTGTTTTTTATATTTTATTCAAATTTAGAGACTCTTAACCACCTCAGCCACATGAGCCGCAGTAAAACCAAATTTCTCGAACAGTTCATTTGCTGGGCCGGAAGCTCCAAAACCTTCCATGCAGACGGAAGCTCCGTCTAAACCTATATATCTGCCCCACCCAAAGTCAGACAGCGCCTCTACGGCAACTCTCTTTCTCACAGCCTTTGGAAGCACAGACTCTTTATATTCTGCCGTCTGCTCCTCAAATACATCCATACACGGCATGGAAACGACTCTTACATCCATTCCCTCTGCCAGAAGCAGTTTCCTTGCCTCTACCGCCAGGCTTACTTCTGATCCCGTTGCAATAATGATGGCATCCGGCGTCTCCTTGGAGGAATCTTCCAGTACATAAGCGCCCTTTAAAGCAGCCTTTCCAGTTCCTTCCAGCTGTGGAAGGTTCTGTCTGGTGAGTACCAGCGCGGTTGGCGTTTCCTTAGAAGTCACTGCTGCATACCAGGCAGCCGCCGTTTCCCTGGCATCCGCAGGGCGGAATACATGGAAATTTGGCATGGAACGCAGCATAGCCAGCTGCTCGATGGGCTCGTGGGTCGGTCCATCCTCGCCTACGCCGATACTGTCGTGGGTCAGAACGTAGGTCAAAGGCGCCTTCATCAGGGAGGACAATCTTGCCACAGGCTTCATGTAATCACTGAATACAAAGAAGGTAGCAACATAGGGAAGCACGCCGCCATGCAGCGCCAGGCCATTTCCGATTGCCGCCATAGCCTGCTCGCGGACGCCGAAGTGCAGGTTCTTTCCGGCGCGGTCCTCTCTGGAAAAATCCCCTTCTCCCTTTAAAGCTGTCTTATTGGAGGGAGCCAGGTCAGCGGAGCCGCCAAAGAGGTTTGGAACCGCCTTGTTGATGCGGTTTAACAGCTCTCCGGAAATATTTCTGGTAGCCTGAGGCTTGTCCTCAAATGTCCAGAACTCGTCCTGGTCATAAAGTTTCTCAGCCAGCGTCCTGTCGTGGTACTGATCCCAAAGCTCCTTCATCTCAGGATACTTCTCACAATACTGAGCAAAGCGTGCCTTCCACGCCTCCTCAGGCGCCTTCAGACGCTCTTTGACCGTTTCCATGTGATCGTAAACATCCTGAGGAACGAAGAAGGGCTCTTTGCTCTCCCAGCCGATATTTTCTTTTAATGCAAGCACATTGTCCCCGCCCAGAGGCTCGCCGTGAGCGGAAGCCTTGCCCTGCTTTGCCGGGCAGCCATAGCCGATCTGTGTGCGAACGATGATCACAGATGGCCGCTCCGTATCTGCCTTAGCGGCCTCAAGGGCTGCGCCGATGGCGTCAAAATCATTGCCATCCTCTACCCTGAATACGCCGAAGCCGTATGCCTCCATGCGCTTTGCCACATCCTCCGTAAAAGCGATATCTGTGTCTCCCTCGATGGAGATCTTATTGGAATCGTAGATCACGATCAGTTTCCCAAGCCCAAGAGTACCTGCCAGAGAGAATGCTTCCGAGGAAAGTCCCTCCATCATACATCCGTCCCCGCCCAATACATAGGTATAGTGGTCAACAATCCGGCAGTCCTCCTTGTTAAATACAGCAGCCAGATGGGCCTCTGCCATGGCCATACCCACTGCCATGCCCATGCCCTGACCAAGAGGCCCTGTAGTGGCCTCTACCCCTACGGTATGACCGTACTCCGGGTGGCCCGGTGTCAGGGAACCGGTCTGGCGGAAGTTTTTGATATCTTCAATGGAGAGGTTTCCGTATCCAAAGAGATGGAACAGAGAGTATAACAGCATGGAGCCGTGACCTCCCGATAATACAAAACGGTCCCTGTCGGCCCACTGCGGGTCTGCCGGATTGTGTTTCATATGTTCTGCCCACAGTTCGTAGGCGATAGAGGCGCAGCCTAAAGGAAGTCCCGGATGGCCGGACTTTGCCTTTTCAATGGCGTCCGCAGAGAGTACGCGGATGGCATTGGCGGTTTTGGTCTTGATCATTTCCATGATCGTTCTCCTTTCTCGTGTGTCATGTATGGTGTTTTGCATTTCTATAAACCAGTATTACACTTAATCTTAACATTTCATTACCATTCCGTCTAGGCCCTGTTTGGAATTTATACCGTTCATTTGCTCTTTAAAATATGATTGTTTTTCCAAAGCAGAGCCTGCTGCCCTGTATGCAGTCATAAAATGAGTCAATTACAGGATATGATTCCACCTCGGTTTCCGTAGGATTTTTATGATACCACACAGCTTTAAAACCATTTTTCAGAGAACCGGTCACATCCTTTTCCAGGCTGTCCCCTACAAAGACACATTCAGAAGGAGAGACCGCTGCTTTTTCTGAACACAGTGCGAAAAATCTATCTGCCGGTTTCTCTGCTCCAGCCTCCTCGCTTGTTACGAGCCAGTCAACATACGGAGCCAGCCCCAGCCTTTCTAATTTTTCATATTGCATATACACAGTCATATCTGTACCAATTCCGATTCCAATGCCCTTTGCCTTAATCGCCTGCATCAACTCCTGAATTCCTTTTTCCGGCCGAACAGCAGACAGAAAATTATCCCAGTACAGGTGGTACATCGTTTTTGCATGAGGAAAAATCGGTTTTTTTAATATCTCCAGAATACACTGCATTCGGATCAGCCGGTTGTGTACCGCCGCACAGTTCTGCCCCATCCGGGCCTTCACCATGCGCTGGGCCTCACAGAATACCTCATAAAACATATCGCGGCTTATATGAAGGACATCATCTCCGTAAGCTGCCAGCGCTTCCATACCTGCCCGGTTCCCTGTATCATAGCTGTAAAGCGTATTGTCAAGATCAAAAAATACCGCTTTTACCATATAGTTCCTCCAGCCTATCTTTCCTGACCATAGTAAGCGTTAATCCCATGCTTTCTGTAGTAATGTTTGTCCTGAAGTTCCTGAGGTGCAGGCTGTACCTGAGGATTGATCATCTCACAGTGGGCTGCCATTCTGGCAACCTCTTCCAGAACCACCGCATTGTGGACAGCCTCATGTCCATTTCTTCCCCAGGCAAAAGGCCCATGATTCTTGCACAAAACAGCAGGAACCGCTTCATAGTCTCTGTCTCTGAAGTAATCTATAATCAAAAGCCCTGTGTTTTTTTCATAATTCCCTTCAATCTCCTCCCTGGTCAGACATCTGACACACGGGATTTCACCGTACATATAGTCTGCATGAGTAGTTCCGTAGCAGGGGATCCCTCTCCCTGCCTGTGCCCAGCCCGTCGCCCAGGGGGAATGTGTGTGGACAATGCCGCCGATCTTCGGAAATGCTTTGTAGAGTTCCAGATGTGTTGCCGTATCGGAAGAGGGGTTGTATCTTCCTTCGATCTTATTCCCTTCCAGATCCATAATCACCATGTCATCCAATGTCAGTTTATCATACTCTACACCGCTTGGCTTAATGGCAAAATATCCGGTCTCCCGGTCAATTTCACTTACATTTCCCCAGGTAAATGTTACAAGGCCATGCTTTGGAAGCAGCATATTCGCCTCATACACTCTTTTTTTTAATTCCTCTAACATAGCGCTTTCTCCCTTATTCCGTCTTCAGTTCGTATCTTGCTATTTCATCAATCTCACGGTTAGCCGCAATCAGGATATCCCTTCCATCATATTTATAAGCATATACATTTGTAGGACCGCAGTCATGGTCAATCCTTTCTGCCTGATACGTCTTTTTTTCCTTATCGTAAGTAAATGCCAGAAGATCCCTTTCCCCTTTTCTGTGTCCGATCACCACAGTAGGAATCCCGCCAATATCTCCGCCCCAGATGGCATGAACAAATTCCACTGTTTTTTCATAGCTGTATGTATGCTCAAATCTGCCGTTCTTCTTTTTATAAAAGTCGATTCGATCGCCATGAAACGGAGCCAGAACCACCAGTTCCTTTTCACCGTCATCATCCATATCAAGCAGCAGGGCATCACTGGCTGCTGTGTCCAGAAGCATCCTGATTTCCCAGGCTCCATCCGGTGTATTTGGCGGGATAAACTGATAAACACCGTTATCGCAGGAAATCACACTGGTGTCCTGTCCGTCTTCCTTGACCCGATAGTAACCATGGTTTTTGCACATATTGTTTTTGATCACCTTCATCTCCAGCTGATGTTCCTCATGAAAGCTGCCAAGATCCTCCGGAAGGACAGCTGCAAACACACAGCCCGGCGATGACCAGTCATCCTTATACTCATGCCCGGACTTCAAGCAGCATGCGATCAGATAACGTACTTTATTCCTCTCCAGAATATCAAAGCGGTGTACAAACGGCAGATTGATGAGTGTGCGAACCTCCCAGTTTCCTGTGGATTTTGGAGTGACGATAACAATTTTTGCCTCTTTGGAGTCATTGGGTGAATAAAACCTGTGGGTAGCCAGAAACTGCCCGTCACTTCCTGGTATCTGCTGCATAGTCATTACCCCGCCAGGCCCCTCCCATACTGTGTCCTCCAGATTTCCATTCATATCAAAGAGAAGACATCGATCGGTCTTTTCAGCTGCAACAAGGATATGATCGTTTCCCCTATAATGAAGGGGGGCTATGGAATAGCATTTTGTCAGATGGGACATCACTTTTTTTGTTACTTTCATTTTGACCGCCTTTCCTGATTCTGACTCTTAAGAAGCTTTGACATCATGCGATTCGCAAACAACAGATCTTCCTTCCAGTCAGGGTTTCCTACATACCAGAATTCAGTCACAAATCTTCTCACGCCCAGTTCCCACGCCTTGCGGATACCTGCTTCAAAGTCCACATGTCCGGTTCCAAATGGGATTTCACGGAACCTGCCTGGCAGGGTTTCCTTTAAGTGCATAGCTGCCAGATGCCCCCGTCCGGTTTCCAGATCAGCCATTACATCCGTTCCATAAGATATGGCCGCATTGGTGATATTGCCCAGATCTGGATATACATTCAGAAACGGGGATCCCACATCATCCACATAAGCCATGGCCTTTCCCACTGTGTTCATAAACTCCGTTTCCATGGTTTCAAATCCCAGCATCACCCCGGCCCCCGCTGCCATTTCCACTGCCTTTTTCAGGTTTTTCCCAAACCGTTCCTCCGTATCCGTGCTGCTCTTTTCGTAATATACATCATAACCAGCCAGCTGGATAATGCGGATCCCCAGATCCTCTGCCAGTTGAATGGCCTTTTCCATAATATCCATACCTTTTGCACAGATATCTGAACTGCCGCTCCCCAGGGGATATTTTCTGTGCCCGCTAAGGCACATCGTCCGGATCGGGACTCCTGTCTCCGCCATCAGATCCACTAACGCCAGACGCTCCTGCCTGCTTATATCAAGCCGTTTCAGCTTGTCATCCGTTTCATCAATACTGATCTCTATAAAATCAAAGCCAGCCTCTTTTGCCGCAAGCATTTTCTCCTTCCATGTCAGATCCTTTGGCATTGCTTTCTCATAGAGGCCTAATGTATACGTTTTCTCCATTGCCGCTTCCCTCTCTTCTCCTTACGGTTCGTCTAACCGCCCTGATGCCGCATCCGTAAAATTTGCCTTTCTGACCTGATGTACCGTCACGCCTTTGCCGCGCAGTTCCTCCACGATTTCCTCTGGGGCCATTTCATCTGTTATCAAATGCCTGATTTCCTCAATGGGACAGCTGATAAAACTGCTGATCCTGCCCAGCTTGGTATGATCTGCCAGGATATATGCCTCCCTGGCTACATTTTTCACCATAAGCTGGTTAATAGCCACCTCATTGGCGTTTTCCGTTGTCATGCCAGTAACCGGATCAATGCCGGAGCAGCCCACAAAGGCCTTCTTAGCGATCACAGTACGCAGATTCCTGATAGCATAATCCCCAACCATAGCCTCCTTAGGATAACGCAGCTCGCCTCCCGTCAGAATTACATGAACGCCAGGCCCTCTCTCTGCGTCGATCACTCTTCCGTTGTTTGTGATTACCGTCACATTTTTTTTAGTAATGTAGCGCAGGATCTGGCGCACATTCCGGCTGGTATTAAGAAACAGTGTGTCACCGTCCTCCACCAGACTGGCTGCATAGCGTGCAATGAGATCCCGGTACAGCTGAATCTCATCTGTCTGCTCTGCCTGTTCCTGGACAGCCACAGCGCCTCCGTATACCCGGATCAGCCGTTTCTGTTCTTCTAAATACTGCAGATCCCGGCGAACCGTAATTACGGAAATATTCAATAATTCCGCCAGGTCATCTACCTGAACCTGAGATCTGTCCCTTAAAATCTCCAGAATGCGTTTTCTTCTCTCATCCACATATACTTTCTCACGCTTCACGTTTCCCCTCCTCAATCCCGGTAAGCCAGGGACTGCCTAAGCCCCCGTCCGGAAAATCATCATTTTATACGATCTTCAACATCTACTCAATGATGCCCTGGGCTTTCAGTTTCTCCTCAATCTCTTTGTCTGACATTACATTCTTCAGAGGAATCACTTTTACCCCTTTTTCTTCTGCATCCGCAAACATATTTGCAAAATTCTGGGCGCACAGCAGTACGTCGTACTGGGCGGCTGTGCTCTTACCTTCTGACAAAGGCGCGTGATGGGTTTTACACTTAATACCATTTCTCTTGAGCACCTTATCTAAAGCCATCTGAGCCATCAGGCTGGAACCAGAGCCATTTGCGCAGCAGACCAAAAATTTTAAATTATTTACATTTGTCATAATAATACCTCCCTGTCAAACCATGTTACCGTGTCTTTAATTCCTTATATGCCTCATAATCTTCCGTCATCAGGAAATAACCTTTCTTATCTTTATGGTACTGGATCTGCGGAATAGCCAGCAGGCCGGTAAAAATAAGCGCCACACCGATATAGCTTAAATACTTCATTACCACTGTAAATACCGGCCATACGACCGCCCAGTCCCACATACCTAAATATCCCCCATAGGCTGCCATTCCAACCCAGCCCGCAATGAGAGCAGAACCAAATACCTGGCAGAGCCCGGAAATAAACGGAAGAACCAAAACTGCCTTCAGTCCGCCTTTTTCATTAGCAAACACACCTATGGTAGCATTATCAAAGAATACCGGAACGAATCCGCAGATGATAAGAACCGGGCTCTTTAGGAGGATCAGAACCACGATCGCCAGAATCTGTCCGATAAACCCGGATACAAAGCCCAGGGTCACGGCATTGGACGCTCCAAAGCCAAAGATGACCGCACAGTCAACTCCAGGAACAGACCCCGGCAAAAGCTTATTTGCAATTCCCTGAAAAGAGGTTGTCAGTTCCGCTACGAAGGTACGGACACCCATCTGTAAGATAGCCAGATATACTGCAAAGTAAAGACAGGTCTGGATCACATAGAACAGCATACTCTGTCCTTCTTTCATAAATCCTCCTGCAATCAGATAGTCTTTTCCCAGAACACACAGGATTGCGCCGAAGAATACCAGCATCAGGACAGAAGCAGATACCATATTATCATTAAAGATCGATAAAAAGCCCGGCAGTTCCAGATCTTCGATCTTTTTCACTTCTTTGTCCTTTTTCTTTCCCTCATTTCCAAACAGTTTGCCTGCAAGCCAGTAGAAGAATGCAACGCCGAACATCTGCTGGTGAGCAAGCGCAAACCCTGCGCCGTCCGTCACTTCCTGACAGGGCTTGATGGTAAGATTAGAGCCAACCGCCCAGTAAGCCCCTAACAGTAACGCCATAACGATCAGCATGGGAATATGCATTCCGGGGGCTAAGAGGCCCGGAAGAGCAAACATAATGAGCCAATAGGCCGTCGCAGCCTGCTGCACCTGTACATTTCCTGTTGTAAACAGTGCGCGCAGCTTGGTAAATCTGCTGAAACGCACCAGGAGGATATTTACAATAAAGGCAATAAATAAAAGGATCATCGCATCGCCGAACCCCTTTCCAAACACCTCTTCCACCCCTGCGGTAACGGCATTCTGACCGAAATAAGGATCGATGACCGTTGCGTTGATATTAAAACGCTCACCTAAGCCTACCAGCACTGGCCGGAAGTTGTTGACCAGTCCGGTGGAGCCGACTGTTAAGATCAAATATCCTACGATCGCCTTGATTGTGCCGGCCAGAATATCATACCAGGGCCTTTGGAGCAAAATGTAGCCAATCAGCACGATAAAGCCAATCATAAATGCCGGCTGCTGCAGGATGTTAGTTGCAAAGTATGACCATATATTTGATAAAATTTCCATATGTACACCCCTTATTCCCTCTCTTAGATCAGTCCAGATACTGTTCCTGGATTTTTAACAGATCCTCTGGTGTTTTAGCCTTTGTCAGTGCCTCCATCACTTCCTGATTCATCAAAAGTTCCGACAGCCGTACCATATTGCTTATGTGCTGGTCAGAATTACAGGAAGCCAGTGTAAAAAACAGCTGGGCTTTCTTCTCCGAATCATCTGGATCAAAAGACACCGGCTTATCAAGCTTCATAAAACCGATACAGGTCTTATGGACACCTTTAGCCCCCTCCTGAGAATGAGGCATGGCCACATTCGGCATGATTACAATATAAGGCCCGTATTTTTCCACGCAGGCAATAATATCTTCCTTATAATTTGCCTCCACTGTGCCGTCTGCCTCAAGACTCTCGCAGCTCATGCGGACTGCTTCCTTCCAGTCCGAAGCCTCTGCAGCAAATTTATAGTGTTTTTGCTCTACAAATTCTCTCAGCATATGCTTTCCCCTAACCATTAAACAGCGTTACAGACAGGAACGAAACGGAATATTCTGAGGATGTTCAAAACAATCCTCAAATCCCCGTCTGTGATGATATGCTTTCTTATCCTTATCTGTAGGATATACATATTTTCCCCCTACTTCCCAGAAAAACGGATGGAACTTATAATCCAGACGATCCTTTTTCATATCATAAAGCACGCGGATTTCATTGATATCGGCCATAAAATTCGTCCATACATCATAATGGATCGGAATCACAACTTCAGCACGCAGAGCCTCTGCCATACGAAGGATATCCACAGAGGTCATCTTATCAGCCATACCTACCGGGTTCTCCCCATAGGAACCAAACGCTACATCCACATCATAATCCTTGCCATGCTTTGCAAAATAAATAGAATAATGGGAATCTCCGCTGTGGTAGATATTTCCTCCCGGCGTCCTGAGCAGATAATTTACTGCCTTATCATCCATATCTGTAGGGCAGATCCCGGTCAGTTCCTCCCGGTTCTCACTGGTATCATCGGTCGTCACCAAGCAGGTTCTGTCAAAGGAATCCAAAGCAATGATCTCAATATCCTTAATCCTGATTGTGTCTCCCGGTTTTACTGTGATGCACCGCTCTGCAGGCACTCCCCACTTCTGCCAGAGTTCCACAGATTTCTTAGGGCCGATAAAAGGTACAGGAATCGTCTCTCCCTTTTCATTGGTTGTAGTCATACCGCTCCTGATCACATGGGAGGCATATTCTGCGCTCATATGATCCTGGTGGTAATGAGTCGCCAGAACAGCATCTACCTGTTTGACGGCAAAGGGATCAATCACAAATGGCACTGCTCTTAAATTTGGCTGCATCATTCTTCCCCCGCACATATTTGCCATCTGATGTCCCGGTTTCATTTTGCCGTCTCCATGGGTTCTCTTTCCATTTCCAGCCCAGAGATCCACAGTCAGATTACATCCGCCCGGCGTCTTGAACCAGATCCCTGTACATCCTAACCACCACATGGCAACCGTTCCCGGCTTCACCTCTTCATTTTCAATCTCCTCATTCAGCCAGGTTCCCCACTCAGGAAACGTATCCATGATCCAGCTCTCTCTTGTGATCTCATCGATCTTGCTCATATCATTTCCTCCTCACACTTTGTCATTTTATGATTGTTTTTACGATCGTTTATATTAGTTTTGCTTTTGTGATTTGAATATTAGCACTTTTTGTGCATTATATCAATGGTTTTATATGATCGCTTTATTAATTATATGATTTGTTGATATTTATTGATGTTTTATCACCATTTATCCGATTATTATTTATGCAATTTTTCAGAATATCTGTATGGAACACTATTTCATTTGTCTTGAACCGCCCCACATTTCCCTGGAACTTTTCTATTTTTGTTAATTCCCCGATGTCTCTTTGGTTTTATATGAATTATTTAATCATTTGCATACAGATTTTTGCACAAAAAAACCGCTCCCGTTCCCAAAACAGGGATCCGGAAGCGGCTTTTGCCGTTCGGTTACAGTCTCTTTAACAGTTCTTCTCTCTGGGCCTCATAACCTGGCTTTCCAAGGAGCGCAAACATATTTTTCTTATAGCTTTCAACGCCCGGCTGGTTGAATGGATTGATACCCAGGATATAGCCGCTGACGCCGCAGGCAAACTCGAAGAAATAGAACAGCTCGCCTAAATAGAACTCATTCTGCTCCGGAATCTTTACCATAAGGTTCGGCACACTGCCGTCGGTGTGAGCCAGAATGGTTCCGTTCATGGCGCTCTTGTTTACAAAATCCACGCTCTTTCCTGCCAGGTAGTTCATACCGTCTGTATCCACATCTTCTTTATTCAGAAGGATCTCGGCCGGAGATTCCTCTACATTGATCACGGTCTCAAACATGATGCGGGCACCGTCCTGAATGAACTGGCCCATAGAGTGAAGATCAGTGGTCAGATCAACGGCTGCGGGGAACAGACCCCGGTTGTCCTTACCCTCGCTTTCGCCGAAAAGCTGCTTCCACCACTCGGATACATAGTGGAGGCTTGGCTCATAGTTTGCCACGATCTCTACGGTCTTTCCCTTGCGCAGCAGGATATTGCGGACTGCGGCATATAAAAGAGCGGAGTTGGATTCATAGGGAGTTTCCAGGGCCTTCTTCCGGCCGGAAGCAGCACCCTCCATCAGCCTGTCGATATCAGCGCCGCTGACTGCAATGGGAAGAAGGCCTACAGCGGTCAGTACGGAGAAGCGGCCGCCTACGTCATCCGGCACTACGAACTCCTCGTAGCCTTCCTCGTCTGCCAGATTCTTTAACGCGCCTCTTGCCTTATCTGTGGTTGCGTAGATACGCTTTGCTGCCTCTTCTTTTCCATATTTTTCAGTCAGCATTTCCTTAAACACACGGAATGCTATGGCCGGTTCTGTGGTTGTTCCCGACTTGGAAATGATATTGATGGAGAAATCCTTTCCCGCCAACACCTGCTTCAGATCCGCAATATACTTACTGCTGATGCTGTTTCCCACGAAATAGATCTCCGGGGTTTTGCGAACCTCCTTTGGAAGCACATTGTAAAAACTGTTGGTCAGAAATTCAATGGCCGCCCTGGCTCCCAGATAGGAACCTCCGATGCCGATCACTAACAGCACGTCAGAATCTCCCTGGATCTTTGCCGCTGCCTTTTTAATCCGTGCAAACTCATCCCTGTCATAATCAACGGGCAGGTCGATCCATCCCAGAAAATCGTTTCCTGCGCCTGATTTATTCACCAGCGTATCCTTCGCACTCATAACAGTGGTCTTAAAATTCTCCATCTCTTCCGCGGAAATAAACTCTGCTGCCCTGGAATAATCAAAAACTACTTCCTTTCCCATAACTCGCGCTCTCCTTTTCTTATGTCCACAGGCATATAAGGGCCTGTGGCTGATATTGCCGCGGTTTTGCCCGCTTATGGCCCGATTATACCATATTTTATTCTACAATTCCATTTTTTTATCATTTCAGGAAATAAATCCCTTTAGCATCTCTCCCAGCATCCGCTTCTGATCGGGATTTAAGTCCTGAAGCCAGTTCTCACCCGATCTGTCCTCCCTGGCATCGCGGCTTACCTCCCTCAGGTTCTCTCTGCTGGCCGCTGTCTGCTCAGCGCTGCGCCTTGCATGGGCGCCGGATCTGCGGTCTCTCCCGATACTGCGCACCGGTGCCTGTTCCCTGCGCTCCTCCTCTGCGGGAAGAGCAGGCTGCTGGTCTGTAGTATTTTCACGCTCCAGCCGGGACCACATGGCGTTTTCCAGCTGATCCTGGAGACAGGTGAGGAGATGCTGACGTTTTTCCTCCAGATTTACACCGTAATCCGCAAACATAGTGACCATGCCTCCAAAGATCCCCATGACGCCGTACAGGACAATGTAGTAATTGTCACTTCTATACCAATAGGAAAGGAAAGCCGCCGCTCCTCCTGCCAGAAAGCACAGAAGAGTCAGCTGGCCGCCAAGGCTCTCAAGCCCCCGCAGGCTCATGCCCATGAAACGCAGGCTGTAAAGCTGGCGTTCCAGATAAACTCTGGTGTTGCTCATTCCCATATTGATTCTGTATGTATCCTCTGCATTCTGACGCAGAGTGCGCAGATATCGGTTTTTTGTAAGAGCCAGATTGGCGCTTTCCCGAATCAGCCGTTTATAGAAGCCTCCCGCTGCCAGCCTTACAAAAATACCTCCCAGGCAGATCGCCGCCAGCACGTATAAAGCTCTTCCTGTCTGTAAAAAACTCATCATAACCAATTCCCCTTTCTATTGCTTATCTATGCCGCCTGCGCCTGGGGACAAATGTTCCCGCGCGGCCATAGCGGCTCCTATGGCAGCCCTGGCGGCTGCCTTACCGTCCGGCGGCCGCCCCTGCAGGTCTGGATCATTTTTAAAAATGCTCCGAGCGGCTCCGGTAAGGTCTATTATAGTCAGGGGATCCGATTTGGGAAGTTGAGAACCCCTAGAATCGTTCGTCAAATTCCCCCACGAAACGATTCTCAAGGGAGGAAAAGGGCTTTATGGCCGTTAAAGTCCCGGGGTTACCCCATGCTGCGCACCATCTCCGCCATCAGACGGACGCTGTGGCAGATCGCCTGAGCCTCAAATACCGGATAGTCTACGCCCGCACTGTCATCCGCCTTATCTGAGATCGCACGCACGATCAGAAACGGGATCCTGTTAAAATAGCATACCTGAGCAATGGCGGCTCCTTCCATCTCTGTGCACATACCGGAAAATGTCTCCCGAATCCACTTCTTTTTCTCCTTATCAGAAATAAACTGGTCCCCAGAAACCACACGGCCTGCAAAGACATTGATCTCAGGGTTTACCCGACGGCAGCACTCCTCTGCCAGACGCACCAGTTCTCCCTCTGCGGGGAAAGATAAGGTATCCACTCTGGGGATCTGCCCTGCCTCATAGCCAAAGGCCCCTGCATCCATATCGTGCTGTAAGGCATCGGTAGAAAGCACTATATCCCCGATGTTAATTTCTGCATCCAGAGAACCGGCAATTCCGGTATTGATGATGCAGGACGGAGCATAGCGGTCAGCCAGAAGCTGGGCGCACATAGCCGCATTTACCTTCCCAATACCGGAGCGCACCACTACCGTATCTTTTCCCTCCAGTTTCCCCCTATAAAACTCCATGGACGCCCATCGTTCCACCTGTACCTCCGTCATTCTTTCCTTTAACATTGCCACTTCCTCATCCATGGCTCCAATAATCGCTATCATGTTCATTTCCTCCTTCATCTATCCTGTTCTGCGCACACACGCTTTCGTCCATTATACTGTGCCCTGCCCCTTTTTTTCAACCATCTTCTTGACAATCCATCTTCCTTGGGGCATAATCGAATTTACCATCAGCAGATCAGGGGCACACGCCCCGTCTGCCCGGTGAAAATACAATGTGCGCACGGATATATTCCCAACGTACAAATACACATATGGAGGTATCCAATGGCAACATATAAGACACATGGCGTATGTGCCAGAGCCATTTCCTTTGATGTAGAGAACAACAGGCTGGTTAATGTCCAGTTTGCAGGCGGCTGCTCCGGCAATACGCAGGGTGTGGCAAGACTGGTAGAGGGCATGGATGTGGATGAAGCAATCCAGCGTCTGGAGGGTATCCAGTGCGGCCCCCGTCCCACCTCATGTCCTGACCAGCTGGCCCAGGCATTAAAGGAGTATAAGGCGCAGCAGTAAAAACCCTACCCTTAGAGGGAACCGTGTGCTGTACCGATGGCAGGAGTGCCAAAGGTGCAGCATTTTTTGCTCTTAAGGAGCATACCGACCATAATCCAGGAGGATATATGCCTATGTCCAGGCTGCCTGAAACAGGCCAGACTCTGTGGGGTTTTACCGTCACAGAGCGCAATACCATCTCCATGCTGGGGGCGGAGACAGCGGAACTGTTCCATCCCTTCAGCGGAGCCAGACTTTTATATATACATAATGATGACCGAGAGCTGGGGTTTGATCTGATTTACAGAACACCCCAGCTGGATCCGCTGGATTCCAACCATATATTAGAGCATCTGATGCTCTGCTCCTGCCCCAAATATCCCAGCCGGGATGTTTTCTTTGACATGGACAGCAAAAGCTACTCCACCTTTATGAACGGGATTACGGACAATACCTGCACCTGCTACCCGGTCTGCTCCCTGAGCATGGAACAGCTGTTAAAGCTGATGGATGTATTTTTATGCTGCATGGAAGAACCGGATGCCATGAAGGATGACCGTTTTTTCCGCAGGGAAGGCCTGAGGTTTGAGCTGGAGGAGCCTGACGGGGAGCTTTCCATGCTGGGAACGGTGCTCAGCGAGGACTGGGGACATCTCACCGATATACAGGAAAATGCCGACAGCGCGGCAGCAGAAGCACTCTATCAGGGCCAGACGGCAGCTAATCTTTTAGGCCGGCTGCATTTTCATTATAAGGAAATGACCTTTGAAAAGATAAAAAAAGCCTATGAAAACCTGTATGACTACTCCAACTGCCTGATGATCCTTTATGGGGACGCCGATCTGGAAGCAGCGCTCCGTTTTCTGGACGAGAACCATCTGTCCCGTTTTAAGAGCCGCAGCCTTGATCTGCGCCCCTGGTTTCATGAACCGGTGGCTCCCGGCTTTAAAAAGATCCGGGCGGAAAGTCCGGCTTATGAGGGCAGTCCGGCCATCCACTCCTCCATTATTGACTACACGGCAGACCTTTCCGGTTTAAGCCATGAGGATGTGATCTATATGGGATTTCTTGCCGATATGATGAACCAGGATACCTCCCCGATCCAGCGCACGGCCCGTTCACTGGGGCTTAACAATGTGATTGAGGTCTATCTGGACACCGCGTCCCAGCAGCCGTCGCTTAAATTCCGCCTTCAAAACGGGGATGAGGGTCAGGAAGAGACATTTCTAAAGGCAGTACGCCAGGGGCTTATGGAAATCTCTCAAAGCGGAATCCCGGAGGCTTTATACCAGGCAGCCATTAAGGAAAACCGGCTGGCTGACCTTCTCATGGGCGAGACGCCGCATCTGGGCTTTCATCTGTCAGAGGATATCGGGCGGTTCTGGAGCCTGACCGGACGGACGGATTACTATTCTCTGTATGAACAGTCCTTTGAAACCTTCTCCGAGGACAGGGAGCAGGCGATCCTTAAGCGGCTGGCCGCCTGGGCGCTCCATCCGGCAGCCAGCGTACTGTCTGTAACCGTGCCTGTGCCGGGGCTGGCAGAACAGCTGGAAGCCGAGCGCGATACCTGGCTGAAAGAAAAAAAGGCGGGCATGACCCAAGAAGAGCTTTGCTGCCTTATCCAGGAAACCAGGGATTTTAAAGCATGGAGCGCAGCCGATGAGAGCTGCCTGGACTTTCTGATCCGGCCGGAAGAGCTGCCGGAGCCGGAAGAGGATCCTGAGGTTTTCAGTGAAGTCCGCCGGGGGATTCTCTGCTTTGGCTCCCCTTCTCCCCTTCATGGAATCGGCAGCTATCAGCTGTTTTTTGACCTTCAGCAGCTGGAGGCCGAGGACTGGAAGTATCTCACGCTGTATCAGATGCTGCTTACCGAGCTGGATACAGACCGCTTTACCGTAGAACAGCAGAAAAACATGGAACAGGAACTTCTTTATGACTGTACCTTTGATGAACTGTATCCCGGCAGAGAAGCAGGAGAAAACAGCCGCCCCATGATGAGTGTTGCCTGGTCGGGGCTGACCGGGGATTTTGAGACCGGACTTGATTTCCTGCTGGATCTGATGACCGGCGGAAACTACAGTGACCGTGAGACGATTCTGCAGGTGATCGATAAGTATATCCCAGACTATGATATGTCAAAAGGAGAAAACGGGCCTTCCCTGGCCTATAGTCTGGCAGAGCGGTGCATCCGGCAGGACAGCCGTTTCCGCTATCTGTTAAATCCGCCCGAAATCCATGGGTTTTTAAAAGAAATACAGAACCGGCTGACGCTGGAACAGGAACATCCTGAGGATACGGATGCAAGAAAAGCCGGGGAAGAAGTAACAAAGCGGCTGACCGGACTGACGCAAAGGCTGGTCAGCCGCAGAAAGCTGGTCTTTCTGGCATCGGCCGACAGCGAAGCCCTGGAGGATATTCTGGGATCCGCATCCCGTATATTAGAGTCTCTGAACGGCAAAACTGATATGAAAACGTTTTCCCATTCCCTTACACTTCCTGACTGGGATCTGACGCCCGCCCGCCGGACGGCGGCCTGTACCGACAGCCCTCTTCAGGAAATCCGTGTATTAGGTGATTTTAAAGATATGCCGGAGTTTAAGGGACGTTATCTGCCCTATCTGCTGGCAGCGGGAGATAAATATGTAAAGCCCGCTGTTCGTTATCAGGGCAGAGCCTATGACAGCGGTATTGATTTTCTCCTGCCAGGATCCTACTTTACTCTGTGGAGCACCGAGGATCCAGATATCCGCTCTACCCTTTCCGTCTTTCTGCAAACAGGAAAGGCCCTTAAGAATCTGTCCATTACTCCAGAGGATCTCCAGGGCTACATCTTAAGCGCCTACGCCCAGGCCCTTCTGCCTGTGGGCATCCTAAATAACCGGATGCGGGCCATGCGCCGCAGGCTCATGGGGATCTCTGCCAAATATATAAATGAAATGATACGGGATATCCGAAGAAGCTCTGTGAAGGATAAGGAAACGGCGGCTGCCCTCATAGACCGCCTTCTGGCGGCCGGTTCGGTTTCTGCGGTGGGAAACGAAAAAACCATACGGGAAAATGGAGAGCTGTTTGAGGAAATACTGACCCTGCGGGATACAAAGGGCGGTTCCTCTGCCCATACTTCCCCATAAATTGGTTTGAGCCGGCAAGGCTGTCCATACGCCAACCCCGCCGGCTTAGTAATCTATCGTGCAGCTGTCCCGCTGAGAGATCATAAAGGAAAACATATCTATGAGCGCCCTGACGCCTGTTTTCCACTGTGATCTCTCAGCGTCTTCTGCTGCTGTTCTCTATGTAAAAAGCTCTGACTGCTTGTTTATGGCACTAAGTATACAGGTCAATTGTGTCAAAAATTTGACCTCGCAGTTAACACTTTCTAAAATAGCTTAAGAAAATCTAACGAAATCTTTCCTCTTTCTTTGATAATTCTTTCGTTGACGCATAATATTATATGTCATATAATATTGTTG
>PPYE01357122.1_pt1 | contig 33392 bp, 28 predicted proteins | sample 1559881 | NCBI WGS metagenome assembly PPYE01 (sample SAMN08240022, study PRJNA423297) | Human gut metagenome, whole genome shotgun sequencing project.
CTGGACGGCCCGCGACAAAGCGCCTGCAACGGCCTCTGTCGTCGAGACGCCGAAGCCCCAGCCCGCCAAGGCTCCGGAAAAGCCTGCCGCACCGGCAAAGGCAGTACCTCAACCCGTAGAACCGGAAAAACAGCCAGTACAGCCGGAAAAGGCCGCTCCTGCCCCGATGCCCATCGTCGTCACCGAGAGCCACCCCCGCCGCACCGGTCTGCTGAGCCGCCTGCTCGAGCACTTCCTGAAATAATCCCCGATGCCGCTGGCCCGCAAGGCCGGCGGCATTTTATATTGTCCTGCCGCATACAGTACAGGAAACAGGAGGGACGCCGATGGGGACAAGACAGCATAAAACAAAAGGATGGGTGATTTTTGCGGTGTTCTGCGCTGTCCTGTTCTGCGTGGCCGCTCTGCGGGCCTGTGCCGCAAAAGCCGTGCCCGAGGGCTGTTCGCTGAAACGGGTAAGGCCCGCGCAGACGGCCTGGTTCCCGCTGGGTACGACGGCATGGCGGGTCTCGGACGCCTACGGCTGGCGCACCGACCCCATCACCGGCGAAGAGGCGTTCCATCGCGGCACTGACCTTGCATGTTCGGAAGGCACGCTGGTGCTGGCCGCAATGAACGGCGTCGTCATTGCCGCCCGGCGGAGCGCGACCTACGGCAACTACCTCTGTCTGAGCCACAGCGGCGGGCAGGAGACGCTTTACGCCCATCTGCAATACCTCTTCGTTCGGGCCGGAGAAGTTGTGCAGGCAGGTCAGCCGCTGGGGACAGCGGGGGAGACGGGCCGCTCCACCGGGGCGCACCTTCATTTTGAGCTTCTGGAACAGGGCGTCCGCTATGATGCGGGGGCTCTGCTGGGCCTGCCATGAGGCGGCTCGTCCGGCTGGGGCCGCTGGTGTTCCGTGACCCGCTGCTGCTCTGCGGGGCGCTGTATCTGCTGCTCTGGTTCGACGCCAGCGGCTTCCTGCGCATCGGTCTGTGCGCCGCCATCCTCCACGAAATGGGGCATATCTTCGTCTATCTGCTCCTGTTTCGGCGATTTCCCGTCATCGAAGTGACCATGACCGGTTTCTGTATGCGGACCCGGGGTCAGACCCTCACCCGGGGACAGACCTTTCTGCTCGCTGCCGCCGGGCCGGGCATGAATGGCCTCTTGGCCGCCATCTGGGCAATGAGGATGGAGCAGTGTGCAACCATCCGGGGCAGTGCGTTCCTTGCGGCCAATCTGCTCACCGGGGCGTTCAACCTTCTGCCTATCCCACCGCTGGATGGAGCTCAAATGCTGCGATGTCTGTTGCAATCTTCGCCCAAATAGGGTAAAATATATAAATATGCAATCCGTGTTGTTAAATGGAGGAACTTGATGTTTGATCCGAAACTGAAAGAAGCGCTGTCCCGGGTGCAGAAGCCGGGCCGTTACACCGGCGGCGAACCGGGCAGCGTCTATAAAAATAAAGACGAGGTAGACGTCCGCTTCGCGTTCTGCTTCCCGGACACCTACGAAGTGGGCATGTCCTTTCTGGGCGAAAAAATCCTCTACGAGCTGCTGAACAGCCACGAAAACTGGTGGTGTGAGCGCGCCTTTATGCCGTGGCTGGATATGAAGGCTGAGATGGAGCGCCTGAGCCTGCCTCTCTACACGATGGAGAGCAAAGACCCCCTCACGGCTTTCGACGCTGTGGGCTTTACGCTCCAATATGAGCTGTCCTACACCAACATCCTCGCCATGCTGGATCTGGCGGGCATCCCGTTCTATTCGAAAGACCGTGACGAGAGCTGGCCTCTCATCGTGGCAGGCGGCCCCTGTGCCTGCAACTCCGAGCCCATCGCCGACTTCTTCGACGTCGTCCAGCTGGGCGAGGGCGAAAACCAGCTGCCCGGCATCTGCGCCGAAATCGAAAAGGCCAAGAAAGAGGGCGGCGTCTCCAAGAAAGAGCTGCTGCTTCGCATCGCCAGGATCCCCGGCGTCTATATCCCGGCTTTCTACGACATCGAATACTACGAGGATGGCCGCGTTAAGTCCATCACTCCCAACGAGCCGGGCATCCCGGCGGTCATCACCAAGGCCATCATCAAGAACCTGAACGACTTTGCGCCCCCGACCAACTTTGTCGTCCCGATGGTGGGTGCCATCCAGGACCGCGCCAGCGTCGAGGTGCTGCGCGGCTGTGTGCGCGGCTGTCGGTTCTGTCAGGCAGGCTTCCTCTACCGCCCCATGCGCCAGCGCGACGCCAGCCTGCTGAACAAGGCCGCACAGGATCTCTGCGCCAACACCGGCTACGAGGAGCTGAGCCTTTCCAGCCTGTCCACCTCTGACCACAGCCAGCTCGAAGAGCTGCTGGACGATTTGAACGAGTGGGCGCCGAAAGAGCACGTCAGCCTGTCGCTGCCCTCTCTGCGGATGGACAACTTCTCCCAGAGCCTCATTGAAAAAACCACCAAGGTGCGCAAGAGCGGCCTGACCTTTGCCGCTGAGGCCGGGACCCAGCGCCTGCGCGACGTCATCAATAAGAACGTCACCTGGGACGAAATCGAAAAGACCTGCTCGCTGGCCTTTGCCAACGGCTACACCTCCGTCAAGCTCTACTTCATGATGGGCCTTCCCACCGAGACGATGGAGGACATCGAGGGCATCGCCGAGACCGCTCAGAAAGTGGTCGATTTGTTCTACTCCAATCCCAAGCACGCCAAGGGCCGCGGCGTGCAGGTGACCATCAGCTGCGCCTGCTTCGTGCCGAAGCCCCACACCCCTTTCCAGTTCGTCCCGATGGATACCGAAGAGATGCTGCAGGCCAAGCAGAAGCACCTGCTCGAAAGCGTCCACAGCCGCAAAATCAAGGTCAACTACCACGACAGCACCACCAGCTTCCTCGAGGGCGTCTTTGCCAAGGGCGACCGCCGCTTGGCTCCCGTCATCCTCGAGGCCTACAAGCGCGGCTGCTATTTTGACGGCTGGGAAGAGTGCTTCAAGTACGACACCTGGATGCAGGTCTTCGAGGACATGGGCGTTGACCCCAAGTTCTACTGCCAGCGCGCGATCGGTCTGGACGAAGTGACCCCGTGGAGCCACATGGACTACGGCGTCACCCACGAATATCTGGTGCGGGAGTACAACAAGGCTCTCGCGGCTCAGACCACTCAGCCCTGCAACCGTGCCTGCCACGGCTGCGGCGCAAACCATCTGTTAGGAGGACCGTGCTTTGATTACAGTAAGGATCTCGTTTAAAAAGATGAACGAAGCCTCCTACATCTCCCTGCTGGATATGCAGCGGGTGATGCAGCGGGTGCTCAAGCGCAGCGGCCTGCCGGTATGGCATACGCTGGGCTTTAATCCCCACATCTATATGACTTTTGCCTGCCCGCTCTCGCTGGGGCAGGAGAGCCAGTGCGAGTGCGTGGATGTCAAGACCGAAGCCGAAAACCCCGATTTTGCCCAGTGGCAGACGGCGCTGAACGCCATCATGCCTGCCGGAATCGAGGTCTACCGCGTGGAACCGGTGAAGATGAAGGCCGACGCCATCGCTTACGCCTGCTACCGCATCCGTTACCCGGCGGACGCCGCGGAAAAGCTTGCACAGTACAATGCCCTCGACAGCGTGCCGGTGGAGAAAAAGAGCAAGCGCGGCGTCAGGATGGTCGAGATGAAGGAGTATGTCCCCACTCTCGAGCTTGAGACGGAAGGGGAGAGCGTAAGCTTTGCGGTCTGCCTGCCTGCCTCGCAGGACCTGAACCTGAATCCCTCGCTGCTGACGGCAGCGCTGGAAGCAAAATTCGGCGTCCCGGCGGCAAACGCCTCCATCCTGCGCACCGAATTTCTGACGGCAGACAAGCAGAAGTTTGAGTAAGAACGGTCTATCAAAGCCAGAGCGAAAATTTTTGCATAAATTTGCCCGAAACGCTTGCTTTTACGGGCGGTTTGTGCTATCCTATTAAGGCGTTAGTGTCCGCTGAGACCACAGCGGGGTTAATGACACATATCATTAAACGGGCGGTCCTCTGACGGCAGTTCGCCGTGTATGAACGTCTAAAAACAAATGGAGGAATTCAAAATGGACGCACTGAAGATTATTTCTGAAGGCAGCATCAAGGCTGAGAAGCCCCAGTTCAACGTCGGCGATACCGTCCGCGTTGATGTTCGTATCAAGGAAGGCGAGCGCGAGCGTATCCAGGCTTTCGAGGGTACCGTCATTGCTAAGAAGCACGGCGGCGTCGCAGAGACCTTTACCGTTCGCCGCGTTTCCTACGGCGTCGGCATTGAGCGTGTCTTCCCCATCAACAGCCCCTTCGTCGAGAAGGTCACTGTTGTCCGTAAGGGCAAGGTCCGCCGCGCAAAGCTGTTCTACCTGCGTGGTCGTACCGGCAAGGCTGCCAAGGTCAAGAGCGATATTTGATGATTCCCCGTTTCAAAGCGGGAGAAAAGGGGACAACTCGTTTGTCCCCTTTTTTCTGTTATACGGCGCTTTTGGAGCAGAGACAGAGAAAATAAAAACGGGCAGAAGCCCGGATAAAGAGGTGCATCGGATATGGAACAGTCACAGCCTGCTGTCCGTGGTCAGGGCCTGCTGGAATGGTACGAAGCGCTTATTTCGGCGGCGCTGGTGCTGGTGCTGGTGTTTTCCTTTTTCTTCCGTATCATTCAGGTGGACGGCGAGTCGATGGTGCCTACGCTGGAAAACGGCGATAAACTCGTCGTCTGGGGCGCAGGCTATGAGCCTCAGCGGGGCGATGTGGTCATCGTGGACAGCTACACCAGCTATGGCCGCCCCCTGGTCAAACGCGTCATCGCCAAAGGCGGCGACACCATCTCCATCGACTATGCCACCGGAACGGTAGAGGTCAATGGAAAGGTGCTGGAAGAGGATTACATCGCAGAGCCGACCTATCTGGGCTATGATGTGGAGTTCCCGTACACTGTGCCTGAGGGGACGGTGTTCGTGATGGGCGACAACCGCAACGCCTCGCTGGACAGCCGCTCGAGCTATGTCGGCTGCATCGATGAACAGGATATACTGGGCAAAGTGCTGCTCTGCTTTTTGCCCTTTTCGGATTTTGGAGTAGTAAAATGAACAATCAGGACACCCGGTTTGCAAACCAATATGCCATCCAGTGGTTCCCGGGCCATATGGCCAAGACGCTGCGGATGATGGAGCAGGAGATCCAGCACGTTGACGCAAGCCTTGTACTGCTGGACGCCCGCATCCCGCTGTCCAGCCTCAACCCGGAGATCGAGCGCATCACGGCCCGCAAGCCCAAGCTCTATGCGTTGAATAAAGCGGACCTCGCCGACCCCGCCGTGACGGAAGAGTGGATACGCTACTTCCACGAGGCGGATGCGGGCTGTGTCGCCATCAGCGCCAAGCAGAAAGGCGGCGCAAACGCCGTCAAGGCCGCAATCGAAAAGGAACTGTCCGGCCTGCTGGCACGCCGCCAGAACCGCGGCATGGCCGGTGCCAAGACGCAGGTCATGCTCTGCGGCATCCCTAATGTGGGCAAATCCACCTTCATCAATACCTTCGCAGGCTCTGCCCGCGCCAAGGCGGCTGACCGTCCCGGCGTGACCAAGGGCAAGCAGTGGGTCAGCACCGAAAAGTTCGACCTGCTGGATATGCCCGGTGTGCTCTGGAAGAAGTTTGATTCTAAGACCATCGCCTCGAATCTGGCCTTCATCGGCTCCATCAAGGATGACATCCTTGATGTCGAGGAGCTGGCCATGAACCTTTTGGATGAGGTGCGCCGCAACTATCCCGACCTCGTGGCCCAGCGCTACAAGCTGGACGCCGAGACACTGGCTCTGCCGCCCTACGAGCTGATGGAGGCCATCGGCCGCAAGCGCGGTCTGCTGGTGCGGGGCGGCGAGGTGAACACCGAGCGCTGTGCCGTGATGCTGGTGGATGAGTTCCGCGCCTGCAAGTGGGGCCGCATCTCCCTTGAGCGCCCGCCCCAGCGGGACGACATGGCCGACTTTGCCGAGGAGGATGAGGAATGAAGCGCCGGACGGATGAGGAGATCTCCGCGCCGCTCTACGCCTACGATGCCGACATCCGGGCACAGTACGGCTGTTTTGCGGGCGTAGACGAGGCAGGCCGCGGCCCGCTGTGCGGCCCGGTCTGTGTGGCCGCCTGCATCCTTGACCCTGAGGCTCCGGTCTACGGCATCAACGACTCCAAGAAGCTGAGCGAGAAAAAGCGGGAAGCTCTTTTCGACCAAATCGTTGAAAAGGCATTGGCTTACAAGATCGTCTTCGTCGGCCCCGACATCATCGACCGCGACAATATCCTGAATGCCACCATGGGCGGGATGCGTCAGGCCGTGGAGGGGCTGGACATCGTGCCGAACCTCGTCCTTGTGGATGGCAACCGCATCCCGGCCGGGCTGACCATGCCCGCACAGCCGGTGGTGAAGGGCGACGCCACCAGCGCCAGCATCGGCGCAGCGTCCATTCTGGCCAAAGTCAGCCGTGACCGCTATATGCTGGAGCTGGACAAGCAGTACCCCCAGTATCAGCTGGCAAAGCACAAGGGCTACGGCACCAAGCTCCACTACGAGCTCATTGCCCAGTACGGCATTCAGCCGTTCTACCGCCGCAGCTTCCTCAAAAAGCAGGGCTACTGGCCCGAGGGCAAGTGATGGACCGGGCCGAGACAGGCCGCAGGGGAGAAGCAGCCGCCGCGCGTTTCTACGAGAAACAGGGCGCGGCCCTCATCACCCACAATTATCACACCCGGATGGGGGAGATAGACCTCATCCTGCGGGAACCGGACGGAACACTGGTGTTCTGCGAGGTAAAGACCCGCGCCAAAGACTCTCTGGATACCCCCGCTGCGGCGGTCAACGCCGCCAAGCAGCGCCGTATCATCGCATCCGCCGCATGGTATCTCCAAAGTACCCATCAGAGCGACGAGCCGGTGCGTTTCGACGTGGCCGAAGTCGTCCCTCTTGACAGTGGGCGCTGGATGGTACATATTATAAAGGGTGCTTTTTGCGCGAAATAGCAGGAAGTGCCGGTGGGAAAAGGCAGAAAACGGCTCTGGGCCGCTGCCGCACGACGAGGCCAAGTGATGGGCCTTTTGGCAAAAAGGAGCGATAACGATGAAATTTTTCAGCACGAGAGACCATTCCCGCATTGTGACCGCCTCTCAGGCAATCGCACGGGGCCTGTCGGATGAGGGCGGCCTGTTCGTCCCGGAAAGTTTTCCGCAGGTGGACGTGGAGGCATTGTGCCAGCTGGATTATCCGGAGCTGGCCGCTGCCGTCGTCAGCGAATATCTGACCGATTACTCGAAAGACTTCCTCGCTGAGGCTGCTCGCACGACTTATAGTGAGGCCTTCGGCGGCAAGGCTGGTTATCTGGCCCCGGTGGAGGGCGATACCTATGCCCTTGAGCTGTGGCACGGCCCGACCTGCGCCTTCAAGGATTATGCCCTTCAGCTGATGCCGAAGCTCCTCGTGGAGGCAAAGAAGAACCTCTCCCGCACCGAAAAGACCCTCATCCTCGTGGCGACCAGCGGCGACACCGGCAAGGCCGCGCTGGACGGCTACCACGACATCCCGGGCGTCGAGATCGCCGTGTTCTACCGCACGGGCGGCACCAGCGAGATCCAGCGTCTGCAGATGGCCACGCAGGAGGGTGCAAATGTCGCCGTTTATGCTGTGCGCGGCAATTTCGACGACGCCCAGACCGGCGTGAAGAAGGTCTTCGGTGATAAAGCCATTGCGGCCAGACTGGCCGAGCGGAACATCCGCCTTTCCAGTGCCAATTCCATCAACTGGGGCCGCCTCGTGCCGCAGATCGTCTATTACTTCGCCGCTTATGCCCAGCTGCTCAAGGCGGGAAAGATCAGCTTTGGCGACAAGGTCGATTTCTGCGTCCCCACCGGCAACTTCGGCGATATTCTGGCCGGCTACTATGCAAAGCAGATGGGCCTGCCTGTCGGCAAGCTGGTCTGCGCCTCCAACCAGAACAACGTCCTGACCGACTTCCTCTCCACCGGCACTTACACTGCGAAGCGGGAGTTCTATAAGACTACTTCGCCCAGCATGGACATCCTCGTGTCCTCGAACCTTGAGCGCTTGCTCTACCACGTCACCGGCAGCGATGCCGAAGTGGCCGGCCTGATGAAGAGCCTGAACGAGACGGGCCGCTACACCGTCCGTCCCGAGACGCTGAAGGCCATTCAGGAGAGCTTCGACTGCGGCTGGAGCAGTGAGGAACAGGTGGCAGGGGAGATCCGCGCCCGCTACGAGAAGGACGGCTACCTCTGCGATACCCATACGGCGGTGGCTTTCCATGTTGCCGCTCAGAAGAAACGGGACGGCGTGCCGATGGTGGTGCTTTCCACCGCCTCGCCCTTCAAGTTCCCGCGCAGCGTGCTGGAAGCTCTGGGCCACACTGCCCCGGAGAACGACTTCGAGGCCATGCAGGCGCTGGAAGAGGCTACCGGCCGCACCGCTCCCGCAAGTCTCGCCGTCCTGCGGCAGAAGGCCGAGCGGTTCAGCACCGTCATCGACCCGGCTCAGATCGCAGAGGTGGCACTGGGCTGTCAGGCATGACGAAAACCAGAACAGGAGTAAATAAACTATGGCACTTTTTGTGCTTGGCGATACCCACCTTTCCCTGGGCGGCTCCAAGCCGATGGACATTTTCCCCGGCTGGAACGGCTATGTGGAACGGCTGGAGGCCAACTGGCGCAAGCTCGTAAAGCCCGAGGATACCATTGTCCTTGCAGGCGACATCAGCTGGGCCATGCGTCTCACCGATACCCGCAAGGATTTCGAATTTCTGCAGCAGCTGCCCGGCCAGAAGCTCATCATGAAGGGCAATCACGACTATTGGTGGACCACCGCCAACAAGATGAACGCCTACCTGAAAGCCGAGGGCTTCGATACGCTCCACATCCTGCACAACAACTCCTACTCTGTGGAGGGCTACGCCATCTGCGGCACCCGGGGCTGGCTGTTCGATGTGGGGGAGCCTCACGACGAAAAGGTGATGAATCGGGAGATAGGCCGCTTGAAGATGAGCCTCGACGCCGCAGAACCCGGGCTGGAAAAGCTGGTGTTCCTGCATTACCCGCCGGTCTACACCGGCACCAGCGCCCCCGAGATCGTGGCGACGCTGAGAGCCTACGGCATCAGGACCTGCTACTACGGCCATTTGCACGGCAATGCCATCCGCTATGCGGTGCAGGGCGATGTGGACGGCATCCGCTACAAGCTTGTCAGCGCTGATGGTCTGCGGTTCTGCCCCTACCGCATCAACTGGGGCAGAGACCAAAACGGCAGAAATGACAAAAAGTCAAAATTTGGGGTGGCAATTCTATCACGACCGTGCTATAATAAGTTGTGACGCGATTGTTGCACCCAATTTGAGCGCGCGCGTCCCCGCATTTCGCAAACAGCAAGGACGCGGTGCGCGGTTGCAGGCGGCAGTTTTCCCGCTGCCCCAACGCAATAGAATATTTGAGTGGAGGATACACAAATGAATTTCATCAAGTGCGAAAAGCTCGAGAAGAGCATGGCAGAGCTGCAGTTCTCCATCGACGCTGAGGCTTTCAAGGCTGCAGTTGCCGATGTTTTCAAGAAGGAGGGCAAGAAGTACCCTGTTCAGGGCTTCCGCAAGGGCAAGGCTCCCAAGGCTCTCATCGAGAAGATGTACGGCGCTGATGTCTTTACCTACGACGCCATCAACGAGCTGTTCCCCGCAGCTTACGAAGAGGCTGTCAAGGCTGCCGGCATCGAGCCGGTCGGCCGTCCTGAGGTCAGCGTTGACTCCGCCAGCGAGGCTGAGGGCGCTACCCTGACCGTCAAGGTCGCTGTCAAGCCCGAAGTCAAGATCGGCGCATACAATGGTCTGACCGTTGAGAAGACTGTCCATACTGTTTCTGACGAGGCTGTTGAGGCCGAGCTGAAGCGTGTGCAGGAGCGCAATGCCCGTGAGCTGACCCGTGAGGGTGCTGCTGAGAACGGCGACATCGTGGACATCGACTTCGAGGGCTTTGTGGATGGCGTCGCATTCGAGGGCGGCAAGGCTGAGCACTACAGCCTGACCCTGGGCAGCGGCAGCTTCATCCCCGGCTTCGAGGACCAGATCGTCGGCCACGCTGCTGGCGAGGAGTTCGACGTCAACGTCACCTTCCCCGAGCAGTACCAGGCTGCTGAGCTGGCTGGCAAGCCCGCTGTCTTCAAGATTAAGCTGCATGAGGTCAAGTACAAGGAGCTGCCCGCTCTGGACGACGAGCTGGCTAAGGACTGCTCCGAGTACGACACTCTGGATGAGTTCAAGGCTTCCATCCGCAAGAATAACCAGGAGCAGCTGGACAAGCAGGATGACCTGGCTGTCGAGAACGCTCTGGTCGATCAGGTCATCGACGGCATGGAGGCTGAGATCCCCCAGGCTATGTACGATGTCCGCATGGACGAGCTGGTCAACGACTTTGCTTTCCGCATGGAGCAGCAGGGCCTGCGCCTCGAGGACTACCTGAAGTATATGGGTCAGTCCATCGACCAGTTCCGCGCTTCCTTCATGCCTCAGGCTGAGAAGCAGGTCAAGATCCGTCTGGCTCTGGAGGCTGTTGCAGCTGCCGAGAACATCGAGGCTTCTGAGGACGAGCTGAACGCAGAGGTCAAGCGCATCGCTGACCAGTACAAGATGGAAGAGGACAAGGTCCGCGAGCTCATCAATGTCGATGAGGTGAAGCACGACCTGGCCATCAACAAGGCTATCGACTTCATCAAGAGCCACGCTAACGTCGTGGAGAAGGCCGCTGAGGCCGAGAAGACCGAGGACGCTCAGTAATTCTGGCGCACAAGGTCACACAGGGCAGGGAGTAATCCCGGCTCTGTAAGCTAAGGTTGTTGAAATTGACCGATACGGCTACGGCCCATGTGCGCTTGCCGTATCGGTCAATTTTGCAAATACAATAATTTTCATTCAGGAGGCGAACCCTATGAGTTTTGTTCCTTACGTTGTCGAGCAGTCGGCGCACGGGGAGCGTTCCTACGATATTTTCTCCCGTCTGCTGAACGACCGCATCATTGTGCTGAGCGAGGATGTCAACGACACCTCTGCCAGCCTTGTCGTGGCACAGCTGCTGTATCTGGAAGGGCAGGACCCCGATAAGGACATCAGCCTGTATATCAACAGCCCCGGCGGCTCCATCAGCGCTGGTATGGCCATCCACGATACCATCCAGTATATCAAGTGCGATGTCTCCACCATCTGCATGGGCATGGCTGCCTCAATGGGCGCATTCCTGCTGGCCAGCGGCACCAAGGGCAAGCGCTTCGCTCTGCCCAACGCTGAGATCATGATCCACCAGCCGCTGATTGCAGGCGGTCAGGGCGGCGGTCTGTCCGGACAGGCTACCGACATCAAGATCCATGCGGACCATATCATCCGCACCCGCGCCAAGATGAACCGGCTGCTCAGCGAGTACACCGGCCAGCCGCTGGAAAAGGTGGAGCAGGATACCGAGCGCGACAACTTCCTTTCTGCGCAGGAGGCCAAAGAATATGGCCTCATTGATGAGGTCATCACCCACCGCTGAGCGGCAGAAAGCAATACACCCAGGATAAGGAAAAACGGTTATGGCTAATAACAATTCCGGCAGAGATAAAAACGAAAAGGATCTGGTCTGCAGCTTCTGCGGCAAACATCAGGACGAAGTGGAGCGGATGATCATCGGCCCCGGCGTGAACATCTGCAGCGAATGCATCGGCCTCTGCGCCGACCTGCTCTCGGACAAGCCGGATCATCCGGGCAGCAACAGCTCCCGCCCCAGCCGCGGCAGCGCCAGCCGGGCGCGTATCCAGCCCGCAGATGATCTCGCCATCAACATCAAGACCCCCGCAGAGATCAAGGAGGGTCTGGACCAGTATGTCATCGGTCAGGACGAGGCCAAGCGTGTGCTGGCCGTCTCGGTCTACAACCATTATAAGCGCATCCTGAGCGGCAAGGGCGCAGACGTTGAACTGCAGAAGTCTAACGTCCTGCTGCTGGGACCCTCTGGTGTTGGCAAGACCCTGCTGGCCCAGACGCTGGCCAAGATGCTGGGCGTTCCCTTCGCCATCGCAGACGCCACCACCCTGACGGAGGCCGGCTATGTGGGCGAGGACGTCGAGAACATCCTGCTCAAGCTCATCCAGGCCGCAGACTTCGACGTCCAGAAGGCTCAGATCGGCATCATCTATATTGATGAGATCGACAAGATCACCCGCAAGAGTGAGAATCCCTCCATCACCCGCGACGTGGGCGGTGAAGGTGTGCAGCAGGCTCTGCTGAAGATCTTGGAAGGCACCGTCAGCAATGTCCCCCCGCAGGGCGGCCGCAAGCACCCCCAGCAGGAGTTCATCCAAATCGACACCACCAACATCCTCTTCATCTGCGGCGGTGCGTTCGACGGTCTGGATAAGTATATCCTCTGCCGCACCGACAAGTCCGCACTGGGCTTTGGCAGTGCGCTGAAGGATAACTCCAGCGAGGCTGAAAAGGCCCTGCTGCGGAAGGTCGAACCCCACGACCTCGTCAAGTTCGGCCTCATCCCCGAGCTTATCGGCCGTCTGCCGGTCATCACCGTGCTGGACGACCTGGACGAGGATGCACTGGTGCGCGTGCTGAAGGAGCCCCGCAACAGTCTGGTCAAGCAGTATAAAGAACTGCTGTCGATGGACAATGTGGAGCTGGACATCACCGACGAGGCCCTCCATGCCATCGCCCGCAAGACCATTGAGCGCAAGACCGGCGCCCGCGGCCTGCGCAGCGTGATGGAGAACATCCTCATGCCCATCATGTACGATGTGCCGAACGACCCCACCATCATCCGCGTCACCATCGACGAGGACACCGTGGAGGGCGGCGAAGCGCACATGGAGTACGGTGCGGTGCGCAAGCGCTATAAGAGTCAGACTTCCCTGAGCTGAGCGTCAGCGCACAGTAGGGAAGAGCAGCCCCGCTGAAAGCTTTTTGCTTTTTGGCGGGGCTTTTTTGTGCCATCTGACTTGTTTCCGAGACCAATTTGTAGTAAACTATAAAAGTCTGGAACTGCGAGGGGAATACCGGGACGGTCCACTGGCATGGGACTGCTCTGCGGATGGCAGCGCCGGACATTTTGTGGGAAACAGAAAGTACGATAAAGGAGTGTGTGTTATGGCAAATTATTTTGAGATGACCCGCGACGAACTGACTGCTGAGAAGGCAGCTCTGGAAGAAAAGTACAAGAAATTTCAGGCAATGGGCCTGAAGCTGAATATGGCCCGTGGCAAGCCCGGCCCTCACCAGATGGACCTGGCAATGGGTCTGCTGCAGATGACCGATTACACCACCGACGCCGGCACCGATGCCCGCAACTACGGCGACCTTGAGGGCCTGCACGAGGCCCGTGAGCTGTTCGGCGACGTGATGGGTGTCAAGCCTGAGGAAGTCTTTGTGGGCGGCAACTCCAGCCTGCAGATCATGTACAACCTCATCTCTATGGGCTACTGCTTCGGCTTCCCCGAGTCTCCCTGTCCCTGGTCTCAGGTAGAGAAGCGCAAGTTCCTCTGCCCGGTACCCGGCTATGACCGCCACTTCGCCATCACCGAGGAGTTCGGCTTCGAGCTCATCAGCGTTCCCATGACTCCGACCGGCCCTGATATGGACGTTGTTGAGAAGCTGGTAGCTGAGGATGATACCATCAAGGGTATCTGGTGCGTGCCTCAGTATTCCAACCCCGACGGCTACACCTACAGTGACGAGACCATCGACCGCTTCGCCAAGATGAAGACCGCTGCTCCCGACTTCAAAATTTTCTGGGATGAGGCTTACATCGTCCACCACCTGACGGACGAGATCATCGAGACTCCTGTCCTGCTGAACGAGTGCAAGAAGTACGGCACTGAGGACCGCGTCTTCATGTTCACCTCTACCAGCAAGATCACCTTCCCGGGCGCAGGCGTTTCTGCGCTGGCCTGCAGCGAAGCTATGATGAAGTACATCTGCAAGCGCTTCTCGGTCATGATCATCAGCTATGATAAGATGAATCAGCTGCGTCACGTCCGCTTCCTCAAGAACAAGGAAGGCGTTCTGGCCCACATGGCAAAGCACCGCCGCCGTCTGGTACCCTGCTTTGATGCCGTCAAGACGGCCTTCAACGAGGAGCTGACTCCCTGCGGCGACATCGCCCACTGGACGAACCCCAAGGGCGGCTACTTCATCAGCCTCTATGTCATGCCCGGCTGCGCCAAGCGTGTGGCCCAGCTGTGCAAGGACTGCGGCCTGACCCTCACCGGCGCAGGCTCCGCTTACCCTTACCACAAGGACCCGGACGATGCCCATCTGCGCATCGCGCCCACTTATCCCAGCCTGGACGAAGTGGAGACTGCGTCCGACCTGCTCTGTGTCTGCGTCCGTCTGGCCGCAGTCGAGAAGCTGCTGGCTGAGAAAGCCTGATTCATCGCACAAGATCCCCGCTGTGCTGCCGCTCTGACGGCGCAGCGGGGATTTGGAAGTTGTTTTCATAGCCAGAGTGCGCCAAAAGGCAGTTCAGGCGGTGTGCAATGGTTATGAAAACAGCTTCTTATTATATTTGGAGGTTTCCCGATTCATATGAAAACTAAAGGCAAAGCATGGCAACTTGTCCTCACTGTGCTTTTGATCGCGGCGTTCGTCTATACGGCATTCTTTGGCGTCGCAGTCAAGTACGGTGATGTGACCACCACCTACATCAAGGGCGCGAAAGACATCCGCTTCGGTGTGGACATCAAGGGCGGCGTCAACGTCACCTTCGTCCCCTCTGACGGCTACGACGCCACCGACGACCAGCTCGAGGCAGCTCAGCTGGTCATCGAGAACCGTCTGGTCGCCCTCAACGTGACCGACTATGAGCTGTATGTGGACAATAACTCCGACAGCCTCATCCTCGAGTTCCCATGGCAGTCGGGCGAGACGGAGTTCGACCCCGAAGCCGCCATTGAGGAGATCGGCACCACCGCCTATCTGACCTTCCGCGAGGGGAGCAGTGCAGACGGTGAGCTCGTCCTCGATGGCTCGATGGTGGAGAGCGCAGCTGCCCAGTATGGCCCCGTCAACGGCAGCAGCTCCGAGTACTATGTGGCGCTCAAGTTTACCGATGAGGGCGCCAAGGCATTCGGCGACGCGACCACCCGCCTGTATCAGACGGGCGGCACCATCAGCATCTGGCTGGATGACGAGAATGTCAGCACCGCCAGCGTCAACGCCGCCATCACCGACGGCTCTGCCATCATCACCAGTTCTGCGTCGAACCCCTTCACGCAGGAGGACGTCGTCAAGATGGCCCGCCAGATCAACTCCGGCTCTCTGCCCTTTGCGCTGACGGTGGACAGCTACTCCACCATCAGCCCGAGTCTGGGCGAGAACAGCCTGAGCGCCATGGTGCTGGCCGGAGTCATCGCCTTCGCCCTCATCGTGGTTCTGATGACGGCTCTGTACCGTCTGCCCGGCTTCCTGGCCTGCATCGCTCTGGCTGGTCAGGTGGCGGCTACGCTGGCCTTCGTCTCCGGTTACTTCCCGGTGTTTGAGAGCTTCACCCTGACCCTGCCCGGCATCGCCGGCATCATCCTCGCCATCGGCATGGGTGTTGACGCCAACGTCATCACTGCCGAGCGCATCAAGGAAGAGCTGCGCAGCGGCAAGAGCCTCGACGGCGCCCTCAAGAGCGGCTTCGCCCGCGGCCTGACTCCCATCATCGATGGCAACGTGACCATCGTCATCGTCGCCATCGTGCTGATGGGTGCCTTCGGCCCGTCTGACGGCTTCTTCGCCAAGGCCCTGCACTTCGTCTTCTTCGCCTTCGGCCCCTCGACCGCAGGCACCATCTACGCCTTCGGTTACACGCTGCTCACCGGCGTGCTGCTCAACTTCGTGTTCGGTATCTTCGCTACCCGTACCATGATCCGGGGCGCTGCCGCTATCAAGGCTCTGCGTGACCCCCGCCTCTACGGTCCCGATGCTCCCGGCAAGATCCCGGCAGAGAAGAAGCAGGTCAACTTCGTTGGCCTGCGCAAGCGCTTCCTGACCTTCTCCGCCTGCCTGATGGCAGCTATCGTCCTCTGCGCTGTGGTGCTGGGCGTCCATCTGGACACCGAGTTCACCGGCGGTGCGATGATCACCCTGAGCTACGAGAACAGCTTTGAGATGTCTGCCGTCCAGAAGACCGCCTCCGAAGCGCTGGGCAGTAACGGCCTGACCCTGCAGACCGGCGAGAACGTCGCGACAGGGGAGCAGACCCTGAAAATTTCGATGCCCGGCACCGAGACTGTCACCACCGACGAAGTGCAGACCCTGCTGGACTCCCTGAATGAGAGCTACCCGGATAACTCCTTTGCACAGCTCTCTCTGAGCAATGTCAGCGCCGCAATGGGTACCAAATTCCTCCAGAAGAGTCTGGTGGCCGTGGTGTTCGCACTGGTCCTCATCCTTGCCTACATCGCCTACCGCTTCAAGAATATCGGCGGCCTCACCGGCGGCATGATGGCTGTTCTGGCCCTGCTCAATGACCTGATGGTGGTGTTCGGCACCTTCGTGCTGCTGCGCGCCCCGCTGGACGGCAACTTCATCGCCGCCATGCTCACCATCCTCGGCTACTCCATCAACGATACCGTCGTCGTCTACGACCGTATCCGTGAGAACCGCGGCCTGCTGGGCAAGAAGGCCAGCTTCGAAGAGCTGGTCAACCATTCCGTCAACCAGTCTGCCCGCCGCACGATCATCACCACCGTCACCACGGTGATGGCTCTGGGTGTGATGTGCATCGTCTCCAAGCTGTACGGTCTGGACAGCATCTTCACCTTTGCCTTCCCCCTGATGATGGGTATGCTCAGCGGCGTGTATACTTCGCTGTGTATCTCCACTTCCGCATGGGTGGCTTGGAGCGAGCGCAAGGGCGCAAAGAAAAACTGAGCTTCTATCCTGACGCAAATCTGTCCTGAATCTAGGAGGAACGACCATGAAATGCCCCTATTGTGGCGCTGAGGAATCCAAAGTCATCGACTCCCGCCCTACCGAAGACAGCGAGCGCATCCGCCGCCGCCGGGAGTGCCTGAACTGCCATATGCGGTTCACGACCTACGAGGTCGTGGAAACGGTGCCGCTCATCGTCATCAAAAAGGATAACTCCCGTGAGCCGTTCGACCGGCAGAAGCTGCTCAACGCGATGCTTCGGGCCTGCGCCAAGCGTCCGGTGAGCTACGAGTCTCTGGAACGCGCCGTCAGCAGCATCGAACAGACCCTGATGAGCACCTATGACCGCGAGGTGACGAGTGTGCGCATCGGTGAGCTGACCATGCAGGAACTGAAGAAAATCGACGAGGTGGCCTATGTCCGCTTTGCCTCGGTCTATCAGCAGTTTGCGGACGTCGAAAGCTTCTTCAATGAGCTGAAAAAGCTGATGGGCGACCGTAAGAAATAAAGTGTAAAAAGCACGAGCACCCCATTCTCTGCCGCAGGGCAGGGGATGGGGTGATTTTTTGTGCCTTCATGCCTGGCGGGCTTCATCGATGTGGCATGGCCGAACAGCGTGAAACAACTGTTGTGGATGGTCCTTTGCCAGCTTGGAGGCATGTGCTTTTTATCGTGGCAGGAGGCAAACGAGGGGGCATGATTTCGCGCTATATAAAAAATCATATAGTCTGGAACCACCGATGTAAATTTGCACAAGGCAAAATTATTACACTATAAAATATCGGTGATAAAGCAAAAAACACGAAATAGCTATAAATAAAATCCTTCTTATAAGACTGGTTTCGGACTAGAACAGAATGAATGCATTTCGAATAATATAGATTACACGAAATATAATCACGTTTGAACGATTTAATTATACAAGCCTCCGCGACAGCCATTCCAGAGTCTCCACCTGAACCTGCGCCCGGCGCAGTTCACCAAATGCTTCCTCGGGGGCGCTCAGTTCGAGATGTCCGTCCGCGGCGCGGAGGGCGGCTTCCAGTTCTGTGAAGTCCTGCGTGCGGAGCAGGTGATTCATCCCTTCCCGCATTTTGTCGCAGAGTTCAGCGCCCTCGGCCAGTGCCTGCCGCGCGGAAGGGAGGTCCTCGTCCCGGATAGCCTCCATCGCGTCGTCGATGTCATCCGAAATATCCTCTGCAAACTTCTGCACCCGCCAACTGCTGTAAAAGGCCACCCCCAGCAGCACTGCCACGATGCACAGACACGCATAAATTCGCTTCATCCTACACCTCTCACCGGGAGCTGCCCTTGCGGCGGCTCTCTTTTTTCAGCAGAAAATAGTCTTCTGTCTCGTTGCCCACTAAAAGCAGAATTTCCTCCGGCAGTAGGGTGTTGGCCTGCGCCGTCCGTTCGAGCCAATCCCGGTCTTTGCCGCACCAGTGCAGATTTTCCTCGAGCACCTGCCCATCCAGCACGAAAGGGATGGTCGCATGGCTGTGCTCCACTTTCAGCTGTAAGTCGGCGAGGGTAGCGGTCTCTTTTTCGGGGCGCAGTGCCGCCGAAAGACTGCCATTCGTCTCCACTACGGCGTAGGAGACGTCCCGGGGATCGAAGATGTTTTTGCCGCGCAGCGCTTCCATCAAATCAGCAGTCGTCAGCCGGAGGGTGCGCAGAGCATTCTGGTCGATTTGTCCGTCTAAGATGACCGTCTTGGGGCGGCCCGACATCAGGTTGAAAAATTTCTGGCTGCGGAAGCTCAGCGCCGACCCCAGCAGCTCCAAAGCCGCGATGAGGAAGAGGGGAATGAGGCTGGCCGTCACCGGCACTTCTTCCGACTCGATGGAGATGGACGCCAGATTTGAGATGAGGATAGTAGATACCAGCTCTTCGGGCTGCAGTTCGCCCAGCTGACGCTTGCCCATCAGCCGCATGGCGAACAGAACGCAGAGATAGATGAGCAGAGTACGGAAAATCAGAAGCTTCACGAGAAGGCCCTCCTTGTGGGTTGAATAAGCGCCGCCGGCGAGGGAATACTGGCAGGAAAAGGGGGATACCGTATGCTGCAGCTTTCCTCGTCGCTGGAAGAAAATCTGGCGGCGCTCAACGCTAGGTTTGGCGCTTCGGCGGATTTTTATGCCAAGCGCATTGAGCTTTATCACTGCCCGGGGGCCATCGTCCTTTTCGACAATATGGCCAGCCTCGAGTCACTCTGGTCACTTTTACTGGACGCCGCTACCCGGCATACGCCCAGCCTCGAGCCGGAGCGGATGCCTCACAGCGGCACGCAGGTGTATGATTTGCTGATGAACCACTCCGGTCTGCCCGCCGAGGACGGCCCGGTCAAGGACATGGACGACCTCATCCGCCGCATGACCGCCGGAATGGCCGTGCTTCTGCTGGACGGGTGCAAAAAGGGGCTTGTCTTCTCGGTGCAGGGGCTGAAATCGCGCTCGGTGGAAGAGCCCTCCGGGGAAGGAAACCTCCGTGGTTCCCGGGAGGGATTCGCCGACCTGCTGCGGGTCAACCTGAGTTTACTGCGCCGCCTCATCCGTACCGACACTCTCGTGATGGAGACCGCACAGGCCGACTGTGCCATGAAGACCGAATATGCCATCTGCTACTGCAAAGACAAGGCCGGCAAGACGGCAGTGGCGCGGGTGCGCCGGACGCTCCAGGAGGCAAAGCCGGAGGTCCTGCTGGATTCCAGCTACTTTGTACCGTGGCTTTTCCCGGCCAGGTGGCGGCTGTTCGCCCCAGTGAGCTATACCGAGCGCCCGGCTTCCGCCGCCGCAAAGCTCTGTGAGGGGAAAATCATTATCCTTGTCAACGGCAGCCCCTCGGCGCTGGTGCTGCCGTCCCTTTTCTGCGAGAACTTCGACTGCCTCGACGACTACGCCACCACGGCAGTTTTTTCGTCGTTCCTGCGTGTCCTGAAATATGGCTCATTTTATCTCAGCATCTTCCTGCCGGGAGTTTTTGTCTGTCTGGCAGTCTATCTGCCCGAGCTCATTCCACCGCAGTTATTATTCAAAATCGCGGCGGCAGAAAAGGCGACGCCTCTGCCGCTCTTTGCCGAGATGCTGCTGGTCATCATCTTGTTGGAGATCATCCGGGAGGCTGGGCTTCGGATGCCCCAGACGCTGGGCCACTCGGTGAGCCTTGTGGCAGCGCTCATCATCGGTGACGCCGCCATCGGGGCCGGATTGCTGAGCACGCCGGTCATCCTCGTAGCCAGCATCACAGCCATCTCAGTTTTTGTGACGCCATCGCTGTACGAACCGGCCACATTGCTGCGATTGGGCGTTACGCTGGCCGCCGGTCTGGCCGGGCCGGTAGGTCTGGTTTGTGCGGCTTTGGGCGTGTTGGCCGCACTGACGTCCATCTCCGCGATGGGGGTGTCCTATCTTTCGGGCGCAGTCTTTTCGGGTGACGGCGTCGTCCGCCGCAACTATCGAACGCTGTCCCGCCGCCCATTCACCATCTGGCAAAGGAGGGGGTCCTGAATGCAGCAAAAACAGACATTCTCGGCCCAGACGCTGACACTCAGCGTCGCGGCGGCAGAGCTGGGCCGCGCCATCTTCGGGGCAGGGCAGACCGGCTCCGTCCGCGCCGTCCTGCTGAGCAATGTACTGGCGGCAGCGGCCTTCGTGCTCCTTGCAGCGCTTGCTTCGGTCAACGCCTCCCGTCTGAACCGCCCGGGCTTTGCAGGAAAGTGCATCTGTGCCGTCTTTCTGCTCTGGTATCTTTTTGAGCTTGTCCGGACGGCTGCAATGCTCCAACAAGCCTGCTGGGAACAGTTTGCGTCTATGGCCTTCATCGGTCTGCTGCCGTTCTTTCTCTGGGCAGGGTGGAGCCTCGGCTGTGAGCTGTATGACCGGATGGCCTCCGTCCTCGGGTGGCTCGTAGTGCTGGGCATCGTGTTCTGTGTACTGGGGCTGGCCAGACAGCTGCAATGGCAGGTGCTCGTGACAGGTGAGACGGCACATTCGTTTGTGCTTCCAGATACCCCTTTTTATCCGGAATATTTCTCCTTTCCGCTTCTCTGTAGGAGCAAAAATAATGCGAAAATCAGCAAAAAGCCTGTCGTGTGGCTTCCAATCATCGCTGCCGTCATTTCCTCAGGTTATGCGCTGGGGCTGGCCCTTCTTTTCGGCGCACCGCAGGCTTACCCGGGCTATGAGCTGCTGCGGGCGTGGAGCTTCGGCGGCATCTCCCGCTTTGATGCCGCGTTCCTGCTCCTCTGGCTGGCGGCGGCGATTTTCCGCTTCGGCTTTATCGTCCGTGCCGTCCGGCTGCTCTGTGAGCGCCTTGCCGAAGGGCCTGTAAATGCGGAGGCTGCACGATGACCCGCCGGGGCTGGCTGCGGCTGATGGCTGCAGGCGTCCTTGTCGTCTGGCTCTGCCTCTTTTTGCATTGGGACAACACCGAAAAAAGCATGATACGCGCCCTTCTCGTCGAGACGAACGGTGACAGCTGGACGGTGGGCCTGCTGTACCAGTTCCCGGTGGCTTCCGCCGATTCCTCCGAGGCTGAAGCTGCCATCCGCCTCTGTATTGGCCGAGGCCCCAAGCTTTCTTCTGCCATTTCTGCCGCTGAGGAAGCCTTGCCCCAGCGGGCGGACTGGAGGCTCTGCGAATATCTTCTGGCCGGACAGGATTCGGTACGGCTAACGCTGTCTGCCTGTGAAGAACTGTTTCTCCATCGACCCTACGGGCGGCTGGCATCCCGTGTGTTTGGGAGAAGTTTTTCGGTAGAGATACTGAAAGAGCGGGCCGATGAATCAGACGTCCTGCCTGAAAATCTCCTGCAATGCATCAAAAACGCTGCCCCGGCCGCGCCCCGGCTCTATCAGCAGAGCAGCGGCTTCATCCTGCCTGTCGTGGAGCTGGAAGACGAGGATGCACATTACAGGCCCGAAGCCCTTGTTGTTACCCCTGAACAGACCGGCCAGCTGACCGAGTCCCAGACGGAAATGGCGCTCTTATTGCAGGGCAAAAGCTGGACGGATACAGGGGAGCATCGCTTTGCGCTGGAAGCCGGGCCGCTTCGCCTGCGCCGGACTTTCTGCGGCGTGGAGCGGGAAGGGGAGCGCTTCCTTCTCCGGGTGAACGCGCTCTCACGCAATGCACTGCCTGCCGACGCCGAAGCAGAACTGGAAGCTCTCTGTGCGGACACCGTCCGCCGCTGCTGGACGCTGGGACTGGACATCTCCGGACTCGGTGCGCATCAAGCGCTGCGTGACGGTTATTTTGCGCTTACAACAAAAAACGTCTGCCCGGAAATTCGGGCAGACGTGAAGCTCATGAAATTTTAAGAAGCCGTTTCGAAGATCACGGTGATGGTGGTACCCTCGTCCACAACGCTGTCCAGCTTGATGCGGGCGTTGTGGATGCGGGCGATGTGTTTGACGATAGCCAGACCCAGACCGGTGCCGCCAGTGGCTTTGCTGCGGCTCTTGTCCACCCGGTAGAAGCGCTCGAACACGCTGGTCTGCGCCTCTTTCGGGATACCGATGCCGTTGTCCTTCACGGTCAGGGTGCAGTGACCGTCCCGGGTGCAAGCCGTGATGATCTGGACTTTTCCGCCAGGGCGGTTGTAGCGGATGGCGTTGTCGCAGAGGTTCTGGCACAGCTCATCCAGCAGGGCGCGGCTGCCTGTCACAGGGGCGCTTTCGCCGAGGTAGGTCAGGGAGATATAGGAGTGCCGGGCGTTGACCTTCTGGCGCTCCACGCACTCGCGGGCCACATCCAACAGATCGACCGTTTCCATTGCAGGCGCAGCACCCGTCTCGCTCACATTGTCGAGGTGGGAGAGCTGCAGAATATCGTTGACCAGCTGGATCATCCGGCTGGCCTCTACATGGATCTTGCGGGCAAAACCCGGCGTATCCTCGGGTTTTGCAATGCCGGTCTCGATGAGCTCTGCATAACCGGAGATGCTGGTCAGAGGCGTTTTTAGCTCGTGACTGACATTGGCCGTGAACTCCTGCCGCATTTTCTCGTTATTTTCCCGCAGCATCCGGTCGGAGTGGATACTCTCGGCAAAGGGGATAAGCTCCTTGTAGGGGACATTCTCCTGGATGTGGTCGAGGTCATCGGTCATCTTGAGCACAGGCTGGACAAGGCTCTTGGTCAGCAGTCCGGCAATGATAGCGGCTGCGCCCATCATCAGGAAACAGCTCAGCACGATGGCAGGCAGAGCGGCGTCATAAATCGACCAGATAGTCTCAGAGTCCTGCGCCACCCGGAGGATGTCTCCGTTCGTCAGCAGCATGGCATAATAATAAGTCTCATAGCCCAGAGTCTGGGAGTCGCGGCAGTCGCGGCCCACACCGCTCTTCATGGCCTGCTGTATCTCGGGGCGGCTCAGATGGTTCTCCATCGGCTGGTTGGTGGCCGACTCAAAAAGCACACTGCCGTCCGAGGCGATGAGAGTGATGCGCAGCGAGCCGTCCACATAAGTTTCCAGCTGGCTGGGGGCGTCCACCTGCGCACAGCCGGCAGCCACAAGGTCGGCTTCCCGCTCAAGGGCTGTCCAAGCCTGCTCCCGGAACGCCTTGTGGAACACAAAGATGCAGAGTGCAGCGGTACACACCAGCCCCGCAAATCCCATCAGAAATAGCAGATAGCTTATTTTTTCTTCCATGCTGCGTGGTTTCATTGCTCGAGCTCCTCCTCGCTGTCCGTCAGCTTGTAGCCCACTTTCCGTACTGTGCAGATGTACTTTCCGGCGTCGCCCAGCTTTTTGCGCAGGGTGCGGATGTGCATATCCACGGTCCGGCTCTCCACCGAGATGTCAGTACCCCACACCACCTGCAAAATAGTCTCGCGGGTGACGACAAGGTTGGTGTTTTCCAGCAGCAGGCGGAGCAGGCTGTATTCTTTGTAAGTCAGCTCCACCGGTGCGCCGCTGACAGTGACGCTGTGGCGGGCATTGTCCAGCAGGATCTCCCGGAAGCTGTAGACGTTGGGCCGTGCCTCGGGCTCTGCCCGGCGGAGGGCTGCCCGCACCCGGCTCAGGAACTCCATGATGCCAAAGGGCTTGGTAATGTAGTCGTCTGCGCCGCAGTCGAGGCCGCGCACGGTGTCCAGCTCGCTGGACTTGGCTGTTATCATGATGATGGGCAGACGCCGCAGGGAAGGGGCGGCGCGGAGCTTTTTCAGGATGGAGAAGCCGTCCTCACCGGGGAGCATCACGTCCAGGATGACCAGTTCCGGCGGCGTAGTGTGGACGGCCTGCCAGAAGGGTTCTGAGGACTCGAAGCCCACGGCCTCGTAGCCGTTGGACTGCAATGCATACTGTTCTAATTCACGGATGGCTGAATCGTCTTCTACGATATAGATCATGCCTGTTTGTCCTCCGTTTCGGTGACGTTTTCGTCGGGGAAGAGATAGCGCTCACGGTAGCGGTTCAGACGGCGCTGGAACTGCTCGCTCTCCTTGGTGGAGGCATGGCCGCTGCGCAGATCGTTGAGGTAGGCGTGGGTGTCGAAGCTGTCCTGTGCCACCTCGATCTGGGCAACTGCCACGTTGCTGCAGTGGTCGCAGACGCGCTCGTAGTTGGTCAGCAGGTCTTCCAGCACGAAGCCATACTCGATGGAACAGCTGCCGGCCTGCAGGCGGGCGACGTGCCGTGCCTTGATGGCACGCACCAGCTCGTCCACGACGGTCTCCAGAGGTTCGATCTTGCTTGCCAGATGCAGGTCATCCTTGCGGAAGGCGTCAGTGGTGCGGTTCAGCACGTCCTGCACGGCGTCCTCAAGCACCTGCAGTTCTTCGCGGGCGTCGGTGGAGAAGTTGATCTCCTTGGTGTGCATCTCCTGTGCGGATTCCAGAAGGTTCACGGAATGGTCGCTGATGCGCTCGAAATCGCTGATGGTGTGGAGCAGAGTATTCACGCTCTGGCTGTCCGCATGGTTCAGCTCACGGCTGGACAGCTTGACCAGATAGGTGCCGAGAGCATCTTCGTACTGGTCAACTTTGCTCTCCTCATCCCGGACTTTCTGGGCCAGCGTATCATCCCAGGTGTGGGTCAGGCTCATGGCCTGCATGACGCCCACACGGGCCAGCTCGGCCATGTCAGCTGTAGCAGAGTGGGCGCGGGCCACGGCCACAGCCGGGGTGTTCAGCAGACGCTCATCCAGCAGAGCAAAGCTCTCTTTTTCGGCGTCGTCGGGGATGGTGAGGATGGCCAGCTTTTCCAGACCATTTGCGAAGGGGAGAAGGATGAGGGTGGCCGCGATGTTGAAGGCGGAGTGGACCACAGCAATGCCCCAGGCGGCGATGGTCTCGTTCACAAAATCAAAGTGGACCACGGCGTTCAGACCGTAGAAACCGGCCAGAAAGACCGTGACACCGATGATGTTGAAGTAGAGGTGGACCATGGCGGCACGGCGGGCATTCTTATTTGCGCCCACAGAAGAAATCAGCGCGGTGACACAGGTGCCGATATTCTGACCCATGATGATGGGGATAGCGCTGCCGTAGGTGATGACGCCGGTAGCGCTCAGCGCCTGCAGGATGCCAACGCTGGCGCTGGAACTCTGGATGATGCCGGTGACCAGTGCGCCCACCAGAACGCCGAGGATGGGATTGGAAAAGCGGACGAAGAGGTTGGTGAACCATGCCTCACCCTGCAGGGGCTCGACGGCATTGGACATGGTAGTCATGCCGGTCATCAGGATGGCAAAGCCGATGAGGATAGTGCCGATGCCCTTTTTCTTCTCATTCTTGCCCATATAGAGCAGGATGCCGATGAAGGCGAGTATGGGACTGAAGGAGGTGGGCTTGAGCATCTGGATCCAGATGCTGTCGCCCTGCAGGCCGGAAAGGCTCAGCAGCCAGCTGGTGACAGTGGTACCCACATTGCTGCCCATAATGATGCCGATGGCCTGATGCAGCTCCATGATGCCGCTGTTGACGAAGCCGACCACCATGACGGTGGTAGCACTGGAACTCTGGATGATGGCGGTCACGCACAGACCGAGGAAGAAGCCCTTGAGGGGGTTATCCGTCAGTTTGCTCAGGATCTTCTGCAGATGGCCGCCGGCCTGTTTCTCAAGGGCTTTGCCCATGATGTCCATGCCGAACAGGAACAGAGCCAGACCGCCCAGCAGAGAAAAGACATTGAATAGAGTCATGTTTTACTCCTCACTTGTTGAAGCTTGCGTTTATACATCGACAGCGGCCGTAGAGGACCCGTGCAGGATCATGTCTCAACTTTTTACACGACCTGCACTGGATTTCACCGGTCCTATCCCTGATTATGAGTATACGAGCGGAATGTAAAATCGGAAACCGGCGAAATGTAAAACTCATGTAAAGTAAACTCTATCCCTGCCTCCTATTATATGGTTTTGGCCCCCGGATGCAAGCGCTGGCGCAAAACCAGAAAAGATTCCTGAAAGAATTGTTGTTTTTGCCGCCCGTCTCGATTATAATATAAAAAAGGATAAACTGTGTTGCCTTTTGGTATGGCAGAGCACAGAGGATGCAGGAGGAAAAACGAATGGGGAATTTCGCCGTTTCGCTCAAGCGGCTGGTCGAGAAGGTCAGCCTCGAGGTTATCTATACGCCCTGCGATTTGGATAAGATCAGCGTCGAGATCGCAGAGGTCAACCGTCCCGGCCTGTTTCTGGCCGGTTACTACGATTATTTCGATAAGCTGCGCTTACAGATCATGGGCCTTGCGGAGATGAACTTTCTGGCCGGTCTTACGGCGGAAAAGCGCCGTGAGCGCCTTGACCAGCTGTTCCGCCAGCAACCTCCGGCCGTCATCCTCTGCCGCAACGAGGAATTGGAACCCTTCCCGGAGATGCAGGAGCTTGCAAAGCAGCACGGGGTAGCCCTGCTGCGCTCCAACGAGACGACCTGCACCATGATGGGCAGCCTCATCAGCGTGCTGAACCTTGAACTGGCTCCCCGCATCACCCGCCACGGCGTGCTGGTGGAAGTTTACGGTGAAGGCATCCTCATTCTCGGCGACAGCGGCATCGGCAAGAGCGAGCTGGCCATCGAGCTGGTCAAGCGCGGTCACCGCCTCGTCGCCGACGATGCTGTGGAGCTGCGCAAGGTCTCCAACCGTCAGATCATGGGTACTGCGCCGGAAAACATCCGCCACTTCATTGAGTTGCGCGGCGTCGGCATCGTCAACGTGGCCCGCGTGTTCGGCGTGGGCGCGGTCAAGGTGAGTGAAAGCCTCGACCTCGTCGTCCAGCTGGAAGCATGGGACCCCACCAAAAACTATCAGCGCACCGGCTTGGAAAGCGAGTATTATGACATTCTGGGCGTCAACATCCCCAGCACCATCATCCCCGTTTCGCCCGGACGCAACCTCGCAGTCGTGCTGGAAACGGCGGCTATCAATAACCGCCAGAAGAAGATGGGTTATAACGCCGCCAAGGAGCTGCTCATCCGTCTGGGCCTGAACGACACGATGGACTGATTTTCTACCGATAGAGGAAGAACGAATGGAACGATTGAAACAGGCTTTGTCCGCTGCGGGCATTGCATACAAAGAAAATGAGCCGCTCAGCGCACACTGCACTTTCCGCATCGGCGGCCCGGCAGATGTCTTTATCCTGCCGGAAAATGAGGCGCAGCTCTGCGCCGCCATCAAGCTGGCGAAGGAAGCGAATATCAAATATTATCTACTGGGCAACGGCAGCAACATCCTGTTTGAGGATGCAGGCTACCGGGGAGCTGTCATCAATGTATCGGCCATGAAGAGCGCGATCGGTATTCTTGAAAACATCTGTTTCCCGGGCAAAGATCCGGCCCTGACTTACGATGCTGTCGTTGTCGGTGCAGACAAGATGCTCTCGTCGCTCTGCATGATGGCGCTGGAAAACAGCCTCACCGGTCTTGAGTTCGCCTACGGCATCCCGGGTACGGTGGGCGGAGCGGTCTACATGAACGCCGGAGCTTACGGCGGCGAGATGAAGGACGTGCTGGTCTCCGTGCGGTATCTGACCGCAGAAGGGGAGACCGTTGAGATACCGGCAGAACAGCTCGACCTCAGCTACCGCCACAGCATTTTCGAAGAAAACGGCGGCTGCATCCTCTCGGCAAAGTTCCACCTTGCAAGAGGCAATGCCGCCGACATCCGCGCCAGGATGGACGACCTGATGGCCCGTCGCAAAGACAAACAGCCTCTCGACAAGCCCAGCGCCGGCAGCACCTTCAAGCGGCCGGTGGGCGCATTTGCGGCAGCCCTCATCGACCAGTGCGGTCTGCGGGGCTACCGCCATGGCGGCGCAGCCGTCAGTGACAAGCACTGCGGCTTTGTCGTCAATCTGGGGGGAGCGACCTGTGCAGATGTGCTGGCTCTGTGCGATGAGGTGCGTGCCATCGTGAAAGAAAAGACCGGCTACGACCTCGAAAAAGAAATTCGTGTGGTGGAAGCATAAAAGAAAGAGGCGTGCAAAATGAATCTTCTCATCGTCAGCGGCCTTTCCGGTGCAGGCAAATCTGTCGCCATGAATGCACTGGAAGACATCGGCTTTTTCTGCATTGATAACATCCCGGCGGCACTGCTGCCCAGCATCACGGCGTTTTCGAAAGCGGGTGACAACCAGCTCAAGCGGGTGGCTCTCTGTATGGACATCCGCGGCTGCCGCACGCCGGAAGAAATCGAAGAAGCTCTTTCTCAGTTGGACGCGCAGAGGATAGAATATGAGATCTTGTTCCTTGATGCCCCGGACGATGTGCTGATGCGCCGCTACAGTGAGACGCGCCGCCGCCATCCGATGAGCATTTCCGACGGCCTTTCCACCCGGGAAGCCTTCCGCAGGGAGCGCGAGATCTTGCAGCCCCTCAAAGACCGGGCAGATTATACCATAAATACCGGCCTGCTCTCCACCTCGCAGAACAAAGAGCGCATCTGCGACCTGTTCAACCAGAACGGCGGCGCGAAGAGCGCCATGCGTCTGACAGTCATGTCCTTCGGCTTCAAGTTCGGCATCCCACCGGAGGCGGATCTTGTTTTGGATGTCCGCTGTCTGCCCAACCCTTTTTATGTCCCGGAACTGAAGCATAAAACAGGTCTTGATGAAGAAGTCGTCGATTTTGTCATGAGCCACCCGGAGGCGCAGGAGCTTTTGAAGCGCTATGAATCGTTTCTGGAATATGCTCTTCCGCTCTACGTCAAGGAAGGCAAAAGCCAGCTCACCATCGCAGTGGGCTGCACCGGCGGCAAGCATCGCTCCATCACATTTGCGCGGAAAATCGCGGAATACTGCGAAAAGCTTGGCTACAAGCCCGGCATCCAGCACCGCGATTCTGTCCGTTGAAAGGATAAACATATCATGAGTTTTGCATCCCAGGCAAGGGAGGAGATCGCCCGGCGCAGTCTGCAGAAGGACTGCTGCGTCCGCGCTGCTGCCTATGGAATTGCCTGCTTCGCCAAGTACTTCGACGCCAGCGGGCTGGTGCTGCAGACGGAACAGGAGCTGACGACGCAGGTGGCTTCCCAGCTGTTTGCGCGCTGCGGCGTACAGGGCGACATCATCGAGAAGCAGCGTCCCAGCGGGGTGGTCTATGAGTTCAGCATCCGCGCGCCGGAGCAGGTGGCGCGGATGCACGAGCTTTTCGGCACCACCGGCACCGAGACGAGCCTGCAGATAGACCCCAGACTGATTCGCTGCCAGACGTGCGTCAGCGCGTACATCGGGGCAGCTTTTTTGTGCAGCGGCACGGTCACTGACCCGCAAAAGGAGTATAACATCGAGTTTCTCACCAGCCGCACGAACCTTGCGCGCGACTTCGAAGCCCTGCTGGCGGAGCACGAGTTTGCGCCCCACCGCACCCGCCGCAACGGCGTGAACCTTGTTTACGTCAAGAGCTGCGACAACGTGGAGCGCATCCTTTCCTTTATGGGAGCGGCGGAGGCATCGGCCCAGCTCAGCGCTCAGAAGGCTGTCAAGCAGATGCGCAACCAAATCAACCGCCACACAAACTGCGATACTGCAAACCTGGGCAAGACGGCCCGTGCCAACGCCCAGACTCTCAAAGCCATCCGCTTTCTGGAAGAGCAGGGGGCACTGAAAACGCTGCCCGAGGCGCTGCAACAGGCAGCAGCCCGGCGGCTGGAATATCCTGATTTATCGCTGGCGGCGCTCTGCGGATGCTTTGACCCGCCCATGAGCAAATCGGGCCTTTCTCACCGGATGAAAAAGCTGGAAGCGCTGGCCGACGCCCTGCGTCAGCGGCTCGAAGAACACACTGAAACAGAGGAGGAAGGAGCATGAGCGATGTGACCGAAGGGAACCGTCAGGGGAGAGACTTCGTTCATCTCCACATCCATACCGAATACAGCCTGCTGGACGGTGCCTGCCGTATCGACCAGCTTATGGACCGCGTCAAGGAGTGTGGCCAGAGCGCCATCGCCATCACGGACCACGGCGTCATGTACGGCTGTGTCCAGTTCTATAAGGCCGCAAAAAAGGCAGGCATCAAGCCTATCATCGGCTGTGAGGTCTATGTGGCCACCCGCACCCGCTTCGATAAAGTCAACAAAATCGACGGCAACAACCATCTTATCCTGCTCTGCAAGAATGAGACCGGCTATAAGAACCTCATCAAGATGGTGTCCGCTGCCTTCGTGGAGGGCTTTTATTCCAAGCCTCGTGTAGATAAGCAGCTTCTTGAGCAGTATCATGAGGGGCTTATCTGCCTGTCTGCCTGCCTCGCAGGCGAGATCCCGCAAGCCATTCTGGCGGGAGACTACGAGAGGGCAAAGTCCACGGCCCTGTGGTATCAGGAGCTGTTCGGCAAGGGCAATTACTACATCGAACTGCAGGACCACGGCCTCGAAGAGGATACTATCGTCCTGCCCCAGCTCATCAAACTGGCGCGGGAGACCGGCATCCCGATGGCAGCCACCAACGACTCCCACTATCTGCGGAAGGATGACGCCAAGATGCAGAGCATCCTGCTCTGCATCCAGACAGGCAAGACCATTCAGGATGCCGACCGGATGGAGTTCCAGACCGACGAATTTTACGTCAAAACGACGGATGAAATGTATGATTTGTTCGCAATGGTGCCGGAAGCCTGTGCCAACACCCAGAAAATTGCGGACCAGTGCAATTTTGACTTCGACTTTGGACACACCAAAATTCCATATTACAAAGCCCCGAACGGGATGGACAATCAGGAGTTTTTCGAGAAGCTCTGCTGGGACGGCCTCGAGCGCCGCTACGGCTCGGACGTCCCACAGTCCAATAAGGACCGCCTGACCTATGAGATCAGCGTGGTCAAGTCGATGGGCTATACCAACTACTACCTCATTGTCTGGGATTATATCAACTACGCCAAGAGTCAGGGCATTCCGGTAGGCCCGGGCCGTGGCTCAGGCGCGGGCAGCATCGCGGCTTACTGTGTAGGCATCACCGACATCGACCCCATCCGCTACAACCTCATCTTCGAGCGATTCCTGAACCCCGAGCGCGTCAGTATGCCCGATTTTGACGTCGATTTCTGCTACGAGCGCCGTCAGGAGGTCATCGACTACGTCAACCGGAAGTACGGCGCAGACCATGTGGCCCAGATCGTCACCTTTGGCACCATGGCCGCCCGCAACGCCATCCGCGATGTGGGCCGTGTGATGGGTATGCCCTACCAGAGCGTGGATGTGGTGGCAAAGCAGGTGCCGATGGAGCTGAAAATGACGCTGAAACGCGCCTTGGAGGTCTCACCGGAGCTCAAGCGGATGTACGACAGCGACCCGCAGGTCACAGAACTTATCGACAATGCGCTGAAAGTTGAAGGTATGCCCCGCCACGCCTCCACCCATGCGGCCGGCGTCGTCATTACCCCGGAACCGACAGACTATTATCTACCCCTGGCCACCAACGACGGCCTGCCTGTCACCCAGTTCAATATGACCGAGATCGAAGAGCTGGGCCTGCTGAAAATGGACTTCCTCGGCCTGCGTACCCTGACGGTCATCCGGGATGCGGAGGCGGCCATCCAGAAAAAAGACCCGTCTTTCTCCATCCGAAAGCTGGATTATGACGATGCAGCGACTTATAAGATGCTGGGTCAGGGTGAAACGGAGGGCGTGTTCCAGCTCGAATCCTCGGGTATGAAACAGGTCCTCGTGGGTCTGCAGCCGCAGAACCTTGAAGATGTCATCGCTCTTATCAGTCTTTACCGCCCCGGCCCGATGGACTCCATCCCGACCTACCTGCGCAACCGCCACGAACCGGATAAAATCAGCTATAAGACCCCTCAGCTGGCCCACATCCTCGACGTCACCAACGGCTGCATCGTCTACCAGGAACAGGTCATGCAGATATTCCGTGAGCTGGCCGGTTTCTCGTTCGGACAGGCAGATAACGTCCGCCGTGCCATGAGTAAAAAGAAGCACGCGGTGATGGAGGCAGAACGCGAGCATTTTGTCCACGGATGCACCGAGCCGGGTCACGAATGCCCGGGCTGTGTCGCCAATGGCATCTCCGAGAAAGTTGCCAACGAAATTTACGATGAAATGTCAAGTTTTGCGTCCTACGCCTTCAATAAAAGCCATGCGGCCTGCTACGCTTACGTCGCATTCCAGACGGCTTATCTCAAGTGTCATTACCCCAGCGAGTTTATGGCCGCATTGCTCACCAGTGTGCTTGACAATACCGACAAAGTCATCGAGTATTCGGGCGAATGCGCCCGCCTGGGCATCAAGGTGCTTCCGCCGGACGTCAATATCTCGAACGGCGGCTTCACGGCGGACAACGGCAAGATTCGTTTCGGTCTGAATGCGGTCAAGAATGTGGGCCGCAACCTCATCGAGCGAGTCGTGGAGGAGAGAAAAGAGAAGCCTTATTCGGGCCTCTATGATTTCTGTAAGCGGATGCACGGCACTGAGCTGAACCGCCGGGCTGTGGAATGTCTTATCAAGGCGGGTGCCTTCGACAGTATGGGCGTCAACCGCCACAGCCTTGTGGAAGCCGTGGACGGCATCATCAAGAGCGTGGAGAGCGACTCCCGCCGCAATCTTGAGGGACAGCTGGACCTGTTCTCGGTGATCAGCGGAGAATCTCAGACTGCCGACACCGACAGCTACGAGATAAAGCCCTTCCCGGAGTACAGCCACACCGAACTGCTCCAGCAGGAGAAAGAGGTCAGCGGCCTCTATCTGTCCGGCCACCCGCTGGACGCCTATCGGGAACAGTCGGCACGCTTTGCGTCCAACAGCATCAAGGAGCTCACCGGCGAGGACTCTCACAAGCTGGACGGCAATCATGTCCGTATCGTGTGTACCATCGTCAAGAACCGGATGATGACCACCAAATCCAACACGATGATGGCCTTCACCAGCGTGGAGGACCTGACCGGTACGATGGAGGTCATCGTCTTTCCACGGGTACTGGATACTTTCCGCGATGCGCTCAAGGAAAATGCCGTCGTGGTCATCGAGGGACGCCTCTCCGTGCGTGAAGATGAGCCTTCCAAGCTGATGGCTGAGAGCATCTCTCCCATCG
>PPYE01720734.1_pt1 | contig 33388 bp, 25 predicted proteins | sample 1559881 | NCBI WGS metagenome assembly PPYE01 (sample SAMN08240022, study PRJNA423297) | Human gut metagenome, whole genome shotgun sequencing project.
GGAGACAATGGGCGGACTTTCTGGCAGCACTAACTGTGCTCCCTCATAGACAATATTAAACCGCGCGAACCGAAACTCGCTGCTATCAGCTATTGAAATCAGGGCAGATAGCAGCTCAGACATCGGCTTCGCGCGGTTATGTTTTTTTCGGGAGCACAGGTAAGTGCTGCACAAAAGTCCTACAAATTGTCTCGCGGAGTGCGGACATGCCCCGCCGGAGTGCTCCAAACTTGGAAAGACACGGATCATCGCAGCTGCAAATCACGGCTGGTTAGAAATGCCGTATTTTTTGTACCGAATGCTCCGGCTGTCTTTCTCTGGGAATCGCAGGACATATACTTTCTGCAATATTGCTTACCGCCAAAGGGGAACCGTGCCTGTCTCCGGTGGTGGCTTCTTCGCGGGGAGTTACCACATGGATTTGTAATATTTATTGCGGTATTTTTTGGGAGTCATACCGGTAAAGTTCTCGAACGTCTGGATAAAGTGGCTCTGCGAAGAAAAGGAAAGGTAATTGGCAATGTCTATGATGGACTTGTCAGAGTAGCGCAGGAGATGCGTCGCCTTTTCTATTTTTTTCTCGCGGATATAGTCACTGATGGAAATGCCGAGGTTCTGTTTGAATACCCGGGAGAGATAGCTCTCGGATAATCCGGTATATTCTGCCAGCATGGCGACGGTAATGCGTTCTTTGATATGACTGTAAATATAATCCACACACTGTACGACCGGCTTGGATAAGATGGAACTTTTTTTCTGAAGAACCATCTTGCCGGTAAAGTCTTTAGCCATTTCATGGTGAAGATCCGCAATCTGCCGGACGGTTGTGCAGGTGTCCATTTTCAGAATGTAAAAGTCGCTCAGACGATAGGCCTGTTCCGGCTCCAAACCGCCGTCAATGCAGTAGCGTGTAAGCATGGCGGCAGTGACTACAAAATGATATTTTATGTTGGTAAGCGCATTGCGCGAGAGCACACCGGTTCCCTCCAGATGGATAAATGCATCCTCTTTGCAGTTGGCGACAACAGTTTCCATATCGCCTGTTTTGACTGCCGTATAAAAGGAATATTCCACGGTTGGCGGCCGGTGAAGGGTCTCAAGTTCACTGCTTTTTAATTCGGTCTCGTACCATTCTTCTGAAAAGGCCATTGGCTGTTTCCTCCGTAAAATAAGAATATGGTTATTATGACATGAATCTGATATTTTTACAATTGATTTAGTATATTCCAGTCATAAAATTCAGTACAATTCTATCTGTAATCAAGAAGACGGCAGACATTATAGGGAAAGGGTCTGACGTTGAAAAACTAAAATACAGGGAGGAATTGAAGTATGAAACAGCGGGTTATCAGCTTAATGCTGACAGTGGCTATGGGGGCTACTTTACTTGCAGGATGTGGAAGCAGTGCCACAGACAGTGCCAATGCCGGAGCAGACAGCGGCAAGGAGAGTGCAGCGGCTGCAGGCACAGAGTCGGACGAGAAAGATTTCAGTGGTGAGGGAAAGGTAATTAACATCTATTCCTGGAACGATGAGTTCCGTACACGTCTTGAGGCAGTATATCCGGAGGTGGAATCTACTTCCTCAGACGGAACGGTAACAACGCTGAAGGATGGAACAGAGATTCACTGGGTGATCAATCCGAATCAGGATGGTGTATATCAGCAGAAGCTGGATGAAGCGCTTATGAATCAGGCAGATGCTGCGGCAGATGACAAGGTAGATATCTTCCTGTCCGAGACGGATTATGTATTTAAATATACCGATAAGGATGCGGATGTTGCCATGCCTCTGACAGATCTTGGAATTGATCCTGAGACGGATCTGGCGGATCAGTATGATTTTACGAGAACTACGGCTTCTGATTCTGACGGTGTGCAGAGAGGATCTACCTGGCAGTGCTGTCCGGGACTTTTAGTATACCGCCGCGATATTGCAAAGGATGTATTCGGAACAGATGATCCTGAGGCAGTCGGCGAGAAGGTGAAGGACTGGGCAACCATCAAGGACACCGCGGCAGAGTTAAAGGCAAAAGGATATTATACCTTTGCATCCTATGCGGATACGTTCCGTCTGTACGGCAACAGTATTGATGAATCCTGGGTTCAGCCGGGAGATACCACCGTCAAAGTAGATCAGAAAATCATTAACTGGGTGAATGATTCTAAGGAATGGCTGGATGCCGGTTATCTGGACAGCAACATCAAGGGTCAGTGGAATGATGACTGGAATAAGTCCATGGGCTCCCAGTCCAAGGTTTTTGCATTCCTGCTTCCGGCATGGGGCATTGACTTTGTGCTGAATCCGAACTGGGATGGAGAGGCCGGCAACTGGGCAGTTACGAACCCGCCACAGGAATATAACTGGGGTGGTTCCTACATCCATGCGGCAACAGGAACAGATAATGTAAAATATGCGAAGGATATTATTCTTGCAATGACAAGCAATCAGGACAACCTGTTAAAGATTTCACAGGATTACTCTGATTTCACGAATACGAAGTCCGGAATGGCAGAGGCAGCAAAGGATGATGCAGACTTCTCGTCAGAATTCCTTGGCGGACAGAATCCGTTTGTCTACTTTGCACCGGTAGCTGAGAATATCAAGATTGCTCCGTTATCTGCATACGATCAGGGATGCGTGGAACTGATTCAGAATTCGTTCAGCGATTATCTGCAGGGAAATGTAGATTTTGATAAGGCAAAGGCAAACTTTGAGACAGCAATCAAAGAGCGTTATCCGGATATCACAGAAGTTCAGTGGCCGGAATAAGACCATGACTGCGGAGCAATTTTGCTCCGCAGAACTATTATGGCAGAGAGGGCAAAGGAATGAAAAAAAAGAAAAAAAGTATCAGCTATGGAAAATGGGGACAGATATTTATTCTTCCGTTTTTTATTATCTATTTTATTTTTTCGCTGATTCCGTTGGCAGATACCGTCAGATACAGTTTTTATGAATATTACCGTTCCGGAATTAAGGAGGTCGGACCTAATTTCGTTGGAATGGCAAATTATATCAGTCTGCTGAAATCCGATATGCTGGCATATGGAAAAAACACGCTGATTCTGTGGCTGATCGGTTTTATCCCGCAGATTGTGATCGCACTTGTTCTTGCGAGCTGGTTTACGGATGCCAGATTAAAGATACATCACAAACAATTTTTTAAGGTTGTCATTTATCTGCCCAATCTGATCATGGCATCTGCATTTGCACTTTTATTTTTTACACTGTTTTCCACGAGTGGACCGGTCAATTCCATTCTGATGTCTCTGGGATGGATCAATAGCCCGATTGATTTTATGGGATCTGTTTTTGGCACGCGTTCCCTGATTGGACTTATGAATTTCCTGATGTGGTTTGGCAATACGACGATTATGCTGATGGCAGCAATCATGGGAATCAGTGTGGAGGTATTTGAGGCCTGCGAGATCGATGGGTGCAACAGTCTGCAGAGATTTTTCTATATTACGCTTCCGATGATCCGGCCGATTCTTGCATATACACTGATTACCTCGATTATCGGCGGATTGCAGATGTTTGATGTGCCACAGATCTTAACGAACGGTCAGGGAAATCCGGACCGGACATCCATGACACTGATCATGTTCTTAAATAATCATTTAAAGAGCAAGAACTATGGTATGGCAGGAGCGTTATCTGTTTATCTGTTCATCATCAGTGCGATCTTATGTTTTATCGTGTATAAGATGACAAATGATAATGATCCGGACGGATCGAAGGCAGCGGCGAAAAAAGCTGCCAGAGAAGAAAGAAGAAGGAGGAGATAAAACATGAAATCAAAATCAGGAAACAGTTTGCGGAGTGTTCTGGCGCATATTGTGTTGATTGTACTGTCATTTATGTGTCTGTTCTTCTTCTATATTCTGATTATCAATGCAACCCGTTCTCATGCGGAGCTGCAAAAGGGGTTTTCGGCATTGCCGGGCACCCATCTGCTGGAAAATTTAAAGAATGTGGCAAATGACGGAAGCTTCCCGATGTTTCGCGGAATTATAAACAGTATCTGTATCTCGACTGCCTGTGCGGGTTTGTGTACTTACTTTTCCGCGTTGACGGCATATGGTCTGTATGCTTATGAATTTAAGACCAGAAAGATAGCATTTACCTTTATCATGGCAATTTTGGTCATGCCGACTCAGGTAACGGCAATGGGATTTTTGCGGCTGATCACGAAAATGGGGTTGTATGATACCTGGTATCCGCTCATTATTCCAAGCATCGCGTCGCCTGCGGTATTCTATTTTATGTACAGCTACCTGCAGTCATCACTGCCCCTGTCCTTAGTGGAGGCGGCAAGAATCGACGGCTCAGGCGAATTCAGGACGTTTAACTGTATTGTGCTGCCGATTATGAAGCCGGCGCTCGCGGTACAGGCGATTTTCACTTTTGTCGGTTCCTGGAATAACTACTTTGTTCCGGCACTGATTCTTCAGACCAAGAGCAAAATGACAGTGCCGATCTTAATTGCGACATTGCGTGGAGCAGACTATATGAACTTTGACATGGGAAAAGTTTACATGATGATTACGGTGGCGATTGTGCCGATCATTGTGGTATATCTTTTATTATCAAAATATATTATCGCCGGTGTGACACTTGGTGGAGTGAAAGAGTAAACACGATCTGGACAGAGAATCATATGGAAGAAAATTCTGTATGGTTCTTTCTGTCATTTTGAAGGGAAAAGCAGAGAATATGGAAAAAAGAGAATGGAGATATAGTGGAACCATAGAGGAAAGAACGTCCATCCGGGAGCAGGTGCATGATGTTCTGGCAAGAAAAGTGGCAGAAGAGGCAATGGTTTTATTAAAAAATGAATCGCTTCTGCCGCTGCCTTTGGATGTTCCTATGGCGCTGTTTGGAAGCGGGGCAAAAAAGACGGTAAAAGGTGGAATCGGCTCCGGGGATGTCAACAACCGGAAGACAATTTCTGTCTATCAGGGACTGCTGGAAGCGGGCGCAATGATCACAAGTGAAGCGTGGCTGTGCGACTATGAAAAGCGGTATGAGCAGGCGAGAGAGGAATGGAAAAAACTGGTTCTCGAAGAAACAAAACGGGTTGAGAATCCGTTTGACGCATATTCCAATCATCCGTTCTGTTTCCCGGAGGGAAGAGCGGTTACAGAACAGGACATTGCCGGGGCAGGGGTGGCAGTTTATGTGCTGAGCCGCATTTCAGGTGAGGGAAGTGACCGCAGAAAAGAGCGTGGCGACTATGAATTAAGCCGCAGGGAACAGGAAGACCTGTTATTTTTGAATGAAAAAAAGATTCCGGTAGTGCTCCTGCTGAACACCGGTGGTCCGGTAGAACTGACAGATATTTTAGAGCAGGCAAAAAATATACGGGCTGTGTTAAATATTTCCCAGCCGGGACAGGCAGGTGGTTATGCGGTGGCGGACATCCTGTTTGGAAAGGCGGTTCCAAGTGGAAAATTAACGGCAACATGGGCGAGACATTACGGGGATTATCCGTCAGCGGATACTTATGGATACAGGAACGGAGATCTGGAAAAGGAAGAATACCGGGAGGAAATTTTCGTTGGATACCGTCATTTTGACCGGGAAAATCTGCCGGTATTATTTCCGTTCGGGTACGGACTTTCCTACACATCCTTCTACATCCGCCAGCGGTCTGTACGCGAGGAAACGAATTCCCTGGAACTTGCAGTGGCTGTGCAGAATACGGGTGGAACCTATGCCGGGAAGGAGACAGTGCAGGTCTATGCGACACTCCCGCAGACCGGAATGGAAAAGGAAAAAAAGCGGCTGGTGGGATTTGCCAAAACAAAATGTCTGCTGCCGGGGGAAATACAGCAGCTGGAGATTAAAATACCAAAAAACATGCTTGCAAGTTTTTCGGAAGAACAGAGTGCCTGGTATCTGGAAGCCGGAACGTATGGCATATGGATCGGTGCCGATTCACAAAAGTTAGAACAGGCAGGGGAATTTGATGTGTACGAACGGACGATCACAGAGCACACATGCCGGCTGGAGGCAGCAGAGAGCGATGCAGGAAAACTTTCTGCCGCTGAAGAGCAAAAAGTGCATCTGACCGGAAAAATACCGGCAGAGGAACTGATTCCGCTCTTATATGGCCATGTGGAACAAAACAGCAGTACACTCGGCGCGGCGGGAATCCGTGTCCCGGGATCAGCGGGAGAGACAACACATGCGCTGGAACAGCCCTATGGAATAAGGTCGTTAATCATGGCGGACGGACCGGCAGGAATCCGGCTGCATCAGTCGTATGAGGTAGACGCAGATTCGGGGAAAGTCTATGGAAAAAGTGTACTGGGAGCACTGGAAAATGGCTATCTGGAGCCGATGCAAAAGCATGAGAATGCCAAGACCTACTATCAGTTCTGTACGGCGTTTCCGGTCGGAACGGCAATGGCGCAGACCTGGAATGAGGAACTGCTGCAGTCTTTCGGAAGAGCGGTATCACATGAAATGAAAGAATTCCATATTGATCTGTGGCTGGCACCGGGAATGAATATCCAGAGAAATCCGCTGTGCGGGCGGAATTTTGAATACTATTCGGAAGATCCATTTCTCTCAGGCAAGATGGCTGCTGCGGTTGTCCGCGGTGTACAGGAGGAGGGAACCTGTGGAGCTGTGATCAAGCATTTTGCATGCAACAATCAGGAAGACAACCGTATGGGGGTCGATGTGCATATTTCAGAGAGAGCCCTAAGGGAGATCTATCTTAGGGGATTTGAGATTGCAGTCAAAGAAAGCGCACCGGTTGCAATCATGACATCCTACAACCGGGTCAATGGAGTTCACGCGGCAAACAGCAGAGCGCTATGCACTGTAATTGCCAGAGAAGAGTGGGGATTTGACGGTGTACTCATGTCGGACTGGAGTACAACAGCGCCGGAAGACGGCAGTATTCCATGGAAGTGTATCGAAGCCGGAAATGATCTGATTATGCCGGGAAGTGAGAAAGATGATGCGGATATCCGGCAGGCGTATGCAGACGGAAGGCTGTCGGAAAAGGAAATCCGTCTCTGTGCGGGAAGAATTATTTCACTGATAAATAAATTAGATAAAAAGACAAAAAAGTGACATTGGAAAGACAAGAAACAGGTAGTCTCCATGACTGTCTCCTGTTATACTCTGCTCATAAGGTACACTTATGGAAAGGAGCACAAACAGGGGGGAATCATGGAGATTTATTCAATTAAAGACGAAAAGTTCCGCAGGTATGGGAAAGTCTGGAGCGGCTTTGACTGCACGAGACTGATCCGCGAGATGGAACACACGCCGCTGCTGGAGGATGTCATTTATGTGCCATCCATGGAGGAACTGGAGGTGCTGCCGGAGGCGGGAGAGTTTGCCAGACGGATCTACGGCGGACTTCCGATTCAGATCGGTTATTGTAACGGCAGCAATCACAGATTAAATGCGTTGGAGTATCACCGCAATTCGGAGATCAATATTGCGGTGACCAATATGGTGCTGCTGTTAGGATGGCTGCCGGATGTGACCGATGCGTTTACTTATGACACATCCAAGGTGGAAGCATTTTTTGTCCCGGCGGGAACGGTTGTTGAGATGTATGGAACGACACTTCATTATGCGCCGTGCAATGACGGGGAGGAAGGATTTAAATGTATTGTGATTCTTCCGAAAGGAACGAATACAGAGATTGATTTTGCCTTGCCCAAAAGCGGAGAGGATGCGCTTATGACTGCGAAGAACAAGTGGCTGATCGCACATGAGGAAGCAGGAATCCGTGGTGTTTTTAACGGACTTTTGGGGGTCAATATTGAGGTGTAAGAAAGATACAGGAAAAACGGAACAGGAAGGTTTCTATTTTTGAAACGGAAAGGAGATTTTTATGAACAAAGAAAATATGCCGGAGATTAAGATCGGAGTTGTGGCAGTCAGCAGAGACTGCTTCCCGGAGAGCCTGTCGGTGAACCGGAGAAAGGCGTTAATGGACGCTTACACGAAAAAGTACGGAAAGGATCACATCTATGAATGTCCGATCTGCATCGTGGAGAGCGAAATACATATGGTGCAGGCACTGGAGGATGTGAAGGCGGCCGGGTGTGATGCACTGGTCGTATACCTCGGCAATTTTGGACCGGAGATCGCCGAGACACTGCTGGCAAAGCATTTTGACGGACCGAAAATGTTTATTGCTGCGGCGGAAGAATCCGGGGACAGTCTGCTGGATGGCAGAGGGGATGCTTACTGTGGAATGTTAAATGCCAGCTATAACTTAAAGCTTCGCAATATCAGGGCATACATTCCGGAGTATCCGGTTGGAACGGCAGAGGAATGTGCGGACATGATTCATGAATTTGAGCCGATCGCCCGCGCGGTAGTTGCGCTTTCCAATTTAAAGATCATAAGCTTCGGACCAAGACCGTTAAATTTCCTTGCCTGCAACGCACCGATAAAGCAGCTTTACAATCTGGGTGTGGAGATTGAGGAAAATTCAGAGCTTGATTTATTCGAGGCGTTCCATAAACATGACGGGGATGAGAGAATCCCGGCGGTTGTGGCAGAGATGGAGGCGGAGCTTGGAGCCGGGAATAAAAAGCCGGAAGTGCTTGCAAAGCTGGCGCAGTATGAACTGACCTTAAAAGACTGGGTGCGCGATCACAAGGGCTACCGCAAGTATGTGGCGATTGCGGGCAAGTGCTGGCCGGCATTCCAGACACAGTTCGGTTTTGTCCCGTGTTACGTCAACAGCCGTCTGACCGGACAGGGAATTCCGGTGTCCTGCGAGGTGGATATTTACGGCTGTTTAAGCGAGTTCATCGGCACCGTGGTGAGCGAAGATGCCGTGACACTGCTTGACATCAATAACTCGGTGCCGGCAGATATGTATGAGGAAGAGATCGAGGGAAAATATCCATATACGTTAAAGGACACCTTTATGGGATTCCACTGTGGAAATACCACTTCCGGAAAGCTTGCGTTCTGTGAGATGCGCAATCAGAAGATCATGGCGAGAAGCCTTCCGGTCGAGGTGACAAACGGAACCCTTGAGGGGGACATCATGCCGGGGGACATTACGTTTTTCCGTCTGCAGAGCACCGCAGACTGCGAGCTCCGCGCTTATATCGCACATGGGGAGGTGCTTCCGGTGGCGACAAGATCTTTTGGATCGATCGGTGTTTTCGCCATCCCGGAGATGGGAAGATTTTACCGCCATGTGCTGATTGAGAAGAATTTCCCGCACCACGGCGCGGTGGCATTCGGACATTACGGCAAGGCGCTGTACGAAGTATTTAAGTATATCGGTGTGCCGGTGGAGGAGATCGGCTACAATCAGCCGGCAGGCGTGCGCTATCCGACGGAGAATCCGTTTGCATAGAAAAGTCTTGCAGTGCATAGCGAAGTCTTGCAGTGCATAGCGAAATCTTGCAATGATAAGAAAAGGGGAGAGTATGTTATATATAGGAATTGATCTTGGCACATCAGCAGTAAAATTGCTGCTGATGGATGTCGATGGTAAAATAAAAAAAATTGCATCGCGCACCTATGATCTTTCATTTCCACATCCGGGCTGGTCGGAACAGAATCCGGCAGACTGGTATGAACAGTCGATCGACGGCTTAAAAGAACTTCTGGCGGAATGTGATAAAAGCCAGGTGGCGGGGATCAGTTTCGGGGGACAGATGCATGGTCTGGTGACATTGGATGAGCGGGATGAAGTGATTCGTCCGGCGATCCTCTGGAACGACGGTCGCACGGCAGAAGAGACCGATTACTTAAATCAGGTGATCGGAAAGGAAACACTGTCGGGATATACCGCGAATATTGCCTTCGCCGGATTTACGGCGCCAAAGATTCTCTGGATGCAAAAGCATGAGCCAGATCTGTGGAAACGGGTGAAAAAGATCATGCTGCCGAAAGATTATCTGGCATACCGCCTGTCCGGAACGTTCTGCACCGATTATTCGGACGCCTCCGGTATGCTGCTCCTTGATGTGGAGCACCGGGCATGGTCGGAGCAGATGCTTGAGATCTGCCATGTGGAAAGAGAGCAGCTTCCGAAGCTTTATGAGAGCTATGAGGTGGTGGGAACCTTAAAGCCAGAGATCGCGGAAGAACTGGGACTTTCTCCTGAAGTAAAGATCATTGCGGGAGCGGGCGATAATGCGGCGGCAGCCGTCGGCACCGGGACGGTCGGTGAGGGGAGATGCAACCTGTCGCTTGGAACGAGCGGCACGCTCTTTATCTCCAGTGAGAAGTTTGGTGTGGACGCACACAATGCCCTGCATTCCTTTGATCACGCGGATGGCGGTTATCATCTGATGGGGTGTATGCTCTCGGCGGCATCCTGCAACAAGTGGTGGATGGATGAGATTTTAAAGACGACGGAGTATGCGCGGGAGCAGGAAAAGATTAAAAATCTGGGAGAAAACCGGGTATTTTTCCTGCCTTATCTGATGGGGGAGCGCTCTCCGCACAACGACCCGGATGCGAGAGCCATGTTCCTTGGAATGTCGATGGACACCACACGGGAAGATATGACGCAGGCGGTGTTAGAAGGCGTAGCGTTCGGCCTCAGGGATTCCCTCGAGGTGGCGCGCAGTCTGGGTATCCGGATCGAACGCTCCAAGATCTGCGGCGGCGGTGCAAAAAGCCCGCTGTGGAAGAAGATTCTTGCAGCCGTTTTAAACCTTAAGCTTGATCTCATAGAGAGCGAGGAGGGACCGGGATATGGCGGAGCGATCCTTGCGGCAGTGGGCTGCGGGGAATATGAGAGTGTGCAGGCGGCATGTGAGAAGCTGGTGCATGTTGTTGACACCGTTGAGCCGGATCCGGTGCTGGTGGAGAAGTATGAGGCGCGCTATCAGGAATTCCGGAAGCTGTATCCGGCTGTGAAAGAGTTTTTCTGATGGTGCAGATGGCGAAGCATCCGTTGGCGGATCATGGAATGGAAAAGTTTTAGGCGGATGATGGAGCGGTTTTTGGAGACTGTAGACAGATACGGGAGAGTTATGGAGGCAGAAGCAGAACAGAAGTATTTAAACTTGTTGGAGCAGCAGATTGCAGAGGGGAGTTATCGACCGGACTGGGCGTCGCTTGCGGGGGCGCCTGTGCCGGACTGGTTTTTGCGGGAAAAGCTTGGAATCTTTTTACACTGGGGACTTTATAGTGTGCCCGCCTGCACCAATGAATGGTATTCCAGAAATATGTACATCAAAGGAATGCCGGCGTATGAACATCACAGGAAAACGTATGGAGAACAGCGGGAGTTTGGTTATAAAGACTTTATCCCGCTGTTTTGCGCGGAAAGATTTGATCCTGCGTCATGGATGCAGCTTTTTAAGGAGGCGGGTGCCGGCTATGTGTTCCCGGTGGCGGAGCACCATGACGGGTTCCAGATGTATGAGAGCGAACTTTCGCATTGGAACGCGAAGGAGATGGGACCAAAGAGAGATCTTCTCGGGGAATTAAAGTCGGCAGCAGAGTCTTGCGGGCTGCAGTTCTGCACTTCAAGCCACAGGGCGGAACACTGGTTTTTCATGGGACATGGAAGGGAATTTGACAGCGATGTGAGGGAGCCGATGAAAAAAGGGGATTTTTACTGGCCGGCAATGCCGGAACCGGACCCGCAGGATCTTTTCAGCAAACCCTTCCCGAGCGAGGAATTTCTGGACGACTGGCTGGCGCGCACGGTGGAGCTGATTGTGAAGTATCGACCGAAGCTTTTGTATTTCGACTGGTGGATTCAGCACGAGGCGTTTCATCCTTACTTGAAAAAGCTGGCAGCGTTCTATTATAATTGTGGTAAAAGCTGGGGAGAGGATGTCATGATCTGCTACAAGCATGATGCCATGATGTTCGGAAGCGGGATCGTGGAGGTGGAACGCGGCGGATTTGCGGAGGCAAAGCCGTATGCGTGGCAGACGGACACGGCGGTGGCGCGCAATTCCTGGTGTTATACAGACAGCCTCGATTATAAGAGCAGCAGGGAAATCTTATGTACCCTCGTGGATGTGGTAAGCAAGAACGGCAATCTGCTTTTGAATATCGGACCCAAAGCGGATGGTACAATTCCCGAGGGCGACCGGCAGATCCTTTCGGATATGGCGTCCTGGATGAAGGTAAACGGCGAAGCGGTCCGTGGGGCAAAGGTGTGGAGAAAAAGCATGGAAGGACCGACGCGGGCGGTGGACGGACAGTTTGCGGACGCGGCAGAGATCATGTATACACCGGAAGACTATCGCTTTACCGTGAACGGCGGCTGTATCTATGCGATCTGCATGCGCTGTCCGAGAGACGGCAGATTTCTGATCCGTTCGTTTGCAAAGAGTACCAATCAGAATCTACCGGAGTTTCACGGAATTCTGCGTGCGGTTACGCTGCTCGGTTATGTGGGGCAGGCTGCGTGGCACGTAGACCGGGAAGGGCTTCACATAGCGGCGCCGGGGATTGAGAGTGATTTTCCGGTGGTATTCCGGTTGGAAGTGGATTAGCAGATAAAAAGGAGAGGGCAATGTACGAGAAAATATGGAATCAGAATAAAATTGCGTTTGGCGGCGACTACAATCCGGAGCAGTGGGATGAGGCAACCTGGGAGGAAGATATGCACCTGTTTGGGCTGGCGCACATTGATACGGTGACACTCAATGTGTTTTCCTGGGCAATGCTGCAGCCGGACGAGAGCACCTATGATTTTACAAAACTGGACCGCATTATGGAACTGGTGAAGAAAAACGGGCTGAAGGTTGTGCTTGCAACATCGACCGGCGCGCATCCGGCTTGGATGGCACACCGGTACCCGGAAATCCTGCGCACGGAGTTCAACGGAATGAAGCGCAAGTTCGGTGGCAGACACAATTCCTGCCCGAACAGTCCCGTCTACCGCATGTATTCGGCACGGCTGGCGGAGAAGCTGGCGGAACATTACAAAGACTATGACAATATTGTGGCATGGCATATCTCCAATGAATACGGCGGAGAGTGTTACTGCGAAAATTGCGAGAAGGCATTTCGCGTGTGGCTGAAAAAGAAGTACCACACGATTGAGGAGGTGAACCGCGTCTGGGATACGGCATTCTGGGGACATACGTTCTATGACTGGGAAGAAATTGTCCTGCCGAATCTGCTGAGCGAACATTTCGCCTATGAGCGCACGATGTTTCAGGGAATCTCCTTAGATTACCGGAGATTTAATTCGGACAGTATTTTAGAGTGTTATCGCCTGGAATATGAGGCGGTGAAGCGGCATACGCCGGACATCCCGGTCACAACCAATCTGATGGGGTTCTATAAGCCGCTGGATTATCAGAAGTGGGCAAAATACATGGATATGGTATCCTGGGACAATTACCCTTCCAACCAGGACACACCGGCGCAGATTGCCCTGTCCCATGAACTGATGCGCGGTATCGGCGGCGGAAAGCCGTTCCTTCTGATGGAGCAGACGCCGAGTGTGACGAACTGGCTGCCGTACAATGCCTTAAAACGTCCGGGGGTCATGCGCCTTTGGAGCTATCAGGCGGTGGCGCATGGGGCGGATTCGGTGATGTTTTTCCAGATGCGCCGGAGTATCGGTGCCTGTGAGAAATATCACGGAGCGATCATTGACCATGTGGGAAATGAAAATACCAGAGTGTTCCGGGAAGCAGCAGCCCTCGGCGCCGAACTAAAGGCGCTGGGAGATGAGACTCTGGGCGCGCGGGCAAGGAAGGAGACAGCGATTCTGTTTGACTGGGATAACTGGTGGGCGATCGAGTATTCCGCAGGACCGAGCGTGCTGTTAAAGTACCGCGATGAGATCCAGAACTATTACACGGCGCTCTACGAGCAGAATATGGCGACCGATATCATCGGGGTGGAGGATGATTTCTCGGACTATCGCGTGATCATCGCCCCGGTCTTATATATGGTAAAGCCGGGTGTGGATGAGAAGATCAAAGCGTTTGTGCAGGCGGGCGGTATTTTTGTAACCACTTTTTTCAGCGGCTATGTGGATGAGCATGATCTGGTGGTGACCGGAGGGTATCCGGGGAAACTGCGTGATCTCTTAGGCATCTGGGTGGAGGAGAGCGATGCCCTGCCGGAGGGAGAGACGAATCATTTTACATGGAAGGGCGCGCGGCATGAGGCGGTTCTGCTGTGTGATCTGCTGCATCCGGAGGGAGCCGAGGTGCTTGCAACCTACGAGGAGGATTTTTATGCGGGAATGCCGGTGCTCACGAAAAAACGTTACGGAGCGGGAGCGGCATACTATGTGGCGGTGCGGTCGGACGCGCTATTTTATGAAGCGCTGATACGCGAGATCTGCGAAAAAGCCGGGATCACGCCGGTGGCACAGACTCCCGGGGGCGTGGAAGCGGTCTTACGTGTGGGACGCGATGAAAAAAAGGAGTTCCTTTTTCTGTTAAATCATGAGAAAATAGAGCAGAGTGTGCCGGTGGAGCAGGACGCAACGGATCTTGTGACCGGTATGGAGTGGAAAAAGGGGAGCAAGCTGACACTGCCGGCGTACGGCGTGGCAATACTGAAACGAAGCGTATGAAGACAAAGATAAAACAACTGATAAACCGGATACTGGGAATGAAGCTCGTCTACCGCATGATTTTAATCTATGTGATAGGCGGGCTTTTGCCGCTTTCCGCCATTATCGGCTATCTGATTCACGGAACCAATCAGGTGCTGGTGAGTCAGGCGGAGAATGCGGAGATTGCGGAACTGCAGACGATCGGAAGACAGATCCTGGAATTGGAGAATACGATGACCACGGTCTCTTCGTACTTTTATTTCGATGACAAGCTCGAGGAGATTGCGGCAAAACAGTATACGGATTATCAGGAGATGATCAATGACTACAGAGGCTATACCGCTTTTAAGGAATATCAGAGTTACTACAACACGATGATCTCCAGAATCAGTATTTTCCTGCAGAATCATACGCTGCGCGGCAATTCGGACTTTGTGGTTGTGGATGCGGACACGGAGGTCGAGGCCTGGTATCAGAGAGTGAGTACAGAGGGAAGCGGCTGCGTGTGGACGTGTCTGCCGATCAGCCTGCCCAAATATGACCATGCACCTGCCATTGCCCGTATGATTAAGACCAAAAAGAGCGAAAATGTCGGGGTGCTTGTGATCTATCTGCGCCCGCAGCAGTTTGAGAAAATGATCTGGGAGCGGGAGGGAAGTACCTATATTGTGCTGGATGGCGAGACCTTGCTTACGAGCCGTCATGAGACGATTCCTTTTGAAGAATTAAAGCAGTATCTGCCGGATGCCGCCGAGGAGAAGTATCAGACGCGCATCAAGGCAGGGGAGGAAGAATATGTCCTCACCTGTGAGAATGTAAAGCAGGAGGATACCAGCGATTATTTTCAGGTGGTCAGTGTGCGTGCGGTGGATGAGATCTTAAGGGAAGCGTATGCACAGCAGCGAAAGAGTATCTGGCTGTTCCTTGGGAGCGTTGTGCTTGCCGGGACGTTGATTTTTGCATTTTCCTGGTCGTTTGCAAGGCGTGTCGGCAGATTCCGGGAACAGATGCAGAAAGCGTCTGAGGGAAATTTTGAACTTGAGGAAAAGCTCGGAGGAAATGATGAGATCAGTCAGCTTTATGATTACTTAAGCGTCATGATCTGGAGAATTCAGAGGCTTCTGGCGCAGGTGTATCAGGAGAAGATTCACGCGGAGCGGCTAAAGAGCAGCCAGAAGGATGCGGAGTTTAAGATGCTCACCAGCCAGATCAACCCGCATTTCCTGTATAATACACTGGAAACCATCCGCATGAAGGCGCGCATCAACAAGCAGTATGAGATCGAGGAACTGGTGAAGATGCTCGGAAAGATCCTGCGCAGCAGTATCCAGGCAGGTTCAAAGGATATGACGATCCGAGAGGAGGTGGAACTGGCAGAATATTATCTGAAGATTCAACAGTACCGCTTCGGCGAACGGATTCAGTATCAGATCTATGTGGAGGAAGGTACCGAGAGGCAGAAGATCCTTCCGCTTCTGATCCAGCCGCTGGTGGAAAATTGTATCATACACGGACTTGAGGGAAGCGAGGATGTCGGTCACATCGATATCTGTGTCAAACGCAGCGGACAGAATGTGGTCATCACGGTTACCGATGACGGCGCCGGCATCTGCGGGGAAAAGATTGCGGAGATCCGCAGAGAACTTGCAGGCAACCGCACAAAGGGAGAACATATCGGCATCTGCAATGTCAATCAGAGAGTGCGGCTGCGTTACGGGGAGGAGTACGGCGTGACAGTGGAAAGCATCTGCGGCGAATATACCCGGGTGGAGATAACGCTTCCGGGTGACTGGGAAGAAACGGAATCATAAATCACAAAAGCCTGTTCTGTGGAAGAAAAAACGATCCGCAGAACAGGTATTTTAATACATGCAAACCCCCTATAAAAAATGCAAATTTTATGGTAAAAATAATGAAAATAGTAAGGTATTAAAATTTTGCTCCCAATCCTATAATGAGGATGAAAAGAGGAGGAAAATGATATGAAGACAGAAAAGAAACAGAAAGCCAAAGTGGCCAAACAGAAATTCAGCTGGCAGCTTATGTGGAAGCAACGGTATCTGCTGTTGATGTCGGTACCTTTTGTCATCTGGCTCATCATTTTTAAATATGTTCCGCTGTGGGGATGGACAATGGCGTTTCAGGAGGTAAAGCCAAACAGCTTTGCACTTCCGGTATGGCAGAGAAAGTTTGTGGGGTTTGACAATTTTAAAAAGGCATTCACAGACCGGCTGTTCGGTCAGACCATGATCAATACGATTGGTCTGAGTGTGCTGGGAATTGCACTTGGAACCGTCATGGCGATCCTGTTTGCACTTATGCTCAATGAGATCTGCTTCAATCGTTTTAAGAAGGTCACACAGACCATTTCCTATTTGCCGCACTTCGTATCCTGGGTTGTCATCGCAAGTATTGCAAAGATGGTATTAAATGACGGCGGCATGTTAGACACACTGGTCGGAAAAAATCTAAAGCTTATGTCTACGAATTCGGTTCTGTTCTGGATCGTCGTCTGCATCATCAATGTCTGGAAGGAAGTCGGCTGGGATGCGATCGTATATCTCTCCGCGATGGCAGGAATCGACCAGGGGCTTTATGAGGCGGCAAAGGTGGACGGCGCGAACCGTCTGCAGAGAATCTGGCACATTACACTGCCGGGGATCAAGCCGACGGTGGTGGTGCTTCTTATTATGGGAATTGGTGGTGCTTTAAATGTCGGTATGGAGCGTCAGATGCTTCTCTCAAACGGTATTGTGCAGGATCATGCAATGGTGCTTTCCTGGTTTGCTTATATCCGCGGTATCGGTAACAATAACTACGGTCTCGGAACTGCGATCGGCATGTTCCAGTCGTTAGTCGGAATTGCACTTTTGTTTATCGCCAACAAGATAGCCGGATGGCTCGGCGAGAGCAGATTGATCTAAGGAGGGAAAGCATATGGCACGCAGTCATACAAAAATAAAAAGTAAAGATAATATTTTGGATTACATATTACTGGTGATCTTCATCGGCGTTATTATTGTGACTTTATATCCGTTTTTAAATGTACTTGCAATCTCATTCAACGACCCGATCGATACCATGCGCAATATCAATTTTATCATTCCACGAAAGTTCACCTGGAGCAATTACACTTATGTGTTTCAGGAAAACAATCTGTTTGAGCCGTTTGCCATGTCGATTGTGCGAACACTGGTCGGTACGCTGACCGGCGTCGCTGCGACTGCGATGGTGGCGTATGTTTTAAGCAGAAGAGATTTCTATTTTAATAAACTGTTCACGGTGCTGTTTGTGATTACCATGTATGTCAGCGGCGGATTGGTACCGGAATATCTTCTGATTACAAGGACGTTAAAATTAGGAAATCATTTTCTGGTATATATTCTTCCGGGACTGATCTGGGTGTACAATATCATTCTGATCCGTTCGTTTATAGACGGACTGCCGATTGCCCTGCAGGAGGCAGCCAGAATTGACGGGGCAAACGATTTCATTATTTTCGCAAAGATCGTTCTGCCGCTATGTAAGCCGGTACTTGCGACGGTGGCGCTTTTTGTGGCAGTCGGACAGTGGAATTCCTTTATGGATACCTATCTGTATGCAAGAGATCTTCCGACTTTACAGTATGTATTATATGAGATTATGGAGAAGGCGACGATCAAGGTTGATCCGCATGCCGCAGAACAGTTAAAGAGCGCGGTATCTCCGATGTCGATCCGAATGGCAATCACGATCATTGCAACGGTTCCGATCCTGATTGTGTATCCGTTCCTGCAGCGGTATTTTGTAGGTGGTATGACGATCGGTGCAGTCAAAGACTGATTACTGATAGAGCAAGCAAAGAAGAGAGGAGAAGAAAGATTATGAGGCAAAAAAGGTTATGTGCATTGATGCTGGTGGCATCTATGGCAGCAGGGGTTCTGGGCGGCTGTGGAAATGGAGACGCAGCAGGCACTTCTTCCGTGAGTGGGGGAACAGAGAGTGCGGGCAGCGGAGCATCCGGTGATGTGGTAGAGCTGACGTTCTACAATGCGGACGGACAGGAGGATCCATGGACCGATCCGGTGGCGCAGGCACTGACGGAGGCAACCGGTGTGAAGTTAAAGACCGATTATCCGGTGTCATCTGATGATGAGAAAGTCGCACTGATGATCGCGGAGCAGAATTATCCAGATATGATCTATGCCAAGGGGGATGCAGGAGCACTGATCGATGCAGGAGCCTTGATTGATATGACGGATCTGATTGAGGAGTATGGTCCGAATATCAAGAAGCTTTACGGAGATGAGTTTGACAAATTAAAATATTCTGAGGATGATCCTTCGATCTATCAGCTTTCGGCTTATGCAGCGGGAGGAGAGACGTTTAAGACATCCGGTACGGCACAGCTTCAGTGGGATGTTTTAAAGGAGAATGATTATGAGGTGCCGAGGACGTTAGATGAGTTTGAGACGATGTTAAAGGATTATATTGCGGCACATCCGACCACGGACGACGGTCTGGATACGATCGGCTTTACGCTGTCGACTTCGGACTGGCACTGGATGATCACGCTTGGCAATCCGGCAGGGTTTATCGCGGACGGAGCACCGGACAACGGACAGTGGATCGTGGATGAGAACAATAATGCGATGTACAAATTCCACTCTGACAAGGAGAGAGAGTATTTCCGCTGGATGAATAAAATGTACAACGAGGGAATTCTTGATCCGGAATTCGCAACCCAGACACACGAGGACTACATCGCAAAGATCGCATCCGGACGCGTGCTGGCGCTGTTTGATACAGACTGGGATTACGGCGATGGCGAGAAGGTTTTGAAAGCGGACGGAAAGTACGGTAAGACGTATGCACCGCTACCGCTTGCCATGGATGCGGACACCAAGTGCCCGTCTCTGATGTATCAGGGACTTACGACCGGCTACGGTGTTGGAATCACTACTTCCTGTAAGGATCCGGTGGCGGCAATCAAATATCTGGATTACATCTGCTCCGATGAGGGACAGGTGCTTGTACAGTGGGGAATTGAAGGTGTGAACTACTTCCTGGATGATGAAGGACACCGTTACCGCACGGAAGACGAAGTAAAGTATGCAACGGAGGATAAGGATTATCAGAAGAAGACCGGTGTCGGTTTCCACAATTATCCGTTCCCGTGCTATGGAAACAGTGTTGAAGACCCGACCGGAAGCACCTACACAACCACGAACAAAGAGAGCGTCATGGCGGATTATGATGACGAGCAGAAGGCAGCATGTGAAGCATGGAATGTGGAGCTTCTGACGGATATTTTCCCGCAGGCGGATGAATTTACCACACCGGACTACTCTCCGATCTGGGCTTACGCAAAGCCGACGGAGTTTGATGAGATTGCAAATCAGCTCGATGAGATCGCATGGTCTGCGCTTATCAGCTGTGTGATCGGATCGGAAGAAGAATTTGACGCTTCCTACGACAAGATGATTTCGGATTTGGAGAATGCGGGAATGGCAGATGCCGAGCAGATGCTGACTGAGATCATTCAGGAAAAAGTAGCTGCTGTGCAGTAGAACAGAGAAGTATTCTGGCAGAATGGCCGTATAGAAAAGTGAATCAGGTTTTATTGATAAGAGGAGCAGGAATTCTTGGGGATGAACCGGAGAGTTCCTGCTCCTTTTGTTTTACTGCCGGTGTGTCCTGCGAAATTCGGCGGGCGTCATTCCGACTTGACGTTTGAATTTGATGTGAAAATAATCGACATTGCGGTAGCCGACTTTTTCTGCAATCTCGTATACCTTCATATCATTGCCAAGGAGCAGTTCCTTGGAGTGTTCGATACGCACATGGTCGAGATAGGAGTTGAAATTTTCCCCGACCTTTTTGCTGAAGATCTTGCCGAGATAAGAACTGTTGTAGCCAAAAAGCGGCGCGATTGCCTCCAGTGTGAGATTGCGTGCGTAATTGTGCTCGATGTAATAGAGAATGTCGTCAATCACGCCCTCCTTCGACGTGCGGCCGATGGAGGATAAGATCAGTTCAAACTGTTCTGTCAGAAAGCGGATGATTTCATACAGATAATATTTTTCGGAGATGATGCGTATGATTTCTCCGTTCCCCGGAAAAGGAATATCGACGCTGGTGTAAGAGCGGCCGATGCGCTCCTTGATCTGAAGATACAGATCTGCAAAAAACAGCTTGATGGTATCAATGGAATCGGACGACTGATACAGCTTTGTCTGTAATTCGCCCAGAATCTCTGCAGTGCGGCTCCGGCTGAATGAGGAGAGCCCGTCAAAAAGGCGGCCTGCGTATTCATCCAGAAAGGCACCGGTAATGAGTGGAAGACCGCTGCCGAGCGTCGGGAGATTCTCATAGCCTAAGGTATGCTGATCTTCCTCACAGAAAAAGCGCTGGTCGATCAGCCGGGAAGCGTCTGTATAGGAGAGCGCGATCTCTTCCAGATGTGATACAGGGCGACCGTAAGCGAGAAACAGACTGTCCAGCGGGGAATCCTTCTGCGGCTGGCACTGCCTTTGGAAGCGTTCCAGAAAGCTGCTGAATTTTTCGGTGGCAAAGCTGCCCTTAAGCAGGATGATCTCGCGGGTGTCATCCGTGATATGGTCAAAGGAATTGTGATCCTGGTTGGTCACGCGCAGCAGGTCGGAAAAGCGGTAGGCCGCGTCCTCCGTGCGGTGGCTGTATTTTTCGTAGATGATTACCTGATATATATCCGCATTCAGATGCAGCTCCGCACGATCCAGGCGGTCGTAGGCGGCAGTGCCGGCAAGCAGATCCCGGATGATGGAATCGTATGCTTTCTGCCGGTAATGCGCAGAAGAATCCCGGGCGCTGGCATCGGAATCCAGCTGATTCCGTATCTGCGAGACAATCTCGAGAAGCTCATCTTCGTCGATGGGCTTGGTGAGATAGGAGAGTACGCCGTAGCGTATGGCTGTTCTGGCGTAATTGAAATCCGAGTAACCGCTTAAGATGACAACTTTTCCGTCATAGCCGTGTTCCCTGGCAATGCGGACAACATCCAGTCCGGACATACCCGGCATGCGGATATCGAGCAGAACCAGATCCGGCGTTTCAGACAAAAGAAATTGCAGGGCGGCATCGCCGTTTGCCGCTTCTCCTGCAATGGTAAATCCCAATGTTTCCCAATCAAGCAGACAGCGCAGACCCTCGCGTATGATGGCCTCGTCATCTGCAATGAACAACTTATACATAGTGCATCCTTCCTGATTTTACTGCTGGAAAATAATCTCCTAAAATTATAGCGTTTGGGGTGGTGTTGTGTCAAATTTGTACCGTGTTTTATGTGCAATTTGTACGGTATATTTTTCCGTTTGGGTACGGTAAGATGAGGATGCTGGGAAATAAAAAATACAATACGAGGAGTAAGGAGGAGAACGATGAAATTCAGTAACGGATGCTGGTTACAGAAGGAAGATTGCGCCTGCTTTTCATCGGCGCAGATTTATTTTACGAAGATAGAGAAAGACCGGGTTACGCTATGCGCACCGACGAATAAGATTAACCACAGAGGGGATACGTTAGGCGGGGTGAATCTGACGATTCAGATCAGTGCGCCGTATCCGGAAGTGCTCCGTATCCAGACACATCACCACATGGGACTTAAGGAGCGCATGCCGCAGTTTGAGCTTGCACCGCCACAGACCGGAAATCTTGCGGCGGAAGAAACAGAAAAACAGATCATTGTAAAGAGCGGGGAACTTCGCATCGAGATTGAGAAAGAGAGCGGAGCGTTTGTATTCTGGCGCGGAGCGGAGAAGATCACCGGCAGCGGATGGAGAGATCTCGCCTACATGAAGACGAACTGGAAAGGCAGCGCATACGATAAGGGACCGGAGGATGCCTACATGAGGGAGCAGCTTTCCCTCTCGGTCGGCGAACTGGTGTATGGACTGGGCGAACGCTTTTCGGCATTCGTAAAAAATGGTCAGAGTGTGGACATCTGGAATGAGGACGGGGGGACTTCCACGGAACAGTCCTACAAGAACATCCCGTTTTACCTTTCCAATAAAGGATATGGCGTATTTGTCAATCATCCGGAAAAGGTTTCCTTTGAGGTGGCAACGGAAATGGTGACCAAGGTGGAGTTTTCCGTACCTGGGGAGAGTCTCGATTATTTTCTGATTAACGGCCCGACGATGAAGGAGGTGCTGATGCGCTACACGGATATTACCGGAAAACCGGCGCTCCCGGCACCGTGGACGTTCGGCCTGTGGCTGTCTACTTCCTTTACGACGAATTATGATGAGAAGACGGTGAACAGTTTTGTGGATGGCATGATCGAGCGTGGAATTCCGCTCTCGGTTTTCCACTTTGACTGCTTCTGGATGAAGGACTTTCACTGGTGTGACTTTACCTGGGATGAGCGTGTGTTCCCGGATCCGGAGGGAATGTTAAAGCGCCTGAAAGAAAAAGGGTTAAAGATCTGCGTCTGGATCAACAGCTATGTGGGACAGGAGTCCCCGCTGTTTGAGGAGGGCGTAAAGGGCGGCTATTTCCTGAAACGTGCCAACGGTGATGTATGGCAGTGGGATATGTGGCAGCCGGGGCTTGCCATTGTGGATTTTACCAATCCGGCAGCGTGCGAGTGGTATGGAAAGAAGCTGGAAGCACTTTTGGATATGGGAGTCGACTGCTTTAAGACGGATTTCGGTGAGCGGATTCCGACAGATTGTGTGTATTATGACGGATCCGATCCAGTCAAGATGCACAATTATTATACATACATGTACAATAAGACGGTGCATGACGTGATTGCAAAGAAAAAGGGCGAGAAGGAAGCGATTCTTTTTGCGCGCTCCGCAACAGCGGGCGGCCAGAAATTCCCGGTACACTGGGGAGGGGACTGCTGGTCGGATTATGAGTCAATGGAGGAGAGTCTGCGGGGCGGTCTGTCGCTGACAAGTTCCGGTTTTGGCTTCTGGAGTCATGACATCGGAGGATTTGAGAGCACTTCCACGCCGGATGTCTACAAGAGATGGTGCGCGTTCGGACTGCTTTCGACACATTCCAGACTGCACGGTTCCACTTCTTACCGTGTGCCCTGGGCTTATGATGAGGAAGCGGTGGACGTGGTGCGCTATTTTGCAAAATTAAAGGCGCGTCTGATGCCGTATCTGTACCGCAATGCCATCGAGACGGCAAAGACCGGTGTGCCGATGATGCGGAGTATGGTGCTTGAGTTTACGGAGGACCGGAACTGCGCATATCTGGCAAGCCAGTATATGCTGGGCGATTCCCTGTTGGTAGCTCCGATTTTTAATGAGGACGGAATCGCGGAGTATTATCTTCCAGAGGGACGCTGGACATCACTGCTTAGCGGCGATGTGAAGGAGGGCGGCAGATGGTACAAAGAGAAGCATGGCTATCTGAGCATCCCGCTCTACGTCAGAGAGGGCAGCATCGTTGCGATGGGTGCAAGGGATGACAATGCGGTTTATGATTATGCAGATGGAACGACATTCCGGGTCTATGCGCTTGACGATGGGTGCGAGGCACAGACGACGGTGTACGATACGGAAAACCGGGAAGCGGTGAAGGCAGCGGTCACACATTGCGGCAGCCGGTACGAGATTCAGGTGTCCGGAGGTACGGAGGTGAAAGTGGCGCTCATGCATGCGGGAATGCCGAAGACGGTAAGCTGTGCCTATGAGATGGACGGGGATCATGCCGTGATCGCGGTTCCAAAGGAAGGAAACGTAACAGTCGAATTTTAAATGCAGCCGGAGGTGGCAATGAAAACAGAGACATATGAAGTACAGATCGGGAAATTATTAGAACAGCTGACCCTGGAAGAAAAGATCGGAATGATTCATGGCGCGGGGCTGTTCCGCACCGAGGGGGTGGAGCGGCTTTCCATACCGCCGCTCTTTTTCTCGGACGGTCCGATGGGCGTGCGTGCGGAATTTGCGGACAATGAGTGGAGAAATACAGGCACGACAGATGATTTTGTCAGCTATCTCCCGTGCAACAGCGCGGTAGCATCAACCTGGAACCGCGAACTTGCGGGTGAGGAGGGCAGAGTGCTGGGCGAGGAGGCAAGAGGAAGAGGCAAAGACATGATTCTCGCGCCGGGAATCAATATCAAGCGGAGCCCGTTCTGCGGAAGAAATTTTGAATATATGAGCGAGGACCCGTATCTGATCTCGGAACTGGTCGTGCCGATGGTGAAGGGAATCCAGCAGTCGGATGTAGCGGCGTGCGTAAAGCATTTTGCAGCCAACTCGCAGGAGACAGAGCGTCTCTGGGTAGACACGAAAGTATCGCCCCAGACCTTAGAGGAAATCTATTTTCCGGGATTTCGCGCGGCGGTGCAAAAGGGCGGTGTCCATGCGGTGATGGGAGCATACAATCTGTTAAACGGGGAACACTGCTGCACCAGCAAAAAACTGTTAAACGGCACACTGCGGCGCGACTGGGGATTTGACGGTGTGGTGGTCTCGGACTGGGGCGGTGTCCATGACACCAGAGAAGCGGCGGAAGCTGCGATTGATGTGGAGATGGAAGTGACGTACGATTTCGACCAGCAGTATCTGGCAGAGCCGCTTTTAAAGATGGTGCGTTCCGGTGAGATCTCCGAGGCGCTCATTGATGAAAAGGTGCGCAATATTCTGCGGCTGATGTTCCGCCTGCATATGATCGGAGAAAAGAGAGAGACCAGAAAGACCGGAACTTACAACAGCAGAGAGCATCAGGACACGGTATTAAAGATCGCCAGGGAATCGGTGGTTCTGCTAAAAAATGAAGAGGAATGTCTTCCACTCGATGCAAAAAAGGTGAAGCGTGTTGCAGTGATCGGACAGAATGCTGCGGCAATTCACTCCAACGGGGGCGGCAGTGCTGAGATCAAGGCGCTCTACGAGATCTCACCGCTGCTCGGAATCAAAAAGCTCCTCGGCGGGAATGTGAAAGTGGAGTATGCACCGGGCTACTATATCCCCGGCAAGGAGGCACAGGGCAGTGTGAACTGGCAGGCGGACAGCACCAAAAAGGACTGGGGCAAAACTTCTGAAGAAGCGGAAGTGTCCGATGAGACGAAGGAGTGTAGGAAGCGCTTCCGCGAGGAGGCGGTGGCGCTGGCGAAGGAATGTGACACGGTGATTTTTGTGGGAGGCCTGAATCATGATTTTGACTCGGAGGGCTATGACCGGACGACCCTCACGCTTCCCTATGAACAGGATGCGCTGATCGGGGAACTTCTTGCCGTCAGACCGGACACTGTGATTGTGCTCTACGCCGGATCACCGGTGGCGATGCCGTGGAATGAGCAGGCAAAGGCGGTGCTCTGGAGTTATTATGCCGGAATGGAGGGAGGAACGGCGATTGCGGAGATTTTGTTTGGAAAAGAGAATCCATCCGGCAGGCTTGCGGAGTCGTTCCCGAAGGATGCAAACGATTGCCCGGCACATACGATCGGAACATTTGCAAAGAAGGACGTGGTGGAATACAAGGAGGGCGTGATGGTGGGATACCGCTATTACGACACTGTGGATACACCGTTATACTATGGCTTTGGACACGGGCTTTCCTACAGCCGTTTTGTCTATAAATATATGACGGTTCGTCCGGTCACGGCATCCGCAGAGACCGGGGGGACGATGGACGCCCCGCGGTATGAGCTTGCAGTGACCGTGAAGAATGACAGTCTTCGTGCCGGAAAAGAAGTGGTGCAGGTGTATGTGGCACCGAAAGAGCGGCAGGACGACCGCCCGGCACATAAACTGTGTGCGTTTGAAAAGATGGAGCTGATGCCGGGGGAGGAAAAGACGGTAACGCTTCTTCTGACAGCGGCGGCATTTTCCGTGTATGACGAGAAGCAGCATGCATTTGCAGAAAAAATGGGCAGCTATGAGATTGAAGTCGGAAGCTCGTCAAGAGACATCCGGCTGCGCCGGGAAGTAATCCGCGCCTGAAGGCTGCTATGAAATTTATGAGCGACTTATAAATTTGCTAATATCTTCCTTACTGAAAGTATATCTCCTATAATGAGCGTATCGCGTAAAGCAATACAAATCAAACGGAGGTACTTATCATGTTAAATGAAGCAGTAAAGAGAGTATTAAAGGAAAGTATGTGGGATCTCGCAACCTGTGCCGGTAATGAGCCGAACGTTGTGCCGGTGGCATTCAAGGACGTGACAGAGGCTGGCAGGCTGGTCGTGGGAGATGTCTTCCTTGAGACGACATTGAACAATCTAAAAGCAAACGGTGGCAGAATCGCTATTTCCGTGTACGATGCAAAGAACCTTGAGGGATATCAGATCAAGGGAACGGCAGAGTACGTGACCGAAGGAGAAGTCGTTCGGACATTTAAGGCTATGGTAGAGAAAATGTTTCAGGGTGCTGAGACGGCAAAGGCAAAGGGAGCACTTCTTATTACACCCGAGCAGGTGATCGTCACGACACTGGGGCAGACAATAAAAAGGTTCTGGCATAAGACAAAATTACAGGTAAAGAGGTGTCATGGAAAACGGCTTTTTGTGATCGGAAAACATCTGATCGCAGAGAGCCGTTTTACTGTTTACATTCCAGTGTGACCGGTAATAATTACAGAAATTAGGCACAGGATATTGCGCCGGGCAGGAATGGCGTTTATAATGTGTTTGAATCACAGAGGTGCGCAAGGAGGATCGGGAGATGACAATCAGACATGCGGCAATGGAGGACCTTGAGGCGGTTACAGAGCTGGAAGCAAAGTGCTTTCCTGCGGCGGAAGCGGCGGGGAGAGCGGCATTTTGCGATCGGCTGGCAAGTTTTCCTGATCATTTCTGGCTGCTCTACGAGGATGAAAAACTGGTATCCATGATTAACGGCATGGCAACCGACGAGGAGCATCTGACCGACGCGATGTATGAACATGCCGATATGCACAGCAAGGATGGTGCGTGGCAGATGATCTTTGGTGTGGCGACGGACCCCGCAGAGCAGGGAAAGGGATATGCGGCAGCGCTGATGCGCAGGGTAATTGCGGATACAAAGTCACAGGGGAAAAAGGGACTGGTGCTGACCTGTAAGGAGAGACTGCTTTCGTTTTACAGGCAGTTCGGCTACCGGAATGAGGGCGTGTCCGGATCGGAACACGGAGGCGCTGTGTGGTATGAAATGCGTCTGACTTTTTAGAATAAGGAGAAAAACATGGAAGAATATCTGATCAAAAATACAACAAGAGAACAGCGGGAGCAGATCGTAAAAGATTCCCTGGGATACAGTGAGTTAGGATGCGATGATGCCATGGACGGGTATGATATGTATCTGCCTTATATTGAGGGAATCAAGGAACTTCGTGAGATCACGATGGAATATCAGGCGCAGTATGTGCGTGATATGGAGCGCGAGGAGCGCGGGCGCTGCAATCTGTACTAGAAACGGTGCCATTTTTCCTTCAAGAAACATCAAAATATAACCTTGAAATTATCATAAGAACCCGTGAGAACATATCTGAATTGCGGAGATGTTCTCACGGGTTCTTTTTTTCAAAATCTTTAAAAATGTAAAAAAAGAAAAAACTTATACACTAAGTGTATATGATCAGTAGAAACATATACACTAAATAAGCGGAGAAAGAAGCGACAGGAAGAAAAGAAGCGGATTATTGGAAAAAACAGACAAAAAGAGAGTTGAAAAAGAAAGCATTTTGTATGAAAATGAGTATAGATGAAGGATACAAAATTTATACACTATGTGAAATTGACAGTCAGAAAGAAAAAACATATAGTAAGCGTATCGAAGAGATCAGCGATTTCTTATGAGGAACCATATGAAGGGAAACAGAGAGCAGATATACGAATTTGTAAAACTCCACAGCTCCGTGAATGCCAATCACGGGATCTCTACTAATGAGATCGCAGAGGCACTCGGAATGCAGCGCACCAACGTCAGCACTGCACTGGGCGAACTCCTCCGGGAAGGCAGGGTAAAAAAGAGCAGCAGTCGGCCGGTCTTATATTCGCTGACGGAAGCGTTTGCGGATGAGGAGGGAGCGTTCCGGGAACTGGTGGGATATGACGGCAGTTTAAAATACGCCGTTCAGCTTGCCAGGGCGGCACTTTTGTATCCGCACCGCGGACTGAATGTCCTTCTGATCGGAAGAGAGGGAAGCGGCAGAAAATACATGGCGGAAGTGATGCACAAAGCTGCCGTACAGCAGGGACTGGTTGCGGAACAGGCGCCGTTTGTAATGTGTGACTGCATGGATTTCGGAGCGGACGATGCGGCAACGATCGCAGAACTGTTCGGAGACGGCGTGCAGGGAGGAATGCTCGCGGAGGCAGCCACGGGAATCCTGTTTTTACATAAGGTACAGTTCCTGTCGGTGAACGTCAGACGCAAGCTGCTCCGCTGTTTTGTGGAGGCGGAGGATGCGCGGGAACTGCCGATGATTTTTCTCTCCTGCGACGACAAGGCGCTGGATGTGATTTCCCTGCTGGAAGACCACGTGCTGGCGGAGATAAGGCTCCCGTCCCTTACGGAGCGTCCGCTTCCAGAGCGGCGGAAGCTGCTGGAACATTTTCTGGTGGCGGAGGCATGCAGAACGAAGCGCACGATCACGCTGGAGTCCGAGGTGCTCACCTGCCTGATGCTGTTCCCTTGTGAAAAGGAGATACTGACCTTAAAGACACAGATCCGGAAAGCCTGCATGAATGCTTATCTGCGGGACTACATGGATCACGGGGGAGAACTTCACCTCTACATCAGCGACTTTGATCCGTCTGTGCGCAAGGGATTCTTAAACTACCGCGCGGACAAGGAGGCGGTGGATGCGCTGGTAAAACCGCAGATGCGCTATTCCTATCAGGAAGGGGGCGTGACGGTACTTGCACCGGAAATGCCGCCTGCCGAGGAGACGCAGGTCAGCGAGCCACAGATCCGGACGGACGAACCGTCGCCGGTACTTTTATTTGTCTTTTACGGACAGGGAGTCGCGCGGGCACTCTCAGATACCATCGAGGAGCAGCTTCACCGCGGAAACGTGTATGCCGTTGACATTCCTTACGAACAGAAGGATGAACAGACCTACGAGCTGCTGCGGCAAAAACTGCTCGCGATCGATAGAGGGGCGGGAGTCCTTGCCGTGTATGACCAGAAGGTATTGCAGCAGATGTTGTATACAATTTCCTGCGAGACAGGAACACAGCTCCGCGCGGTAGCGCTTCCGGTCACAAGATTCGGAATGGAGTGGTCGAAGGGGGCGGCAATCGCCGATGGGGTGGACCGGGTTTACCGGATGGCGGCAGAGTCGCTCGGGGCGCTGTGGCATTCCCCAAAAAAAGTAATCGTTACGCTCTGCACCACAAGTGAGGGTGTTGCGCTGCAGATGAAGCAGTATCTCATCCAGCATAAAGCCTGCACGGACGCGGAGGTGATTGCCTTATCCTTATCGGACCGGAACCTGCTGCGGGAAAAACTGCTGGAACTTATGCAGGGAGCAGTGATCCTGTGTATTATCGGAACGTATGATCCGGACATTCTGGCGATTCCGTTTCTGTCAGCGGCGGATGTGCTGGCGGTGCCGGTGGAGCGTCTGCCGGAGCTTTTGCGCACACAGCGCATGGAAAAGGCGGAGGTTGATTTTGATGAAATGTTCCGCTGTCTGGGCGATCATCTGGAATATGTGGACATCGGCCGCTTAAAGGAGGCGCTCATGGAACTGGCGGAGCAGATTGAGGGAAAATACCCGATGTCGTTAGATACCAAGACAGGGCTTGTGATGCACATTGCCTGCGCAGTCAACCGGATTGCGGGAAGGGGCGTTTCCATAGAGAATCCGCACCGCGAGGAAATTGTGCAGAACTATCACGGGGTATACCGGGATCTGCGAAAATATGTAGCGCCGGTCGAGCGGAAATTCCACATGATTTTTTCCGACGACGAGATGGCGAACATCATTTCCATATTGATGCAGATTCAGGAATAAGACAGAGGCGGTCACGGAGGTGGGCAGAATGGATGAAATCGATGAGACAGAACGGCAAAGAGAGGCGGCGATGGAGATCATTGCGAAGGCAGGTGCGGCGAGAAGCTGCGCGTTTGCAGCGATTCACAGAGCAAAGGCATTTGATTTTGGCGGAGCCGCGGAGCAGTTGGATGAGGCGGAACGCTATGCCACGGAGGCACATAAGGTGCACACGGAGCTTCTGGTGAGAGAGGCGGGCGGACAGCAGACAGACGGAGGATTGCTGGTGGCGCACGCGCAGGACCATTTTATGATGGCGACGCTGGCGCAGGAGCTTGCGGAGGAGATCGTGGATGTCTACCGTGCGCTTGGGGAGACAAAAGGAGGCAGTCAATGAAGATATTACTTGTCTGCAGCGCGGGAATGTCGACCGACATTCTGCGCGGGGAACTGATAAAGTATGCAAAAAAGGAGCAGCTTCCACTGGAAGTGAAGGCTGTCGGGGTACATGCCTACAAGGAATACTGCACGGGGTATGATGTGATCCTTCTGGGACCGCAGATCGCATACCGCAGGGAAAAGATTGCGGCGGAGTGCGGAAATCTGCCGGTGCTTGCCATTGCGCCGGGGGACTATGCCGCGGGAAATGCCGCACACATACTGGAACAGGTAGAGACCACACTGCGTGGATTAGATGAATAAGCGAAGAATGAAAGGAGAACGCATATGATTTGCATCGAGGGAAAAACCGCTTTTAGCGGAATCGCAATCGGCCCGATTCGGGAGTTTGCCAAGAAGAGCAGCGCGGTGAGAAGATCACATGTTGATGATACCGCAGCTGAGTGCACGCGTTTTGAGGAGGCGAAAAAAGTCGCCATGGAGGAGCTGGGAGCACTCTACGACAAAGCGGTAAAGGAAGTCGGAGAGGACAATGCGGCGATCTTCGAGGTACATCAGATGATGCTGGACGATGAGGATTACTGCGATTCCATCCGCAACATTATCACGACACAGGAGGTCAATGCAGAGTTTGCCGTTGCCACGACAGGGGACAACTTCGCGGCGATGTTCGCCGGCATGGATGATGAGTACATGAAGGCGCGTTCGGCGGACGTCAAGGATATTTCCGAGCGTCTGATCGCCGTTTTGCATCACGGCAGCGGCGCGCAGTCCATGGAGATGGAGCAGGCGATCATTCTGGCGGATGATCTGGCACCGAGCGAGACGATCCAGCTTGACCGTTCCAAGGTGCTGGCATTTGTGACGAGAGAGGGATCGACGAATTCCCACACCGCAATCCTTGCCCGCACGATGAACATTCCTGCACTGGTATGTACGCCGGTAGCGGACGGCATGGACGGCAAAATGGCGATTGTGGACGGCATGGCAGGCAAAATCATCATTGAGCCGGAGGAGAGCGTTCTGGCGGAGTATCAGAAGAAGAAAGAAGACGAGAGCAAACGCAAAGAACTGTTATCGGCATTGAAGGGCAAGCCGACCGCAACAAAATCCGGCAAATCCATTAAGCTGTACGCGAATATCGGCGGCATCGGCGACGTTGGCGCGGCGTTAATGAATGATGCGGAGGGAATCGGACTGTTCCGCAGTGAATTCTTATATCTGCAGAATGACCATTATCCGACGGAGGAGGAACAGTTTTCCGCATACAAGAGCGTAGCGGAGATGATGGGCGGCAGAAAAGTTATCATCCGTACGTTGGATATCGGTGCGGATAAGAAGATTGACTACTTTAATCTGGACAAAGAGGATAACCCGGCGCTCGGCTACCGCGCAGTGCGCATCTGCCTGGACCGCCCGGAGATTTTTAAGACACAGCTTCGTGCGCTGTACCGTGCGAGTGCGTTCGGTAACATTGCCATTATGGTGCCGATGATTATTTCCGTCTGGGAGGTACAGAAGGTCAAGGAGATCATGGCGGAGATCCGTGCAGAACTTGATGCACAGAAGATTCCGTACGGCAAGGTGGAATTCGGTATTATGATCGAGACACCGGCGGCGGTCATCATTGCCGATGAACTGGCAAAGGAAGTGGATTTTTTCAGTATCGGAACCAACGATCTGACACAGTATACACTGGCAATCGACAGACAGAATGCAAAGCTTGATATGTTCTATGATTCCCACCATCCGGCAGTGCTTAAGATGATTCAGATGGTCATCGACAGTGCGCATAAGGAGGGTATCTGGGCAGGAATCTGCGGGGAACTCGGTGCAGATACAACATTGACGGAACAGTTCGTTGCGATGGGAATCGACGAATTGTCTGTATCACCTGCGATGGTACTTCCGGTGCGCGAGCGCGTTGTCGGAATGGAGTAAATAAAAGCCACATAATTAAAAAAAGAAAGGAAATGGAAAACATGAAAACATTTGATTACACCGTAAAAGACGAACTTGGAATTCACGCAAGACCTGCAGGTCTTCTGGTAAAAGAGGCAAAGAACTTCACCAGCAAGATCACCATCAAGAAAGGTGAGAAGGAAGTGGACGCTACCAGAGTGATGGCAGTGATGGCGCTTGGCGTAAAGCAGGGCGAGACAGTGACCGTCAACGTGGACGGCGCGGATGAGGATGCCGCTGTTGCAGCGATGAAGGCATTCTTCGAGAAAGAACTGTAAAATCTGAAAAAAGAGTAGCTCCGGCGGATTCGTAAGAGTCTGCCGGAGTTTTTTATGGGACTGCCGCGATAAGCATGGATCTCTTTGGGGTGATAAGTAATATTATAAGAATAGTAGAGCACAAAAAAGTTCCAGAATAAACAGACGGCGGCAAATTCTTTGAAGCAAAATTCACGTATTTCTTCCATGCCGCAGTTGGCATCCCATTCCGTGTCTTTGCCACGTTTGAACACTCCCGGAGTGTGTCCGACAAGCCACAGACAATGGGCGGACTTTCTGGTGTCCCTAATGGCACCTCTTCACAGACAATATAAAACCGCGCGAACCGAACTCGCCG